>OLRD01000003.1_pt1 | contig 312261 bp, 299 predicted proteins | sample 1672051 | NCBI WGS metagenome assembly OLRD01 (sample SAMEA3136640, study PRJEB25190) | human gut metagenome | biome: human gut; feature: human-associated habitat; material: faeces | place: Austria | collected 2013 | reverse complement strand
GCGTATTGCCTGCAATCGTCAAAACATACACAATGAAGCAGTAAGAAGTATTCGTGAGGACTTCAATTTCTCGATGTGTTTGAGTATATTTAAACACATTTTGAGTGGCAGAGAGAAAATGAGTCTGAAAATTGAAAAGAAAAATGAAGGAACAAAAGATACGGTATTTTTGACCGGGAGATTAGATACAACAACTGCATCTGAATTGGATACTTTTGCCGAGAAAGAGTTGATCAATACTCAGGAACTTGTATTGGATTTTACAGGGCTTGAATATATTTCATCAGCCGGCCTGCGTGTTATTCTGAAAATGCAGAAATTTATGAATGTAAAAGGAACTATGAAATTGATTCATGTGAGTGATATCATACAGGATGTATTCGATATTACGGGATTTGCAGACATACTGTCAATCGAATGACTGTGGCTGTAAAGATACAGAACTGCACAGCGAAAAGGAGGATTCTATTTATCTGAACTGAATGAAGGAAGGAGAAGTGGATTTGAAAAGTATTACAGAAGAAGCAAAAATAGAGAATATAGCGGTAATTACAGATTTTGTAAATTCCATACTGGAAGCAAATGGATGTTCTGCAAAAGTACAGATGGAGATAGATATTGCGATAGATGAGATATTTGGCAATATTGCCTATTATGCTTATACGCCAAAAACCGGAGAGGCAACTGTACAGGTTGAAATAAAGAATTTTCCTGAAAGACTGGAACTGACGTTTATAGACAAAGGCATTCCTTATAATCCATTAGAAAATAAAGATCCGGATGTTACCCTGGATATAGAAAAAAGAAAAATCGGGGGGCTTGGAATTTTTCTGGTTAAGGAAATGATGGATGAAGTTTCATATGAATATGCAGACGGACAAAATATATTGAAATTAAAAAAGAATTTATAGATTTCATACATTGTAAGTGTATATTGCTATTCATGAACTTTTGAATAACTGCGCGTCGCATTATAGTTACTGTGGAGTGGACAGCAGCGATTTATGTGCTCATATGTTGCAAAATGACAGAAAAGAGGAGTTTTTGCGCATGACAATTCGGAAAATGTATGATATGATGAACTTATAAATATCAATTTGTAACTGTAAAAATATTATATTGTAAAAAAACACACACAATTACCCACAAAATAAGAAATTTAGACGCAAGATTGTTCGAGAAATCAACTTGTCGGCACACTAACAGGAAATATGGGTAGAAAATATCTGTAAGAAATATGTATAAAATAATATGTGATCAGGAAGGAGATATAAATTATGGGATTGATCAAAGCAGCAGCCGGTGCATTTGGCGGAACAATGGCAGATCAGTGGAAGGAGTTTTTTTACTGCGATGCAATAGATAAAGATGTTCTGGTTGTAAAGGGTGAGAAGAGAGTAGGCGGACGTTCTTCCAACAAAAAAGGCAGTGATAATATTATTTCAAGCGGTTCCGGAATTGCTGTTGCAGATGGTCAGTGTATGATCATCGTAGAACAGGGAAAGGTTGTGGAGGTTTGTGCAGAACCCGGACAGTTTACCTATGATGCATCCACAGAACCAAGTATTTTTGCCGGAAGTCTGGGAGAGGGGATCCACAGGACTTTTGATACAGTAAAGAAGCGTTTTACATTTGGCGGCGATACAGGCAAAGACCAGAGGGTTTATTATTTTAATACAAAAGAGCTGGTAGATAATAAATTCGGAACAGCAAATCCAATCCCATTCCGGGTAGTTGACAGAAATATCGGTCTTGACATAGATGTATCTGTGCGCTGTAATGGAGTATATTCTTATAAGATTGTCGATCCGCTCCTGTTTTATACAAATGTGTGCGGAAATGTTGAACAGCAGTATGACAGAGAAGAAATTGAAGTTCAGTTAAAGACAGAATTTGTAAGTGCTCTTCAGCCTGCATTTGCAAAAATCTCAGAACTTCAGATCCGTCCAAGTGCCATTCCGGGACATGTTCTGGAATTATGCGATGCCATGAATGAAGCCCTTACGAAAAAATGGCAGCAGACCAGAGGTCTTGCGGTTGTTTCCATTGCCATGAATCCTGTGACTCTTCCGGAAGAGGATGCACAGCTTATCAAAGATGCACAGAAGAATGCCATTCTCAGAGATCCGACTATGGCAGCAGCGACACTTGCCGGTGCTCAGGCAGATGCAATGAAATCAGCAGCCTCCAACACTGCAGGTGCTATGACCGGATTTATGGGAATGGGCATGGCAGGCCAGGCAGGTGGAGCAAACATGCAGAATCTCTATCAGATGGGGGCACAGCAGCAGGCAGCACAGCAACAGGCAGCACAGAATATGCAGCCGGCATCCATGGCAGGAACATGGAAATGTGAATGTGGTGCAGAGAATACAGGAAAATTTTGCTCTGAATGCGGTAAACCGAAACCGCAGCAGGAAGAGTGGATATGTAGCTGCGGCGCAGTAAATACAGGAAAATTCTGTTCTGAATGCGGAAGCCCAAGACCGGCAGGAAAGTGGACATGCAGTTGTGGTGCGGTAAATACAGGAAAGTTCTGTGCAGAATGTGGAAAGCCAAGACAGTAAAATACAGCAGGGGGAGGAATGGCTATGTCTGATCTGAGAGAATATAAATGCCCTGCCTGTGGCGGTGCAATAGAATTTGACAGTAAGTCCCAGAAAATGAAGTGTCCATACTGTGATACAGAATTTGAACTGGAGACATTAAAAGAACTGGATGAGCAGATGGAGCGTGAAGCCGGACAGCAGGATGATCTGTCAGGATGGCAGACAGATGCCGGTGGAGAATGGCAGGAAGGTGAGACAGATGGAATGAATGTCTATACCTGTCAGTCCTGTGGTGGTGAGATTATCGCAGATGAGAATACAGGAGCATCAAATTGTCCGTATTGTGGAAATCCTGTAATTATGACAGAGAAGTTTAAAGGTGCATTAAGGCCGGATCTGGTGATTCCGTTCAAATTGGATAAGAAAGCGGCAAAAGAAGCATATTACAGGCATATTAAGGGAAGAACATTTTTGCCAAAAGCATTTCGCAGGGAAAATCATATTGATGAGATTAAGGGGCTGTATGTTCCGTTCTGGCTTTTTGACGGTGATGTTGATGCTGATGTGCGTTATAAGGCGACAAAGGTAAGAATGTGGAGTGACCATGATTATGATTATACGGAGACCAGCTACTATTCTGTGGAGCGAAGCGGAGAGATGACATTCGTTTCTGTACCTGTAGATGGATCAGAAAAGATGGCAGATGATTTGATGGAATCCATTGAACCATTTAAAATTTCAGAGTCTGTGGATTTTCAGACCGCATATCTTTCCGGATATCTGGCAGATAAGTATGATGTCAGTGAAAAAGAGAGCATCAACAGGGCACATGACCGTATGAAAAAGAGCGCAGAGGAAGTACTGGCAGATACAGTGAAGGGTTATGCTTCTGTTGTTCCCGAAAATACAAACGTAAATATTTCAGGCGGAAAAGCACAGTATGCACTGTATCCGGTATGGATTCTGAATACAACATGGAAAGATAAGAAATATATATTTGCAATGAACGGACAAACCGGAAAAATGACAGGAGACCTTCCGATTGACAGGGGAATTTATTTGAAATGGCTTGCCGGACTGACCGCTGTATTTACGGTTGTTTTGTGCCTTGCCGGACTGCTGATTTTTTAGGGGAGGATGAAAGATATGCTGAAGAAAAAGATCATACCTGTATTTCTGGCTTCTGTTCTTACTGTATCAGGTACAACAGGATTTGTGACGGAAGCATTTTCAGAAAATGTTTATGCGGCAGAAGAAGTGCATACAGAAAGGCTGGCAGATTTTGCAGATCTGTTAGATGATGGGCAGAAAGAAGAACTGGAGGCGAAACTGGATCAGGTCAGCGAGGACTACGGCTGTGATGTTGTGGTTGTCACAGAGGAGACTCTGGATGGTGCAGTTCCGCAGGATTATGCAGATGATTTCTTTGATTATAATGACTATGGCATGGGAGAGGACAAGAGTGGTATATTGTTTTTGATAACCATGTCAGAACGTAAGCGGTGTATCTCCACACATGGAGAGGCTATTCAGATTTTTACTGATGCAGGACAGGAATATATGACGGATAACTTTGTGTCATATTTATCCGATGGTGAGTATTATGAGGGCTTTATGAAGTTTGCTGATCTGTGCGAAGAATTTATCATTCAGGCACAGAGCGGAGAACCGTACGATGTAGAAAATCTGCCGGAGGAAACCATCCCTTTTTATATGATATTTCTCATTTCGCTTGTGGTCGGATTTGTGATCGCGCTGATCGTAACCGGAGTAATGAGAAGCCGGATGAAGACTGTACATATGAAGCCGGATGCAGCAGATTATATGAAAGACGGAAGTCTTCATATTAACAGAAGCCGGGATATATTTCTGTATCATCAGGTCACACGTACGGCGAAGCCGAAGGAAGAGAGTTCCGGTGGCGGTGGAAGCAGTACCCATACAAGTTCTTCGGGTGAGACGCATGGGGGTTCCAGTGGATCATTTTAACTGACTGGCATGACATATAAAAATCCTGATCTTTTATATTATTTTATGGGATAACCATAAAATGACAGGAAAGATTGGGATTTTATTTTGCGCAAAATTACGGATACCGGTTGCAAGACATCAGAGAATATGATACAGTACAAGGTGGTTTGTTTTGTGTAGAGACAGTTGTCCGGCAAAAAGAAAATAAACTGCGAAGCGGATTGCAAATATCCGCCTGACGATAACAGATTTCTGCACAAAAGAATTATAAAATGAAATAAAAAACAGAAATAATGGAGAGGACATGAAAAAATACGTTGATAATTTTATGCAATACCGGTTTCTTTTGTCAGAACTGGTAAAAAAAGGGATTAAGCTGAAATACAGACGTTCTTATCTGGGAATGATATGGTCTATGTTGGAGCCGCTGCTTACCATGATCGTGCTTACAATTGTATTTGGTACTTTGTATGGAAATACAGACAGGACCTTTCCTGTATATATCCTGACCGGACGACTCCTGTACAGTTTCTTTTCACAGTCCACCAAGGCCGCTTTGAAATCTATACGTCAGAACTCGGCAATGATCAAAAAGGTATATGTACCCAAATATTTGTATCCGCTGTCCAGTGTGCTTTTTAACTATGTGATCTTTCTGATCTCACTGATCGTACTGGCAATGGTGAGTGTGATACTTGGTGTAAAGCCTACGTTCTATCTGCTTCAGGCACCAATCGCACTGATACTGATTCTTATTATGTCATATGGATGCGGAATGATCCTGGCAACAATAGGTGTATTTTTCAGAGATATGGAATATCTCTGGTCTGTAGCACTTATGCTGGTTATGTATACATGTGCGATTTTCTATTATCCTGAAAAGCTTTTGAAGAGTGGATGGGCATGGATACTGAAATATAACCCATTGTATTGTGTGATTGATATTTTCAGATGTTCAGTATTTGGAAAAGCAATGAATATTCATTATTTTGCATATGCACTTATCTTTTCCGTTGTGGCAATGGTGATTGGATTATTCTGCTTCAAGAAGAAACAGGATGATTTTATTCTTTACATCTGAGAACTGAGACAGAAAGCTGCAGGGCAGCGGAACGAATTATTTTTGAAAAATAAGGAGAAAAAATGAGCAAACAACCAGCGATTATTGTTGATAATGTGAGTATGAAATTTAATCTCAGCAAAGAGAAAGTAGACAGTCTGAAAGATTATATTATCAAGTCAATTAAAAAAGAGATTAAATATAATGAATTCTGGGCTTTGCAGAATGTGAGCTTTACAGTGGAAAAAGGAGACAGGGTAGGAATCCTCGGACTGAATGGTGCAGGAAAGAGTACTCTTCTTAAGGTTATCGCAGGCGTTTTCAAACCAACAGAAGGTTCAGTTACAAAACATGGGAAGATGGTTCCGCTTCTGGAACTGGGTGCAGGATTTGATCAACAGTATACAGGAAAGGAAAATATTTATCTTTACGGAGCAATGCTTGGATATTCCAAAGAATTTATTGATGAGAAGTATGATGAGATCGTGAAATTTTCCGAATTGAAGGATTTTATTGATGTGCCGATCAAGAACTATTCATCAGGTATGAAATCCAGACTTGGATTTTCGATTGCTACAGTGGTTTCTCCCAAAATTCTGATATTGGACGAGGTATTATCTGTAGGTGATGCGAAATTCCGTAAGAAGAGTGAGAAGAAAGTACTCAGCATGTTTGATTCGGGTGTAACAGTGTTGTTTGTCTCTCATTCTCTGGCACAGGTTCAGAGAATCTGTAATAAGGCGATGATTCTTGAAAAAGGAAAATTGATCGCTTACGGAGATATTGATACGATTTCTGAACAGTATGAGAAAATGACTAACTGACAGGGACAGACAGAGATATCTGTCTGACAGAGAAAAAATTTAAGAAGTCAGAAATATCCGGAGGAGTATATGACAAACGGATTAAAAAAAGAAGATTCAGCAGCTTTAAAAGGTCTTGCAGTGTTACTGCTGATCTTTCACCACTGCTACCGTCTTGCAGACAGAATCGAAAGATATCAGGTGGATCTGTGCGGACTGACAACAGAACAGCTTGTTGCTATTGCGGAATGCTGTAAAATCTGCGTGGCAATATTTGCATTTGTATCCGGTTACGGGCTGATGTATGGATATTCGGCTAAAATGAAAAATAAAGAAAAGTATGCAGTATCAGAATGGATATCCGGACATCTTCTTTCCACTATGTCCGGATTCTGGTTTACTGCAGCTGTATCCTATCTTATTTACTTTGGACTTGGACTTAAGGATCCGAGCAAGTGGGGAGAAACCTTTTATGAAAGAGGATTCGCCGTATTTGCAGATATACTGGGAATCTCCAGACTTTTGGAGACTGAAAGTCTTAACGGGGCATGGTGGTATATGAGTGCTGCGTTTGTATTTATTATATTGCTTCCTCTGTTAGATGGGACGATTGAGAAATTTGGAGGCATATTCTGTATTGCAGTTATCTTTTTGCTTCCGAGAATTTTAGGTATTGGATTTCAGGGAGGCTCAAAGCCATATTCATTTCTTTTGATATTTGTGGCAGGAATGTTATGCTGTAAATATAATTTCTTTCAAAAATTGCATGAATACAGGCGGAAAAAATTAAAATTCATCTGTTTGTCTGCTTTACTGTGTGCCGGCCTTTTCCTGTACCATAAAATCGACCTGAAAATTTTCTGGGAATTCCGGTATGCACTTGTTCCATTCCTGCTGATTCTCTTTTGCGTTGAATATTTGTTCAGGATTACGCCTGTATCCTTGTTCCTTCAGTATCTGGGCAAGCATTCCATGAACATTTGGCTGGTACATACATTTGTGAGAGATTCTCTGGGAAAATATGTATTTGCATTAAAAAAATTCTGGCTGATTCCTGTTGCAGTTCTTGTGATTTCGCTGGGAATCAGTTACTGCCTGGATTTTCTTAAGAAGATTACAGGATATCAGAAACTGATACGGCTGTTAAAGAAAAAGGTGACGGAACATTATGCGGTACGGGAATGATTTTTCGAGAGAATCGCAATAGGATTCAGAGTGGACAATAGTGACGGATGGGAGAGCGTATCATGAAAATACTGCAGATTGGAATGGGAAATGTTGCCGGAGGTCTGGAAGCATTTGTGATGAATTACTATAGAGTTCTGGTGCATATGGATATACAGTTTGATTTTGTGTGTATGTATGATAAAATTGCATATGAAGAGGAAATCAGGAAACTGGGTGGAAGGATCTACTATATTCCAAATGTAAAAAAGAACTATCAGGGCTATATAAAAGAACTGAAAAAAATATTAAAAGAAACAAAATATGATGCAGTACATGTAAATATGCTTTCAGCTGCAAATATTGTTCCGTTACGTGTGGCTCATACAATGAAAGTGCCAAAGATAATTGCGCACAGCCACAGCTCTTCCTGTCCCGGACTGATCAGAAAAATCATGGACAACTGGAACAGACCAAAGATTGCAAAATATGCTACTGACAGGATTGCATGCGGAGAAATGGCGGGCAGGTGGCTGTTTGGAGATAAAGCTTTCCAAAGCGGTCAGGTTACGTTGATCAATAATGCCATTCAGGCAGAGAAGTTCAGTTTTTCAGAAAAAGACAGAGATTCACTCAGAAAGGAACTGGGATGGGAAAATAAAACAGTGATCGGTCATGTAGGAAGATTTGATATTCCGAAGAATCATGACAGAATGCTTGATATTTTCCAACAGATTGTTTCCGAAAAAAAAGATGTGATGCTGTGTCTGGTAGGTCCAAAGGAAGGTCTGTACAAAGAGATAAAAGAGAAAACAGTGCAGAAAGGACTGGAAGATAAGGTATATTTTGCCGGTAAACAGGAGAATATCCGCAGGTATTTATCTGCTATGGATGTTTTTCTGTTTCCGTCTGTTTTTGAGGGTGTGCCATTTGCGCTTATTGAAGCCCAGGCAAATGGACTTGCCTGCGTAATGTCAGAGGCGGTGTCTGAGGAGGCAGTTGTTTTTCCTGAGAGAGTCAGACGGCTGTCACTTGACAGAGATAATATACAGTGGGCGGCAGCAGTGATGGCAATGAGTTCTATGAACAGAGAAGCGGCTGATCTGATAAAGATGCGGCTGTCAGATGCGCATTTTAACATTGAGACAGAGGCAAAACGTTTGAAAGATTTATATTATCATACGAGGTAAATTACAGATGGACAAGATTGATTTTGTATTGCCATGGGTGGATGGATCAGACTCAGCCTGGATAAAGCAGAGAAATGAGTATCTGGGAATTAAAAATGACCAGACACAGGACAGCAGATTTCGGGACTGGGAAAATCTGCAGTACTGGTTCAGAGGTGTTGAAAAATTTGCTCCATGGGTGAATCATATATATTTTGTGACATGGGGGCATATCCCTTCCTGGCTGAATACAGATCATCCGAAACTGACAGTTGTAAAACACGAGGATTATATTCCGAAGCAGTATCTGCCCACATTCAGCAGTCATCCCATTGAACTGAATATGCATCGGATCCGAGGTTTATCCGAACAGTTTGTATATTTTAATGATGATACCTTCATCATAAATAAAATGGAACCGGAAGACTTTTTCAGAAATGGTCTTCCAAGAGACTATTGTATAGAAACAGCGTTGGTACAGGATGATATCAATAATCCGTTTGCCTGCATTCTTATGAACAATGCGGCACTTGTAAATATGCATTATTCAAAGAGAGAAGTGATTGGCAGAAACTGGAAAAAATGGTTTCATCCTGCATATGGAAAAATGGTATTCAGAAATATGCTGATGCTTCCGTACAGGGAGTTTTCCAGTTTTAAATATTCTCATATCTCAAGCTCTTTTTTGAAGAGTACCTTTGAAGAAGTGTGGAGGGAAGAAGGCGAAGTGCTGGACAGAGTATGCAGGACACGATTCCGTTCTCCGGGGGATGTAAATCAGTATGTGATGAAATACTGGCAGTATATGGAGGGAAAATATGAACCTCAATCACCAAAAATCGGGAAATTTTTTACCATAGGTCTTCACGACCGGCAGATACATGATGTACTCAGAAATCAGAAGTGTAAAATATTGTGTATAAATGATACGGAAAATATAGGAGATTTCAGACAACAGAAAAGAAATATCAAAGATTCTTTTGAGAGTATCCTTCCCGAAAAGTCTGCATTTGAATTATCTTACAAAGATTCCGGAGGCATGTATGACAAAAAGTGCGATTAAAAAATATACGGAAAGGCTGGGCTTTTTCGGAATGATCCTGCACTATATCGGTCGTTTTATGACAAAAACAGAGCAGCAGGTCATTGGAAAGCTGACTGTGCGTTTTGGAAAAGTAAAGAAAAACCGGCTTGTGTTTAAAAATCGGGAAATGATGGACTGCACAGATAATCCGGAAGCTTTTTATGAATATCTTATAAGTTCCGGGTATAATAAAAAATATGAGATCATCTGGCTGGTCTCTGAAAAAAGAAAATTCAGAAATCAGAATACCGGAAATGTAAAATTTGTAACTGCTGAAAATAAATATGGATGGAGCAGTCCGCTGGCATATTATTATGGTGCTACAGCCGGATTTTTCTTTTATTCTCATAACAGTGCAGGACTGAACAGGTATCGGTGTAAAGGACAGACAGTTGTAAATCTGTGGCATGGGTGCGGTTATAAAGATGCAGAGCAGGGAAAGAAAAAACAGAATATAAAGCCTGATTTTGACTATGCACTTGTTCCCGGACCGGTATTTGTGAAAACGAAATCCGGACTATGGAACTGCGAACCGGACAGGCTGTTAATGATGGGATATCCCAGATATGACTGGATGCTGCATCCGTCAATGAGTAAGGATGAAATTCTGGACAGTCTGTTCGGATGGAAAGGGAAAAAAGCTGTTCTGTGGATGCCGACTTTCAGAAAAAGTGATCTGGGAGGGTGTGCGGAAAATGAAATTGAGCTTCCCTGTCAGCTTCCGGCAATACAGAATATGAACGAGCTGAAAGAACTGGACAGTTATCTAAGGGAGCAGGAGATTATTCTGATCATAAAGAAGCATCCGCTTCAGACGGAATGGGATGAGAATGAACAGGAGTTTACCAATATACGTTATGTTGCGGAAGCCCTGTTGGAGAAAAAACAGATAAAACTTTATGAACTGATAGGGATTAGCGACGGTCTGCTCTCTGATTACTCGTCAGTGGCAGTAGATTATCTGCTGTTGGACAGACCGCTTGGATATGTGCTTGCGGATTACAATATATATAAAGAAAAAAGGGGATTTGTATTTGAAGATCCGCTGGAATATATGCCGGGTGAGAAAATCTATAATGCCTGTGATATCAGAAAATTTATGAAACATCTGACTGATGGAACAGACAGTTACCGGCAGGAGAGAGCAAAGAATCTGAAACAGATGCACAATAAAACAGAAAACTATTGCAAAAGGCTTGCAGATTATTTACAATTGTAGCTGTTATATGAATGCGAAGAGAACAGTTATCTATTAATGCAATAAAACAGGGAGAATGTAATGGAGAAAAAAATAGGATATACACAGGGAACCTTTGATATGTTTCATATAGGACATCTGAACCTGATCAGAAATGCAAAAAAACATTGCGATTATCTGATTGTCGGTGTGAATGCGGATGATCTGGTAGAGTCATATAAAAACAAAAGACCGATCGTTCCGCTGGAAGAAAGGGCAGAGATTGTACGGGCCATCAGATATGTTGATGAGGTGATCGTGACGACAACCCTGGACAAAAAGCAGGTATGGGAAAAAGTCCACTTTAATGAAATCTATATCGGAGATGACTGGAAGGGCAATGCACGTTGGGAAAAGACCGGAAAAGAAATGGAAGAGCTGGGCGCTAAGCTGGTATTTCTGCCATATACCAAAGATACATCCTCAACGATGCTTCGTGAGAAATTAAAAGAATTCTAGGGAGCCAGATATGAAAAAAAGAATAAAAAAGAAAATAAAAAAACTGAAAAAATCCATTAACAAGATTAACAAGGTCAGAATTCAAAAGGGAAGAAAAGCCATGTTGCAGGAGACATGGGCAACTGTGACCTATGGATTATATGATAATCGCAAGATCAGACGCCTTAAGAAATTCCCCCCTGCACTTGTAGAGAATAGAATGCTCTTTGAAACAAATGATGATTTTACGGATAATGGTCGTGCTTTGTTTGACTATCTTATTGAGAAAGGATACAACAAAAAGTATGAGATTGTATGGCTGGTCCATGAACCGTCTAAATATAAAGAATATCAGTTTGAAAATGTGAAATTTGTGCAGAACTTTAAGAAAGGTTCCACGATCCGAAGAGCAGAAGCATATAAATATGCACTGACATCAAAATATATTTTTTACACCCAGGCTTTTAACTGGATTGGTATGTCGAGAAGAAATCAGCTCTTTATCGATCTCTGGCATGGCTGTGGTTACAAGGCAAATAAGAACGGGCGTAAGGTTTTCTTTGATTATTGTCTGGTACCGGGGGACATTTTCATTAAGACCAAAATGGAATTTTTTGGATGTACTTCCAAAAAACTGCTCTCGTTTGGATATCCCCGTTATGATATGATGCTTAAGGGCAGTGAACGTGCAGATGAATATAAAAAGAAACTTCTGAAGGAAACAGACAGCGAGAAACTGATCCTGTGGATGCCAACCTACAGACATGCTTCCAGTGAGCGTCTGAACGAGGAAACCTTAAATAATGAATTCAATATTCCTATCATTGATGATGCAGATAAGCTTCTGGAACTGAATAAGTTCTGTAAGGAGAATCATATTCTTATTGTTATCAAGAAGCATTACCTTCAGGTACCTTATGATTTTGGTGAGAATGTCCTTACCAATATTGTTTATCTGGAGAACAGAGATCTTGCGGATAACGGACTGCAGCTTTATGAGTTTATCAACTGTTCGGATGCGCTGGTTTCTGACTATTCTTCTGTTGCGATCGATTATCTGCTGTTAGACAGACCGCTTGGATTCACACTGGATGATTATGAGGCTTATACGGAATCCAGAGGATGGGTGTTTGATGATCCGCTGGAATATATGCCTGGCGAACATATGTATAATATGCAGGATTTTGAGAATTTCATCCTGGATATTAAAAACGGAAAAGATAATTATAAAGAACAGCGTGCCAGTGTAAGAGCAAAAACACATAATGTGTGTGACAATTACTGCCAGCGTGTGTTGGATTATTTTAACATTACAATGTAATGATATTATAGCAATTCCATAAATTACTGCAAACAATCCAGTCCATCATAGCGTGAAGTCCTGCGTCAGATATCTTTGCCGTGCGTCAGCACGCCTGCAGATATCTTCCTTGTCCTTCACACTCTGCTGAACTGTCTTGATTGCATTATTTTATGGAATTGCTATAGGATACAGATATCAGAAAGTCATAACAGGAGAAAAAGATAAATGAAAATATGTATTTGGTGCACCAAGATATTTGATCTTGGCGGAACTAAGCGAGTTGTCACACTTCTTGCGAATGAACTTGTAAAAGAGCATGATGTGACGATCATGGTATATCAGGACAGATTTAAAGAAGACCGGAATATGTATCATATGAGTGAGGATATCAAGGTTGACTTTATTGATAATAATGAGTTTGTCAATCGACATCATACACCGGCTTTCTGCTGGCGTTATCTTGTTCAGAAACTGAATGCCAAATATGGGATTTTTAATAAAGAAAAATATAATGATATTCTGGCAGATGCGATTTTCCCGAAAAAGACCAGAGAAAAATGGGTAAAATATTTAAATGAGCAGAATTATGATATTATTATCACAACTGCAAGTTTAAGCCTTCGTCTGGGTATGCTGGCGCCGGAGCTGAATGCAAAGACAATCGGATGGCAGCATAACTGTTATGCCGGATATCTTGATGTTCCTAATGTCGTATTCTGGAAACAGGAATGTCTGCTCCAGGAATATCTGCCGAAGCTGGACAGATACATTGTTCTCAGTGACTATGATAAGCGCGATTACAAAAAATTTCTGGATATTGATACAGAAGTTAAAATTAATCCCCGAAGCTTCGTGAGTGAGAGAAAATGCGACCCAAAATCCAAGCGTTTCCTTATGGCTACACGATTTGTATATGCCAAGGGTCTTGATCTGATGATGGAATCTTTTGAAGAGTTCTGTAAGCAGGATGATGAATGGCAGCTGGATATTATCGGAGCCGGTGATCTCTGGAATCAGATTGTGGCGGATGCAAAGAGACGTGGTATTGAGGACAGAGTTAATTTTGTCGGTTATACAAATGAGCCGGAGAAGTATTATCTGAATTCTTCTGTTTTCCTTCTTCCGTCCAGGTGGGAAGGATGGCCGATGGTTATCATGGAAGCCTTTGAATTTGGTCTTCCTGTCATCGCATTCCATACAGGAGCGATGGATCTGATCATCGATGATGGAAAAACAGGATACCTGCCGGAAGCTTTTGATACAAAGAAATTTACAGATGCGATGCTGAAGCTGGCACATGATGAAGAACTCCGCAGAGAGATGTCCAGAAATGCAATCTGGAAATCTGAGGACTTTGCCATTGAGAAGGCAGTTAAAGAGTGGAATCGTCTTTTTAATCGTGTAATGGGAATCAAGACCTTTTATATGAAAAATGAAGAACAGATTCTGGAGTGCAGGGAGAAATATCCGCTTAGAACCAGCTATGCCGAGTTTGTAAAGGAATACCAGATAAGAGATAATACAATTCTTTATGAAGCTTTTGGCGGACGTGGTATGATCTGTAATCCTTATGCTCTGTTTTTGTATCTTCTTGAAAAAGAAGAGTATCAGGATTATACCCATATCTGGGTGCTTGAGGACTTCGAGGATAACAGAAAACAGATTGAAAAATACGAACAATACCCGAACGTGCGATTTGTAAAATATAAATCAAAGGAATACTGTAAGGAACTTGCGACAGTGAAATATCTGGTAAATAACGTAAGCTTTCCAAGCTATTTCCTTAAAAGAGAAGGTCAGGTACTGATCGATACCTGGCATGGAACTCCTCTGAAGAATATGGGATTTGATATTCCGGGAGCAAATATTTCTCAGGGAAATACAGCAAGAAATCTGCTCAGTGCAGATTATATAGTTTCCTCCGGACCTTATATGACAAAGACAGCATACAAAGACTCGTATAAAATGCAGAATCTGTATGAAGGCACAGTGCTGGAAGAGGGCTTCCCGCGTAATGATAAGCTTTTTGACAGTGACAGAGCAGAAGTGATACAGGAACTTAAGGATTGCGGAGTGGACGTAAAGGAAGATAAAAAGATTATTCTTTATGCACCGACATGGAGAGGCGAACAATACAGCCGTCCGGATACAGATTTGCAGGATGTCTATAAGCTGATCAATGTAATGGAGAACAGTATAGATACAAATGAATATCAGATATTTGTCAAGCTTCATCAGATCGTATATCACTATATGAAAGAGAATGCCATGGAACCTGGTGATGCGCAGACAAAATTTATTCCTGCAACAATGGATACAAATGAGATTTTGTCAGTGACAGATGTACTGATTTCTGATTATTCCAGTATTTTTTATGATTTCATGCTGACAGGAAAACCGATTCTGTTTTATGTGCCGGATGCGGAGAATTTTGAAGATTACAGAGGTCTGTACTTCGGATTTGACAAACTTCCGGGACCGGCAGTGTCTACCCCTGAGAAGCTTGGTGAACTTCTGAAGGATCTTCCGGGAGTGGCTGCTTCCTGTAAAGAGAAGTATGAAAAAGCAAGAGAACAGATATGTCCGAGAGATGATGGAAAAGCATGCAAACGTATAGCAGAAGTCCTGCTTGATGGAAAAGAACCGGTAAATCCGATATATCTGAATCAGACAGATAAAGTAAAACTTCTGGTATATGCAGGAGATTTCAGTGATACACAGGAGACAAAGGCATTCTATGAATTTCTGAACAAAGTGGATTATGAGCATTTTGATGTGACGTTGATCGGGAATGGTGCAAAAGAAGAGGAGTCTTCTGAGAAACTGGATAGTCTGCCAAAAGAAATCAGGGTTTTATACTGGAAGCGTTCCTACCCGGCTACGGACGAAGAATATGTATGTCATAAAAAGTTTATGAAATCTAAGAAAACAGAAGTGCCGGAGATGCTTCTGGATTTTTACAGGCGTGAGCTTCGCAGGATGATTGGAATGTCAAAGTTCGACTATGCTCTGGTATTTACTGATATGAAGAAGTTCTTTCCTGCAATGTCAGGGGCTCTGGATGTGAAGCAGATATTTAATATAGAAAACTGGCAGAATTTGTTGAAGTGTTAAAGTTTCATTAAAGCTTCACAGACGGATCAGAACCTCATTGGAAAGAGGCGGAAAACGGTATATTTTAAAAGATATGTAAGGCAGTCTGGCAGGTATTGGGCCAGGCTGCTTTTCTGAATACGGATCTTGAATTATCATTTTATGGACGCAGATAATTACGCATGGATTTCAGTGCATTTTTTTCGAGACGACTGACCTGTGCCTGGGAGATGCCGATTTCCTGAGCTACTTCCATCTGCGTCTTTCCTTCGTAGAAGCGCAGTTCTATAATATGCTTTTCGCGGCTATTTAGTCTCTGCATAGCTTCGCGGAGAGCAAGATTTTCAATCCAGCGTTCTTCTTTGTTTTTTTTGTCACTGATCTGATCCATGACATAAAGAGTATCACCGCCTTCTGTATAGACCGGTTCAAAGAGACTCACAGGATTTTGGATAGCATCAAGGGCATATACGATCATTTCTTTTTCGATACCAATTTCCTGTGCAATTTCGGTAACTGTAGGTTCTTTCAGGTGCTGCTTCATATAATTTTCGCGGGTATAGATTGCTTTGTATGCAATATCACGAAGAGAACGGCTGACACGGATACTGTTGTTATCCCTGAGATATCGCCTGATTTCGCCTATGATCATTGGAACTGCATAAGTGGAAAATTTTACCTGTAAAGTGGTATCAAAGTTGTCAATGGCCTTGATCAGACCAATACATCCGATCTGAAAAAGGTCATCGGCATTTTCGCTGCTGTTCTGAAATCGTCGTATTACGCTGAGAACAAGACGTAGATTTCCTTTAATGTACAATTCACGTGCCTGTTCATCGCCGTTTTTGATCCGTCTGAACAGTTCCGCTTTTTCTTCTGCTGTAAGAACAGGAAGTTTCGACGTATTGACTCCGCAGATTTCAACTTTGTTCAGTGCCATCTTATTGAATCCTCCTTATTATCTCTGGATGTAAACCGACTATTCGCAGATATGAGCCAGGATCCTCCGAAATCATTTCAGGAAATAAAAAAAGGACAGTGGCTGCCGAATAGTTGTCATATACTTCAGTAAGAATGATTCTCATATAGCAGTGGATTTATACTTTGACCGGGAAAATATAAAAAATATAGGTCCTTGACAATTCTCTGCGGTGAAATATCAGCCTTTATGGAAACATTTTTCTTCGTCTATTTTCACAAGGATGATATCGTCCCCGATCTGGCTGATACATTCCCAGGGAATGATATATTCATTATCACGTCCGAACAGGCAGCAGAATCTTCCGGGGCCTGGAAGTATAAGGGCAGTGAGTTGACTGCTTTTGCAGTCAAATTCCGCATCAATGGGACATCCGAGACTGCGGCAGGTACAGATATTAATTACTTCTTTTTGCTTTAATTCACAGATTTTCATAAATCAGATACAGTCCTTCCGGTTAAAATCAGACTGTCGTGCCAATGCTTTCAGAATCTGATATGCGTTTGATAACAATTTATGTATTTTTGCAAAAATTTATGCAAGTCCTTTTATTGACACCTTAAATAGAAATACAGTATAATAAAACTATATATAACTGTTTGTATTTGTGTTACTGAGAATGAAGTGAACAGTAACGTATTTGTAGCCGTTTAACCGAATCAAGTATATAGTACATAAGCAGAAAACAGTAATACGAATTAAAGGGGGACGTCATATGAAGTGTCCATTTTGTAATCAGGATAATACGAGAGTAGTTGATTCCAGACCGGTAGAAGATACCAATTCTATCCGTCGCCGTCGTTTGTGTGATGCCTGCGGAAGGAGATTTACCACATATGAAAAGGTGGAAAGTATTCCGCTTACTGTGATCAAAAAAGATCAGAACAGAGAACAGTATAATCGCAGTAAAATTCAGTCGGGAATTCTGAGAGCCTGCTATAAAAGACCAATATCCATAGATAAGATTGAAGAGATGATGGATGCCATAGAGGGAGAAATCTTTAATACCGAAGAGAAAGAGATTTCCAGCACCAGAATTGGTGAGATCGTTATGGAACATTTGAAAGATCTGGATGCAGTTGCTTATGTACGTTTTGCGTCTGTATACAGAGAATTTAAAGATGTCAGTACTTTTATGGACGAGCTGAAGAAGTTTATGAATTAAATAAGAGTTTTGTGTGAACAGTAATGTATGAATGCTCTGTGTGAAAGGATTTACGGGCAAATATAAAGAGCCGACGAGAATAATATCCCGCCGGCTCTTTATGTGTATTTTTATGGGGGTAATTAACTAAAATAAATTAAACAATACCCTGAGCGATCATAGCATCTACAACTTTCTCGAAGCCTGCGATATTAGCGCCTGCAACATAGTTGCCTTCCATATCATAACGCTTGGAAGCATCATCAACTTTATGGAAGATATCAACCATGATCTGATGAAGTTTTGTATCAACTTCTTCTGCTGTCCAGGAAAGTCTTGCAGAGTTCTGGCACATTTCAAGTGCGGAAGTAGCAACACCACCGGCATTAGCTGCTTTACCAGGCATAAATATTACACCGTTTGCCATAAGGTAATCAGTTGCCTCGCGGGTAGTAGGCATATTTGCACCTTCTGCAACATATTTGCATCCGTTTGCAATAAGGATCTTAACAGCATCAAGGTCAAGTTCATTCTGAGTTGCGCATGGAAGATAGATATCACATTTGATGTTCCAGATACCTTTTCCTTCTGTATAAGTAGCGCCTTCTACGCAATCTGCGTATTCTTTGATACGTCCACGTTTTACTTCTTTGATATCTTTAACTATGTCAAGTTTGATTCCTTCCGGATCATAGATATATCCGTTGGAGTCGCACATAGCAACAACTTTACCGCCAAGTTCGGCAGCTTTCTCTACTGCGTAGATGGCAACATTACCGGAACCTGTTACGATGAGAGTTTTACCGGAGATTGTGTCGTTTTTAGCTTTAACCATTTCGTTCAGCATATATACAAGACCATATCCTGTAGCCTGTGTACGGATCAAAGATCCACCGTAGGAAAGACCTTTACCTGTGAGAACACCCTCGTATAATCCGCGGTTTCTCTTGTACTGTCCGTACAGATAACCAATCTCACGTCCGCCTACACCGATATCACCTGCAGGAACGTCCATGTCAGCACCGATATATTTGGAAAGTTCTGTCATAAAGCTCTGGCAGAATGCCATAACTTCTCTGTCAGATTTTCCTTTAGGATCAAAGTTTGAACCACCTTTACCGCCACCGATCGGAAGACCTGTAAGGGAGTTCTTGAAAATCTGTTCGAAACCTAAAAATTTAAGGATTCCCTGGTTTACTGACGGATGGAATCTTAAACCACCTTTGTATGGTCCGATCGCACTGTTGAACTGTACACGATAACCTTTGTTTACCTGTACAACACCTTTATCGTCTACCCACGGAACTCGGAAAGAGATGATTCTTTCAGGCTCAACAAGACGTTCCAGAATGGAAAGCTTGCGGTATTTCTCTTCATTTTTGTCGATTACGACTTTAAGGGAGTCTAAAACTTCCTTTACTGCCTGATGGAATTCAGGCTCATTTGGATTCTGTGCTACGACTCTTTCGTATACTTCTTCAGTATAAGACATTATGATTTCCTCCTCGTCCATCGTATAATTATTTTTTAAATCGACGTTATTATACACTAAAGTGTTACAAATGGAAAGAGCCAAATGAAAATTTTTTTATGAAAATTTTTTGAACAAAATTTGTACTTGCGAAATGCCGCCAAGTATGAGAAAATGTTAAAAATCATCCATACAATTTATAGCAATTTCTAAAAAATACAGTATATTTATAAAAACTGCGTAAATTCGCACTGTACGTTTCGGTTCTTATATTGACATGTATCCGTAAGAAACTGCAAATGGAAGTTAAAAAACGCTCGCAGGACAGTAGTGCGTGAACAGTAAGCGGTAATCTGATTTTTTCTATTCAGAAACAGAATATATAAGATGTAGACCGAAAGAGAAAAAAATGCTATAATATTTACAGAGATGTGCATCTACAAATTGTTGCGATGACAGAAACGAGGAGGGAATCATTATCGAGAGAATTGTGAAGAAAGGAGATTTATTACATGGCGGGATTTAAAACCAAAGTAACACCTGAAATTGAAAATCTGACGGAGGTTTGCAAGGAACATACAAGTCTGGATCTTTCTCTGTATGCAAAATATGATGTGAAGAGAGGTCTTCGTGATATTAATGGAAAAGGGGTTCTTGCAGGCCTGACTCAGGTTTCTAATGTGAAAGCCACAAAGATCGTTGATGGCAAAGAAGTTCCATGTGCTGGAAGTCTTTCCTACAGAGGATATGATATCAAAGATCTTACCAGAGGATTTATCGAAGATGACAGATATGGATTTGAAGAAGTTACCTATCTTTTATTATTTGGCAGTCTTCCAGATAAGAAACAGCTTGCAGATTTTACACAGCTTCTGGCAAATCAGCGGTCACTTCCTACAAATTTTGTGCGTGATGTTATAATGAAGGCTCCGAGCAAGGATATCATGAACGGGCTTTCCAGAAGTGTGCTTACTTTATATTCTTATGATACCAACCCTGACGATACATCATTGCCGAATGTGCTCAGACAGTGTCTGAATCTGATCAGTGTATTTCCGCTTTTATCTGTTTATGGATATCAGGCTTATAACCATTATATTAAAGATAAGAGTCTCTATATCCATAATCCGAAGAAAGAACTTACCACAGCAGAGAACATTCTGAGAATGCTTCGCCCGGATAAGAAGTATTCACATCTGGAGGCAAAGATCCTGGATATTGCGCTTATCCTTCATATGGAACATGGCGGAGGTAATAACTCTACATTCACAACTCATGTGGTTTCCTCATCAGGAACTGATACATATTCTGCGATTGCCGCAGCACTTGGCTCATTAAAGGGACCAAAGCATGGCGGTGCCAACATTAAAGTTGTCAGGATGTTTGATGATATGAAGAAGGAAGTTAAGGACTGGAAGGATGAAGACGAGGTCCGGACATATCTGAAGAGACTTCTTCATAAAGAGGCATTTGACCGGAAGGGACTGATCTATGGAATGGGACATGCGATTTATTCAGTGTCTGATCCGCGAGCTGAAGTTTTCAAGGCATATGTGGAAACTCTGGCAAGGGAAAAAGGCAGAATGAAAGATTATGCCCTGTATTCTATGGTGGAACGTCTGGCACCTGAAGTAATTGCAGAAGAGCGTCGTATTTATAAAGGTGTAAGCGCCAATGTAGACTTTTACAGCGGTTTTGTGTACAGTATGCTGGATCTGCCACTGGAATTATATACACCGATGTTTGCAGTTGCACGTATCGTAGGATGGAGTGCGCACCGTATGGAAGAGCTCATTAATGCAGATAAGATCATCCGTCCGGCATATAAGAATGTTCTGGAACCGGCAGTATATGTTCCTCTTAATGAACGTTGATCATAATGATTCAGTATTTCGGGGACAGCGTACTGTCAGACACTTATCGCTGATCTTGTTTTCAGAAAAATATAAATAAAGGAAATGACTACGGATGTTTAATTGCTTTTTTCCAGATGAATATCTGGATTCGACCTATGTGATAAACTTCGATGATCTGTATGCGCAGGGATACAGAGGACTTCTGTTTGATATAGATAATACTCTGGTACCTCATGGTGCACCGGCAGATGAGAGAGCATGTGCGTTGTTTGCACATCTGAAGGAACTTGGATTTAAATGCTGTTTTCTGTCAAACAACCAGTACGAGAGAGTTTCTTCTTTTAATGATGCGATAGGAGCGCAGTTTATCGAGAATGCACACAAGCCTTCAACAAAAAATTATATCAGGGCAATGGAACTTCTTGGGACAGACAGAAGTAATACAGTTTTTATAGGAGATCAGCTCTTTACTGATATATATGGTGCGAAACGCACAGGAATCCGGAATATTCTGGTGAAACCACTCAATCCGAAAGAAGAGATTCAGATCGTACTGAAACGATATCTTGAAAGAATTGTACTATATTTTTACCGCAAAGAGGAGGGGAATTCATGAACCATATTGTTATCATAGGATTTATGGGTTCAGGTAAGACAAGAGTAGGAAAACGGCTGGCAAAAGATTTCAATCTTCCTTTTGTAGACGTTGACCGCGTAGTATCAAAGAAGATGAACCTTACAATGAAAGAAATCTTTGACAGATTCGGAGAACCATTTTACAGAGCTCTTGAGACAACTGTGATCAAGGCACTGATCGATGATCCGGAACAGAAGATCATTTCTCTGGGGTCCGGTCTTCCGATGCAGGAACAGAATGCAAAATATATTAAAAAACTAGGAACTGTAGTATATTTGAAGGGATCTTATGCAACGTTGAAGAAGAGACTGGAAAATTCCAGCAGCAATCCTCTGATCGAGGGAGAAGACAAAGAAGATAAGATCAGAAAACTTCTTAAACAGCGCGATCCGGTTTATACAAAGTTTGCAGATGTTGAGATGATCACAGGAGACAAGCCATTTGAGGATCTGATTGGTCAGCTTGAAGAAAAATTAAAAACATGTGTAAAAAATAGTTGAAAAAAACAGCAGAATATTATAAAATTAAATAAGAGTGTGTCACAAAACTGAGAAAAGCATGAGAGAGACACACACTTTGAACGGCTGTTGTTGTCAAAAGACACAGCATTGCTGAACTGTACTATTAAGGAGGAAATATAACTATGATTTCAGCAGGTGATTTCAAAAACGGTATCACACTTGAAATTGACGGAAACGTATGTCAGATCGTTGAATTCCAGCACGTAAAACCAGGAAAGGGTGCTGCTTTCGTAAGAACAAAATACAAAAACATTATTACAGGATCAGTTCTTGAGAAGTCTTTCCGTCCAACAGAGAAATTCCCGGCTGCACGTATTGAGCGTGTAGATATGCAGTATCTGTATGATGATGGTGATCTGTACTACTTCATGAACGTAGAGACATACGATCAGGTTGGTCTTACAAAAGATCAGGTTGGAGATTCTCTTAAATTCGTTAAAGAGAACGAGATGGTTAAGATCTGTTCCCACAACGGAAATGTATTTGCTATTGAGCCTCCTCTGTTCGTAGAACTTGAAGTTACTGAGACAGAGCCGGGATTTGCCGGAAATACAGCACAGGGTGCTACAAAACCGGCTACTGTAGAAACAGGTGCACAGGTTCAGGTTCCGCTGTTCGTTAACCAGGGCGACAAACTGAAAATCGATACAAGAACAGGAGAATATCTTTCTCGAGTATAATCAGGATGAAACCAGTTGTTTTTTCTGATTAACAGTTGTAAAGAGATAATCAGACTGCCATCGGTAAGATCCGGTGGCAGTTTTTATCTTTGATTGGAATAGGAGAAAAAATATGGAATACGTAACACTTGGAAAAACCGGTCTCAGGGTTTCCAGAATGGGCCTTGGCGGGATACCGATCCAGAAAATTGATGCGGAAGGAACAAAGACACTGCTGCATAAGCTGGCAGACCGGGGAGTAAATTATATTGATACAGCCAGAGGATATACGGTCAGTGAAGAATATCTGGGATATGCACTGGAAGGTATCAGGGACAGATTTATAATTGCCACAAAGTCCATGGCACGTACAAAGGAAGCCATGGCTGAAGATATTGAGAAGAGTCTTCATAATCTTCGTACAGATCATATTGAATTATACCAGGTGCATAATCCGAGTATGGAACAGCTTGATCAGGTGCAGGCGGCCGGTGGTGCCCTTGAAGCACTGCAGGAGGCAAGAGCAGCAGGAAAAATCGGACATATTGGTCTGACCGCTCATTCTGTGGAGGTTTTTGCCCGGGCTCTGGAGCTTGACTGGGTGGAAACTATTATGTTTCCATATAATATTGTAGAGAGTCAGGGGGAAGAGCTGATCTCAAAATGTGAGGAGAAAAACATCGGCTTTATTGATATGAAACCTCTGGCCGGTGGTGCAATTGAAAATGGAACGCTGGCATTGCGTTATGTCTGTTCGAATAAGAACGTTACTATTGTGATCCCGGGAATGGCGGAAGAGAAGGAAATCGAGGAGAATATAAAGGCCTGTCTTGATGATTCCCCGTTAAGCGAGAAAGAACTGGAGGAAGTTCAGACAGTACGGAATCAGCTTGGAACAAATTTCTGCCGCAGATGTAATTACTGTGCTCCATGCAGTGTGGGAATCGATATTTCGGGTGTGTTCCTGTTCGCAGGCTATCTTAACCGTTACGGGCTGGGAGACTGGGCAAGAAACCGTTACAGTTCTCTTGCGGTGAAGGCTTCCGCCTGTATAGAATGCGGCAAATGTGAAACCAGATGTCCGTACCATCTGCCAATCCGCGAAATGCTGAAAGAATGTGCACAACAGTTTGGTGAATAAAAAACATCCACAGGGAATTACCCTGTGGATGTTTTTTATGGACCTGGCGGGAATTGAACCCGCGTCCGAAAGCCTATTCATTGAGGCATCTCCCATCACAGTCGCTGTTTTAACATTCCCTTGGATGTACGCCCACCGACAGGCTTACAACCTTAGTAGCTTCATGATACATCTACCGGGGCAAAGCTTACCCGGCAAGGTTTCTCACATGGTTGACGTCAGATTCCTGAAGTGTGAGTGCATCAGGGCTGACGAGCAGCAATTAGGCTGCTAACGCGTACTGTTCGTCTGCGTTTATATTTAGTTTCCCGGTTGGTACGCAGTCTGGGAGTCTGCGGATGGCTTCCCCAACTTCAAAGCCCCCGTCGAAACCAGTACAAGCCCTGAAAATGAGTCTGCAACGCTGTTTTTTCATAAAACAGCACTGGTGATGAGACGAAAGCACTTTTTAATATTGATATATCATTCATTATATAAGATATATCGACTGATTAACAGTATAGAAATAAAAACAGAATTTGTCAAGAAGATTTTTATATTTAAGGCTATTTGGTGTTGTGAACAGCAATACTTATAATTTTTCTGTCATATGTTCACAAATCTTACATAAATCTCTGCTATAGTAACCATATGAAAGATAAAATCTGTTGCTGAGGGCGATTTTCCCGGATTTTGCGCTGTGGCTGTAAAGGCGCTGAACAGTCGTGGATTTTAACAATACTCGGAAAACAGTATAAATAAAAAGTAAAAACTGTTTCGGAAAATAATGAAGAAAAACGGAGGGGATCAAATGGATACATTAAAAATCCTGGTGGTGGATGATGAGAGCCGCATGAGAAAGCTGGTAAAGGATTTCCTGACAAAGAAGAATTTCCAGGTACTGGAAGCCGGTAATGGTGAAGAAGCCATGGATATCTTTTATGAGGAGAAGGACATCGCACTGATCATTCTGGATGTCATGATGCCGAAGATGGATGGATGGGAAGTTTGCCGTGAGATTCGCAAGAACTCAAAAGTTCCGATCATTATGCTGACTGCAAGAAGTGATGAGAGAGATGAGCTTCTTGGATTTGATCTGGGGGTAGATGAATACATCTCCAAACCATTCAGTCCGAAAATCCTTGTTGCAAGAGTGGAGGCAATTCTGAGACGTACAGGTCAGAATAATCCGGAAGATGTGATTTCAGCAGGTGGCATTGTTATAGATAAAGCAGCACATCTGGCTACTGTGGATGGTAAGCCTATGGAACTGAGCTTTAAGGAATTTGAACTTCTGACATATTTTCTGGAGAATCAGGGAATCGCACTTTCCAGAGAAAAGATCCTGAATTCTGTATGGAATTATGACTACTTTGGAGATGCCCGTACGATTGATACCCATGTTAAGAAGCTCAGAAGTAAAATGGGAGATAAAGGTGAATATATAAAGACTGTATGGGGTATGGGATACAAGTTTGAGGTAGACGAATGACAGGAACCGGAAAAACAGATAAAAAATTTCATACTCTGCAACATCAGATTTCAGTAGTGTTTATATGTCTGTTACTGCTTTCGATCTTTACCATTACTCTGATCAATGGTCTTTTTCTTGAAAAATATTATGTATCCAAAAAAGTAGAAGTGCTGGAGGAGGCAAAAGAAGTGTTGTCTCAGATGAATCTGGATGACATCCTGCAGTATGATACAGATATAGAAGAGGACAAAAAAGGGGCAACAGATGAGATTTCGGATGAGATTGAGAGGAGCAGTTCCAGAAATAACCTTACCTGGATCATAGTAAATGAGGAAAACAGCGGTTATTATTACTGGGGAGAGAATAATATGGCAAAAATGCTCCGCAGTAAGCTGTTTGGGTATATTAATAATCTGGATCAGGATATGCAGCACAGTCGTGTGCTCAAAAAGACAGATACCTGTACCATGTGGCAGGTGCATGATCGCTTTGCAGGCATGGAATATGTGGAATGCTGGGGACAGTTTGATAATGGTTACTATTTCCTGATTCGTTCTCCTCTGGAAAGTATTAAGGAAAGTGCATCTATTTCCAACAGTTTTTACTTCATTGTAGGAATAATCATAATTGTGGTCAGCGGTATTGTGATTCTTGTGATGACAAATCGTATTACCCGCCCGATCAGTGAACTGACCAAATTATCAGAGAAGATGTCTGATCTGGATTTTGATGCCAGATATCAAAGCAGGGCAGGTAATGAGATTGATGTACTTGGCGATAACTTTAACAAAATGTCCAGAAAACTTGAGAGCACGATCTCAGAGTTGAAATCAGCTAATAACAAGCTTCAGAAAGACATAGAAGATAAGATTAAAATTGATGAGATGCGTAAGGAATTTCTTGATAATGTTTCTCATGAGCTGAAAACTCCTATTGCATTGATCCAGGGATATGCAGAGGGGCTGAATGAAAATATTTCCGATGATCCGGAAAGCAGGGAATTTTACTGTGAAGTTATTATGGATGAGGCTTCAAAGATGAACAAGCTGGTCAAAAACCTGCTGACGCTGAATCAGCTGGAGTCCGGTAAAGATGCCCCGGTGATGGAAAGATTTGACATTGTATCTCTGATCAGGGGTGTACTTGGTTCTATGCATATTATGATCGAACAGAAAGAAGCAACTGTGATTTTTGAAGAAACAGAACCTGTATATGTATGGGCGGATGAGTTTAAGATTGAAGAGGTTGTGACCAATTATACAAGCAATGCACTGAACCATCTGGACGGAGAACGAAAAGTAGAAATTAAGGTTCTTCAGGAAGAGGACTGTGTGAAAGTAACCGTATTTAATACAGGTACTCCGATTCCGGAAGAGGATATCCCAAATCTCTGGAATAAATTCTACAAAGTAGATAAGGCCCGGACAAGAGAATATGGCGGAAGTGGTATCGGACTTTCAATTGTTAAGGCAATCATTGAGAGTATGAACCAGAAATATGGGGTATGCAATTATGATAATGGCGTGGAGTTCTGGTTCACTCTGGATTGCAGGCAGTGATAAGATATCCGGGTATTGTGAACGGAGTGAACAGTAACCGGTAGTATGACCGGAATAAAAACAGACAGAAGCAAAGAAAGCACTTTGCAACTGTCTGTTTTTGGGTTATACTGTATTGGAGCGTTTTGATCGGATATTTTATTCCGGTCTGACATGTGATCCGGAAAACCTTTGGATTACCATAATGAGGAAAACAGATAATGACATCAGGAGGATAACATGATTGCAATAATTGACTATGATGCCGGAAATATTAAAAGTGTAGAAAAAGCACTTCATTATCTTGGGGAAGAAACAACAGTAACCCGCGATCCGCAGACTTTGTTAAATGCGGATAAAGTAATCCTGCCGGGCGTGGGAAGCTTTGGACAGGCGATGGGGAATCTTCATACATACGGACTTGTACCTGTGATCCATGAGATTGTAGAGAAGAAGACGCCATTTCTTGGAATCTGCCTGGGACTTCAGCTCCTTTTTGAAAGCAGCGAGGAGACACCGGGGGTGGAAGGCCTTGGAATCCTGAAAGGGAAAATTGTTAAGATTCCGCCTGCGCCCGGGCTTAAGATTCCACATATGGGATGGAATTCCCTGCATTTTCAGAATAATGGCAGACTGTTTCAGGGAATCCCGGAACAGACCTATGTATATTTTGTGCATTCTTATTATCTGCAGGCAGAGGAGTCTGAGATTGTAAAGGCTACTACAGAATACAGCACCTGTATTCATGCTTCCGTAGAAAAGGACAATGTATTTGCCTGCCAGTTCCATCCGGAAAAGAGCAGCAAATGGGGACTGAAGATACTTGAAAATTTTGCTGCTGTGGGAAAAGACGGCAATACTGAGAAGGAGGGAAAATAAGATGTTTACAAAGAGAATTATTCCCTGCCTGGATGTAAATAACGGACGTGTGGTAAAGGGCGTAAATTTTGTGCAGCTTCGCGATGCGGGTGATCCGGTGGAGATTGCCAAAGCCTATGATGCAGCAGGAGCAGATGAACTGGTGTTTCTCGATATTACAGCATCCTGCGAACAGAGAGATACGGTAGTTGACATGGTAAGACGGGTTGCTGCCAATGTATTTATCCCGTTTACAGTAGGCGGCGGTATCCGTACTGTAGATGATTTCAAGAAACTGCTGAGAGAAGGAGCAGATAAGATTTCCGTAAATTCTGCAGCAATTGACAGACCGGAACTGATCAGTGAGGCGGCTGACAAGTTTGGAAGCCAGTGCGTAGTTGTGGCTATTGATGCCAAGCGCAGAGAAGACGGCGGATGGAATATTTACAAACATGGCGGAAGACTGGATACAGGGATTGATGCCATAGAGTGGGCAAAGAAAGTGGAAGCTCTGGGTGCAGGGGAAATCCTTCTTACCAGTATGGACTGTGACGGTACAAAAGCAGGATATGATCTGGCTCTTACCAGAGCAATTGCTGATGCTGTCTCCATTCCTGTGATCGCATCAGGCGGTGCAGGTACACTGGAGCATTTTTATGATGCACTGACCGAAGGGGGAGCAGATGCTGCACTGGCTGCGTCTTTGTTCCATTATAAAGAACTGGAGATTTCTCAGGTGAAGGATTATCTGTCTGACAGGGGAATTTCTGTCAGACGATGACCACGAAAAATATAAGAGGTGAAGGATAAGGTATGTCAGCAATTTCAGGTGACTGGCTGGAAGCCCTGAAGGGGGAGTTTCACCAGCCGTATTATGCGAAATTATATAAAACGGTGATGACAGAATATCAGACCAGGAAGATTTTTCCTCCTGCGGATGATCTGTTTAATGCATTTCATTTTACACCGTTAAACGAAGTGAAGGTAGTAATCCTGGGACAGGATCCCTATCATAATGACGGGCAGGCTCATGGGCTTTGTTTTTCCGTAAAGAGAGGAGTGGAGACGCCACCGTCCCTGGTGAATATTTATCAGGAGCTTCATGATGACTGTGGATGCTATATCCCCAATAACGGCTATCTGGAGAAGTGGGCGAAGCAGGGAGTGCTTCTTCTGAACACAGTTCTGACTGTACGCGCCCATCAGGCAAATTCACACAGGGGGATCGGCTGGGAGCAGTTTACGGATGCTGCGATCCAGGTTCTGAATGAGCAGGACCGTCCTATTGTATTTCTGCTATGGGGACGTCCGGCGCAGATGAAAAAATCCATGCTGAATAATCCGAAGCATCTGATCCTGGAGGCACCTCATCCAAGTCCTCTGTCTGCTTACAGGGGATTTTTCGGATGTAAACATTTCAGTAAAACAAACGAATTTCTTGTTGCCAATGGTCTGGAACCAATCGACTGGCAGATAGAAAATATATAAGAAAAGAGGTAATGTGTAGTCAGGTAAAAGACACACAGTGATAACATGAATCAGAAAAACAATTTAGTAAAAAATGCATCCTTTCTGATGATTGCAGCTATGATCTCCAAGGTGATCGGTCTTCTGTACAAGAGTCCCCTTTCCAATATTATCGGAAGCCTTGGAATGGGCTATACAAGTCTTGCACAGAATGCCTATATGATCCTTCTGATGATCGCATCCTTTAGTATTCCACAGGCGGTATCCAAGCTGATCTCCGAGCGTATTGCTCTGAAGGATTACAGAAATGCACATAAGTTCTTTAAGGGTGCCATGATCTATGCCATGGTGATTGGCGGAGTGGTCGGTTTATTCTGTCTCTTTGGAGCAGGGCTGATCATCCCTCAGAATCAGAAGGATGCAATTCCGGCACTTCAGATCCTGGCTCCGACGATTTTTTTGTCCGGTATTCTTGGGGTATTCAGAGGATATTTTCAGGCATACAGAAATATGATGCCAACATCTATCTCCCAGATCATTGAGCAGGTATTTAATGCGGCAGTCAGTCTTCTGGCAGCCTGGGGATTCATCAATGCATTCTCAGATGGAACAGAGAACAGCATTGCAAAATGGGGGGCAGCAGGTTCCACAGTAGGAACCGGAGCCGGAGTGGTGACTGCATTGGCATTCATGCTTCTGGTATATGGTGTAAACCGCAGAAAAATCCTGCACCGGGTAGAGAGAGATCACAGACACCAGGAAGAGTCCTACAAAGAGATTTTTCGTGTGATCATCCTGGTTGTTTCACCGATCATTCTCAGCGCCTTTGTTTATAATGTAAATGCTTATATCAATGGGTATCTTTTCTCGGATATTCTGGGAAGAAGAGGTGGAGATGCGGCACAGATTGGTATTTTATATGCAGAGTATGCTACTTACTTTATGACAATTATTAATATTCCTCTGACGCTGTCCAGTACGGCACCTACTTCCATGATTCCGGAAGTTTCCGCCCTGTATGCCACCGGAGACATTGAAGCGACCAGAGAGTGCATTGACCAGACCGTACAGCTTTCTATGGTAGTTTCTGCCCCATGTGCCATGGGACTGGCAGTGCTTGCACAGCCGATTGTATTTTTGCTTTACGGAAATTCCACAGGACTGGCAGCCAACCTGCTGATCCTTGGTTCTTTTTCAATCCTGCTCAATGGAATGTCAAATATTTCCAATGGAGTTCTGCAGGCAATCGGACAGCAGAGGATTCCGGTGATTACGGCTGCAATCGCACTGGTTGTGGACATTGTGGTAGTGGTAGTGCTGCTGTTTACTACAAACCTTGGAGTTTATGCACTGCTGATCGCAATGGTGATCTATTCTGTGGTTGTATGTGTGTTAAATGACAGAGCCATGAAGAAATATCTGCAGTATAAGAATCCATGGAAAGAAGGATATCTGTATCCTGTTCTTGCATCTGTTCCCATGGGAATTGTTGCAGGCTGTATCTGCTATGGACTGAACATTTTTGTAAAATCCAATTTCATTTGTCTGATCGTTTCCATTCCTGTTGCTGCGGTTGTTTATCTGTTTGCTTACCTGATCATCAGCAAGCCGTCAGAATCACAGCTTAGAAGAATTCCGGGTGGAAGCTATCTGATAAGGATTGCAGAGAAACTTCCGTTCTGGCAGAATAATTAAACACTGAAATTATAAAAAACAAAAGAGTTATATTTCATGGTTTAAATGTAGTTCTGAAATAGAAACACATTTAAAATTTCTGAAATATAACTCTTTTTTGAGCGCGTTTGAAAAATGCTTTTCGCAAAGCAGGATATGTAGATTGCGGGAATGATTTTTCAAATACGCTCTAGAGTGTGTCTGAAAAATCATTCCCGCAATCTGTACGCCCCACTTTGCGGTATATTTTGTCCGAATTCGGTTGTCGTAGTCCACTACGACGCCCTCATCCGAACAAAATCTCCCACAAATTGTGACGCACATCTTGCGTAAAGCATTTTTCAGACACGCTCTAAGGCGGATATATTGCAAGGTAAAATACATTGCAATATATCCATTACGGTATTATTTATGCATTTTTTTCTTCTACTTTTTTCAGATTCTTCTGAGCTGTAGAGAGCATCAGTTTGATTCGGTTGAGCTGATTGACTTCACTTGCACCCGGGTCATAGTCGATGGCTACAATATTGGCTGTCGGATATTCTCTGCGGATTTCTTTGATAACACCCTTACCCACAATGTGGTTCGGCAGACATCCGAAAGGCTGGATACAAACAATATTCGGAACATCTCCATGGATCAGTTCCATCATCTCACCTGTCAGGAACCATCCCTCACCTGTCTGGTTTCCGGTGGAAACGATCGGAGATGCCATTTTTGCCAGATCTCTGATATCAGCAGGCGGTGCAAAATGGCGGCTCTGTGCAAGAGCTTCGCTTGCAGGCTTTCTCACCCATTCGATTGCTTTGATTCCCCAGTTTGCCATGGTTGCCTTGGACTTCTTGAATCCAAGATTTTCTACCTTAAAGTTCTGATTATAGAAGCAGTAGCACATGAAATCGATCAGATCCGGTACAACTGCCTCAGCGCCTTCAGATTCCAGAAGCTCTGCCAGATGATTATTTGCAGCAGGCAGGAACTTGACAAGGATCTCACCTACGATGCCCACACGAGGCTTCTTCACATCACTGATTGGAATGGTATCAAATTCGTGAACCATTTCGCGGCACATTTTCTTAAACTGGCTGTGGCTGATACTGCTTCCGCTTAAGAAAGAGATCACACGCTGTTCCCAGATTTTATGTTTCCTGTTTACGATTCCCTCTTCCAGTTCATAAGGACGCATACGATATACGCATTTCATCAGGATATCTCCGAATACGGCACCGTAAGCAACTTTCTTCACTAATGGAAGCGTAAGTTTGAATCCGGGATTGCTTTCCAGACCGCTTAAGTTAACAGAGATAACCGGAATCTGTTCCATACCGGCTTTCTTTAATGCGCGTCGTATAAATGCGATATAGTTGGAAGCACGACATCCGCCACCTGTCTGTGACATGACAACGGCCGTTTTGTTCAGGTCATATTTACCGGAAAGCAGAGCATCCATGATCTGTCCCACAACGATCAGAGACGGATAGCAGGCGTCATTGTTTACATACTTCAGACCAACATCCACTGCATGCTTATTGTCATTCGGAAGCACCTCCAGGTTGTATCCGCAGGAATTGAATGCTGCCTGCAGGAGGCTGAAATGGAACGGTGACATCTGCGGGCAGAGGATGGTATAGTCCTTTCTCATTTCCTTTGTAAAGGATACTTTATCAATAGAAGCAGGTTTGACAGTACGTTTCTGTCCCTGTGCTTTCTTCGCGCGGATCGCTGCGATCAGGGAACGGATACGGATTCTTGCAGCACCAAGGTTATTTACCTCGTCAATCTTTAAGCAGGTATAGATTTTGTCACTTCCGTCAAGGATTTCATAAACCTCGTCAGTAGTAACTGCATCCAGACCACATCCAAAAGAGTTCAGCTGGATCAGATCCAGATCATCGCGTGTCTTTACATAGTTTGCGGCAGCATACAGTCTGGAGTGGTACATCCACTGGTCGTTGACGCGGATCGGGCGTTCCACAGGTGCCAGATGAGAGATGGAATCCTCAGTAAGTACGGCAATACCATAGCTGTTGATCAGATCCGGGATACCATGATGGATTTCCGGGTCAATATGGTATGGGCGTCCTGCAAGGACAATACCATGGCGTCCTGTATCTTCCAGATATTTCAGGGTTTCTTCCCCTTTTTTCTGTACATCGCGGCGTGCAGCAGCCATTTCTTCCCAGCCCTTATGCACAGCAGCTTTGACTTCTCCTGCCGGGATATCCTTAAATTCCTCTACCAGACGATTTGCCAGAATTTCCTCAGAAGTAAATGCAAGGAACGGATTGCGGAAGGTAATGGACGGATCATTTAATTCGTCTACGTTATTCTTGATATTTTCGGCATATGAGGTAACGATCGGGCAGTTATAGTGATTGACTGCATCCGGGAACTCGTTACGTTCATATGGGATACATGGGTAGAAAATAAATTTCACGCCATTGCGGATCAGCCAGGTTACATGGCCATGGGCAAGTTTGGCAGGATAGCATTCAGATTCACTTGGAATGGACTCAATACCCAGCTCATAAATCTTTCTGGTGGAAGTAGGAGAGAGCACAACCTCATACTTCAGTTCTGTAAAGAAAGTATACCAGAAAGGATAATTCTCAAACATGTTCAGAACACGGGGGATACCTACTTTACCTCGCGTTGCCTTATCAGCAGTAAGCGGTGCGTAGGAGAAAATACGCTTATATTTATATTCATAAAGATTCGGAATATGATCTTTGTTCTTTTCCTTGCCAATACCGCGTTCACAGCGGTTACCGCTTACATACTGGCGGCCTCCGGAGAATTTGTTGATAGTCAGACGGCAGTTATTGGTACATCCACGACAGTTTGCCATAGAAGTTGTATATTTCAGCTCGTTAATCTTATCAATGGAGAGCATAGTCGTTTCTGCGCCTTCCTGATGGCGTTCACGGGCAATCAGTGCGGCACCGAAGGCACCCATGATTCCGGCGATATCCGGACGGATGGCTTCGCAGCCTGCAATCTTTTCGAAGCTTCGAAGAACCGCATCATTGTAAAAGGTACCACCCTGTACAACGATGTGTCTGCCAAGTTCGGAAGCATCAGAAACCTTAATAACCTTATAGAGTGCATTTTTGATAACAGAGTAAGCAAGGCCTGCGGAAATATCGGATACTTCAGCTCCTTCTTTCTGTGCCTGCTTTACCTTGGAATTCATGAAAACAGTACATCTGGTACCAAGATCTATAGGATGTTGTGCAAAAACAGCAGCTTTTGCGAAATCCTGTACTGTATAATTCAGGGATTTGGCAAAGGTTTCAATAAAGGAACCGCATCCGGAGGAGCATGCTTCATTTAACTGTACGCTGTCAACGGTCTTGTTGCGGATCTTGATACATTTCATATCCTGTCCGCCGATATCCAGGATACAGTCTACCTCTGGGTCAAAGAATGCAGCTGCATAGTAATGGGATACGGTCTCAACCTCGCCCTCATCCAGGAGCAGGGCCGCTTTGATCAGAGCCTCGCCGTAACCTGTAGAACAGGAATAAGCGATCTTTGCGTCTTTGGGAAGCAGTTCATAGATTTCTTTAATAGAACGGATGGTAGTTTTTAACGGGTTTCCGTTGTTACTGCTGTAAAAGGAATAGAGAAGTGTTCCATCTTCGCCTACCAGTGCAGTTTTGGTTGTGGTGGAACCTGCATCAATACCCAGATAGCAGTTTCCTTTATATGTAGCCAGATCTCCTGTTTTTACTTTGTAGGAACTCTGACGTTTTGCAAATGCATCGTATTCTTCCTGAGAAGCGAAAAGTGGTTCCATACGTTCTACTTCAAAATCCAGCTTAATGGAATTGCGGAGTCTGTCTTTCATTTCTGTCAGGGAAATGGAGTTGTCTTCTTTTGCATTTAATGCAGAACCGATGGCTGCAAAAAGATGGGAGTTCTCCGGAATGATGGTGTGTTCCTCATCCAGCTTCAAAGTACGGATAAAGGATTCTCTCAGTTCGGACAGGAAGTGAAGCGGACCACCCAGGAATGCAACATGTCCACGGATGGGTTTTCCACAGGCAAGACCGGAGATGGTCTGGTTTACAACTGCCTGGAAAATAGAAGCTGACAGATCCGGTTTGGTTGCACCGTCATTGATCAGCGGCTGGATATCCGTTTTGGCGAAAACACCGCAGCGTGCAGCAATCGGGTAGAGCGCTTTGTAATCTTTGGCATATTCATTCAGACCTGTGGCATCTGTCTGGAGAAGAGAAGCCATCTGGTCGATGAAAGAACCGGTACCGCCTGCACAGATACCGTTCATACGCTGTTCTACGTTTCCGTTTTCGAAATAAATGATCTTGGCATCCTCACCGCCAAGCTCGATGGCAACATCTGTCTTTGGTGCCAGCTTCTGCAGAGAAGTAGAAACTGCAATAACCTCCTGGGTAAAAGGAACGCCCAGATGGTTGGCAAGGGTCAGACCGCCGGAACCTGTGATCACAGGATGGAGAGTCATCTCGCCATACTGGTCAAAGGCTTCCTGAAGAAGGTCTGCAAGGGTTTCCTGAATGTTGGCGAAATGGCGCTTGTAATCTGCGAAAATAAGATTTTCATTCTCGTCCAGAATCGCGATTTTTACAGTAGTGGAACCAATGTCAATTCCAAGTGTTTTGTAATTCATAAAGTAAATTCAAGCCTCCTCTTTCTGTATAAAAGAAAAAATATTGAAGTAATTCTTTCCTATTAAAATATCTATTTCCAGATATGAATATTCCGTAATATTATACGCTAACGGTCTGGAAAAGACAATATGAAACTTTACCAATGATTACCTTATTTGCAGTTGAAAATTCAGCTATTTCGGGATATAATAGAAAAAGTGATTTTTATCAAGAGGAGAGAAAAAATGGCAGAATATAAACTTCTTAAAACAGAAGGCCGTGCCAAGCGTGCAGAATTTCATACAGTGCATGGCACGATCCAGACTCCTGTTTTTATGAATGTGGGAACGATCGGTGCGATTAAAGGCGCTGTATCCACCATGGATTTACAGCAGATCGGAACACAGGTAGAATTATCAAATACTTATCATCTTCATGTGCGCCCGGGTGATAAAATAGTAAAGCAGTTAGGCGGCCTTCATAAATTTATGGTATGGGACAAACCAATCCTTACAGACTCAGGCGGATTCCAGGTGTTTTCCCTTGCAAAGCTGAGAAAGATCAAAGAAGAGGGTGTTTATTTTAATTCCCATATTGACGGGCATAAGATCTTTATGGGACCGGAAGAGAGTATGCAGATCCAGTCCAATCTTGCCTCCACCATTGCCATGGCATTTGATGAATGTCCCAGCAGTGTGGCTGACAGGGATTATGTGCAGAAATCTGTAGACAGGACCACAAGATGGCTTGCCCGCTGTAAAGCGGAAATGGCGAGACTGAACAGTCTGCCGGATACCATTAACAAAGAACAGCTTCTGTTTGGAATCAACCAGGGTGCTGTTTATGAAGATATCCGTATTGAGCATGCCAAAGCGATCTCTGAAATGGATCTGGATGGCTATGCTGTCGGCGGTCTGGCAGTTGGAGAAACCCATGAAGAGATGTACAGGATCCTGGATGCGGTAGTCCCCTATCTTCCTCAGAATAAACCTACTTACCTGATGGGTGTGGGAACACCGGCAAATATCCTGGAAGGTGTTGAACGTGGTATTGACTTCTTTGACTGCGTATATCCAAGCCGTAACGGCCGCCATGGACATGTATATACCAATCATGGAAAGATGAATCTGTTTAATGCAAAATATGAACTGGACACACGTCCTATCGAAGAAGGCTGTCAGTGTCCTGCATGCCAGCATTACAGCAGAGCCTATATCCGTCATCTTCTGAAAGCAAAGGAAATGCTGGGAATGCGTCTCTGTGTACTTCACAATCTGTATTTCTATAATCATATGATGGAAGAAATCCGAGATGCTCTTGATGCAGGAAACTTCGCAGAATATAAGAAAATGCGGCTGGAAGGCTTTGAAGAGGGAAAAATTAACTCGAAAAGATAATCTGTATATAAAATAATTATTAAATATGCCAAAAACTCTTGAAGTAAAGCGGTTTTTTGTGTATGATGTGTAGTGACGCTTTAATCAGATTGTTCTGCATGAAAACAAGATTTCATACAGAAGGTAACGGAGATTATAAGTGGATCGCAAAGCAGCTCTTCAGTATGAGCAGCCGTCAGGACGGTCTGTGAATACATGATGGACTGCAAATATGCAGAATAACAGGAATAGTTACAGGAGGAATCAAAATGAACGCATCAAGCGGAATGGGTATGGTTGGCGCTATTGTCTGGATGGTAGTACTGTTCGGAATTATGTACTTCTTAATGCTTCGCCCTCAGAAAAAAGAGCAGAAGAGACTTCAGGCAATGTTAAATGACATGGAAGTTGGCGACAGCATTGTTACTACCGGCGGCTTTTATGGCGTTGTCATTGACATGACAGAAGAAGACGTGATCGTAGAATTCGGTAACAACAAAAACTGCCGTATTCCAATGAGAAAACAGGCAATCGCTGAAGTTGAGAAAGCCGGAAGCGCTGCCGAATAATGAAAGAGATATGAAAAAAGCGGAACCTATAGTCAGTGATGGCTGTGGTTCTGTTTTTTTATTTTTACAGTAAAATCTCCGGAAAACAGCACTTTTGTATTTTTTCACTTTAATAGGTTGAAATCTGTCGGAAAGTGCGTTATTATAATAACAATTACGCAATTAGAGTATTTTTGGAGGAAATTATTATGGATTATAAGATTGCATTGATCCCCGGCGACGGAATCGGACCGGAAATCGTAAGAGAAGCAAAGAAAGTACTGGACAAGGTATGCGAGAAATATGGACACAGCTTTTCCTATTCAGAAGTTCTGTTAGGCGGCGCATCCATCGATGTACACGGCGTACCCCTTACTGATGAGGCAATTGCCACTGCCAAATCATCAGACGCCGTACTGATGGGCTCTATTGGCGGAGATGCAAAAACTTCTCCATGGTATAAGCTTGAGCCGTCCAAACGCCCGGAAGCAGGACTTCTTGCAATCCGTAAGGCATTAAATCTTTTTGCAAACTTAAGACCGGCTTACCTTTACAATGAGCTGAGAAAAGCCTGCCCTCTCCGCGATGAGATCATCGGAGACGGATTTGACATGATCATTGTACGTGAGCTTACAGGCGGTCTGTATTTCGGAGAACGTCAGACTATTGAAGAGAATGGTGTGAAGAAAGCAATTGATACACTTTCCTATAATGAAAACGAAATCCGCCGTATTGCCATCAAAGCATTTGAGATCGCACGTAAGAGAAGAAATAAAGTAACAAGCGTAGATAAGGCAAATGTTCTGGATTCTTCCAGACTCTGGAGAAAAGTGGTAGAGGAAGTTGCCAAAGACTATCCGGATGTTACCTTAGAGCATATGCTGGTTGACAACTGCGCAATGCAGCTTGTACGTGATCCAAAACAGTTCGATGTTATTCTTACAGAGAACATGTTCGGAGATATCCTTTCAGACGAGGCAAGTATGGTAACAGGCTCCATCGGAATGCTTTCATCTGCAAGCTTAAATGAAACAAAATTCGGTCTCTATGAGCCAAGCCATGGTTCAGCACCTGATATTGCAGGACAGGATAAGGCAAACCCCATCGCAACCATCCTTTCCGCAGCAATGATGCTTCGTTTCTCCCTTGATATGGACAAGGAAGCAGATGCAGTGGAAGCAGCAGTGCAGAAAGTCCTGACAGAGGGATACCGCACAGGTGATATCATGTCAGAGGGATGCAAGCTTGTAGGAACAAAGGAAATGGGCGATCTGATCGCAGCAGCTCTGTAAGAATTGATATTAAGAGGATTCAGCCGGCGCAGGCAGATTACGGAGTCAGGAATTTCGGTTGAATCATTAAAAATAAATAAAACAGTAAGAAAAGAGGAAATAAAACAATGAGAAGTGATGCAGTAAAAACAGGCACACAGCAGGCACCTCACCGTTCCCTGTTTAATGCTCTTGGAATGACAAAAGAAGAAATGGACAGACCTCTGGTAGGTATCGTAAGTTCTTACAATGAAATCGTACCGGGTCATATGAACCTTGACAAGATCACACAGGCAGTTAAGCTTGGTGTGGCAATGGCAGGCGGTACACCTGTTATGTTCCCGGCAATCGCAGTATGTGACGGTATTGCAATGGGACACGTTGGAATGAAATATTCTCTGGTCACCAGAGACCTGATCGCAGATTCCACAGAAGCAATGGCAATGGCACATCAGTTTGATGCACTGGTAATGATTCCAAACTGTGACAAGAACGTACCCGGACTTCTGATGGCAGCAGCCAGACTGAATGTTCCTACTGTATTCGTAAGCGGCGGTCCAATGCTTGCCGGACATCTGAACGGACACAAGACAAGCCTTTCCAGTATGTTTGAGGCAGTAGGTGCTTACGCAGCAGGCAAGCTTGATGAGGACGGACTGACAGAATGCGAAATGAAGACATGTCCTACATGCGGATCCTGTTCCGGTATGTACACAGCAAACTCCATGAACTGTCTGACAGAGGTTCTTGGTATGGGTCTGAAAGGAAACGGAACCATCCCTGCTGTATATTCCGAGCGTATCCGTCTTGCAAAACATGCAGGTATGCAGGTTATGGAAATGTACAGAAAGAACATCCGTCCAAGAGATATCATGACAAAGGAAGCAATCCTCAATGCCCTGACAGTAGACATGGCACTCGGATGCTCCACAAACAGTATGCTTCATCTTCCGGCTATCGCTCATGAGATCGGAATGGACTTTGATATCAGTTTTGCAAACGAGATCAGCGCAAAGACTCCAAACCTCTGTCACCTTGCACCTGCAGGCCCGACATACATGGAAGACCTGAACGAAGCTGGCGGTGTATATGCAGTTATGAACGAACTGAATAAGAAGGGACTTCTTCATACTGAGTGCATGACAGTTACAGGCAAGACAGTAGGCGAGAACATCAAAGACTGTGTAAACTTAAATCCTGAAGTTATCAGACCGATCGACAATCCATACAGCCAGACAGGCGGACTTGCAGTTCTCAAGGGTAACCTTGCACCGGACGGCGGTGTTGTAAAACGTTCTGCAGTTGTAGAAGAGATGATGGTCCATGAAGGACCTGCAAGAGTCTTTGACTGCGAGGAAGACGCAATCGCAGCTATCAAAGGCGGCAAGATCGTAGAGGGTGATGTAGTAGTTATCCGTTACGAAGGACCGAAAGGCGGCCCTGGTATGAGAGAGATGCTGAACCCTACATCTGCAATCGCAGGTATGGGACTGGGATCTTCTGTAGCCCTGATCACAGACGGACGTTTCAGCGGTGCATCCAGAGGAGCATCCATCGGACACGTATCACCGGAAGCAGCAGTCGGCGGACCAATCGCACTTGTTGAAGAAGGAGATATCATCAGCATCAACATTCCGGAACTGAAACTGGAGATCAAGGTTTCTGATGAAGAAATGCAGGCAAGAAAAGCAAAATGGCAACCTCGTGAGCCAAAGGTAACAACAGGATATCTTGCAAGATATGCTGCCATGGTAACCTCCGGAAACAGAGGAGCGATCCTTGAGGTACCAAAAGCAAAATAAAGATGAACAAGTACCCGGCGGGAATTGCGGCATAACCTGTGATTCCTGCCTGAAAAGTTAGGAGGATACGTAAAGATGCAGCTTACAGGTGCTGAAATCATCGTAGAATGTTTAAAAGAACAGGGCGTTGACACTGTATTCGGATATCCGGGCGGTGCCATCCTGAATGTATATGACGCCCTCTATGAATATAAAGACCAGATCACACATGTACTGACTTCTCATGAGCAGGGAGCATCCCATGCAGCAGACGGATACGCAAGAGCTACCGGTAAAGTCGGCGTGTGTCTTGCAACTTCCGGCCCCGGAGCTACCAATCTGGTAACAGGAATCGCAACCGCATACATGGATTCCGTACCAATGGTGGCAATCACATGTAACGTGGGAACCCCGCTTCTCGGAAAGGATTCTTTCCAGGAGGTTGATATTACAGGAATTGTAATGCCTATTACAAAGCACAGCTTTATCGTAAAAGACATTACTACTCTGGCAGACACTGTACGCAGAGCATTCTATATTGCAAAGAGCGGACGTCCCGGTCCTGTGCTTGTAGATGTGACCAAGGATGTGACAGGTGCGAAATATGAATATACTGCCTGCGCTCCTGCTGAGATCACACCGAAAACAGACACTATCAAAGACGAAGACATTGCAACTGCAGTACAGATGATCAAAGAAGCGAAGAGACCATTTATTTTTACAGGCGGCGGCACGATTATCTCAGAAGCATCCAGAGAAGTGACAGAGCTTGCTCACAGAATCGATGCTCCTGTATGTGACAGTCTTATGGGTAAGGGAGGATTTTCCGGAGAAGATCCTCTGTACACAGGAATGCTTGGAATGCATGGGACAAAAACTTCCAATCTCGGTGTCTCAGGCTGCGATCTCCTGATCGTGCTGGGAGCCAGATTCAGTGATCGTGTCACAGGAAACACAAAGACCTTTGCAAAGAATGCGAAGATTCTCCAGATTGACGTAGATGCTGCAGAGATTAACAAAAACATCGTAGTAGATGCAAGTGTGGTAGGAGATGAGAAAGAAGTTCTCAAACGTATTCTGGCAGAGGTTCCGGAAATGAGACATTCGGAATGGACTGCACATATCAGTGAACTGAAGGAAAAATATCCGTTAAGATATGATCATTCCCAGCTTACAGGCCCATACATTATTGAAAAGCTGTACGAACTGACAAAGGGAGATGCCATCATTACAACAGAGGTTGGACAGAACCAGATGTGGGCAGCTCAGTATTTCAAATACAAAGAGCCAAGAACTTTCCTTTCTTCCGGTGGTTTGGGAACAATGGGATATGGTCTTGGAGCAGCAATCGGTGCCAAGATGGGAAGACCGGACAAGACTGTAGTAAACATTGCAGGTGACGGCTGCTTCCGTATGAATATGAATGAGATTGCAACAGCAGTCCGCTGTGGCAGACCTTTAATTGAAATTGTATTGAACAATCATGTACTGGGAATGGTACGTCAGTGGCAGACCTTGTTCTATGACCACAGATATTCCCATACAATTTTAAATGATGCAGTAGATTTTGTGAAGCTGGCAGAAGCCATGGGAGCAAAAGCAATCCGTATCACAAAGATGGAAGAGGTAGAGCCGGCATTAAAAGAGGCTCTGGCATGTCCGGGACCTATCGTACTTGACTGTATGATTGATCAGGATCTCAGCGTATTCCCGATGGTACCGGCAGGCGCAAGCATTGATGATATTTTTGATGAGGAGGATATGAAAAACAATGAGCAGAGTGTATAATTTTTCCGCAGGACCGGCTGTACTGCCGGAAGAGGTACTGAAAGAAGTAGCAGAGGAGATGATGGACTATCAGGGCTCCGGTATGTCTGTAATGGAAATGAGCCACAGAAGTGCTGATTTCCAGAAGATCATTGACGAGGCAGAGCAGGATCTTCGTGATCTGATGAAGATTCCGGATAATTATAAGGTATTATTCCTTCAGGGCGGAGCTTCCCAGCAGTTTGCAGCAATCCCCATGAACCTTATGAAGAACAAGGTTGCTGATTACATTGTAACAGGACAGTGGGCAAAGAAAGCATACCAGGAAGCACAGAAATATGGAAAAGCAAACAAGATCGCTTCTTCCGAGGATAAGACTTTCTCCTATATTCCTGACTGCAGCGACCTTCCGATCAGCCCGGATGCAGACTATGTATACATTTGTGAAAACAACACAATCTACGGAACAAAATTCAAGAAGCTTCCCAACACAAAAGGAAAAACTCTGGTAGCAGATGTTTCCTCCTGCTTCTTATCTGAGCCTGTTGATGTATCCAAATATGGCATCATCTATGGCGGTGTACAGAAGAATATCGGACCTGCTGGTATGGTAATCTCCATTATCCGCGAAGATCTGATCACAGACGATGTTCTGGAAAGAACACCTACTATGCTGAAATTCAAAACACAGGCAGACGCAGGTTCTCTTTACAATACTCCAAACTGCTACTGCATCTATGTATGCGGTAAGGTCTTCAAATGGCTGAAGAAAATGGGCGGCCTGGAAGAAATGCAGAGACGTAACATTGAGAAAGCGAAAATCCTCTATGATTTCCTTGATCGGAGCAAGTTGTTCAAAGGAACTGTTGTGCCGGAAGACCGTTCTCTCATGAATGTACCATTCGTAACAGGTGACAAGGACATGGATGCCAAATTTGTAAAAGAAGCAAAAGAGGCAGGACTTGTAAACTTAAAGGGACACCGTACAGTGGGCGGTATGCGTGCAAGTATCTACAACGCTATGCCAAAAGAAGGTGTGGAAGCACTGGTTGCTTTCATGAAGAAGTTTGAGGAGGAGAATGCATAATGTTTCAGTATCATTGCCTGAATCCCATTGCAGAAAAAGGTCTGGGATTATTTGATGAAGAATATAAGAAAAGCGAAGATCTGCAGGAGTGCGATGCAGTCCTTGTAAGAAGTGCAAAAATGCATGACATGGAGCTTCCTGAGAGCGTGAAGGTAATCGCACGTGCAGGTGCAGGTGTCAACAATATTCCTGTAAAGGACTGTGCAGAGAAAGGCGTTGTAGTATTTAACACACCGGGCGCCAATGCAAACGGTGTTAAGGAGCTTGTACTTGCAGGTATGCTCCTTGCTTCCCGTGATATCGTAGGCGGTATCGAATGGGTTGCCAAAGAGAAAGACCAGGAAGACATCGATAAACTTGCTGAGAAGCAGAAGAAGCAGTTTGCAGGATGCGAGATCATGGGCAAGAAGCTGGGTATCATCGGTCTTGGTGCCATCGGAGCAATGGTGGCAAACGCTGCTTCTGCACTTGGAATGGAAGTATACGGATATGACCCATACATTTCTATTGATGCTGCATGGAATCTTTCCCGCACCATCAAACATATCAAGAGCCTGGATGAGATTTATTCCCAGTGTGATTACATCACCATCCATGTACCTCTTCTTGACAGCACAAAAGAGATGATCAACAAAGAAGCATTAGACAAGATGAAAGACGGCGTAGTACTTCTGAACTTTGCCCGTGATCTTCTGGTTGATGAGGATGCTCTGATCGAAGCATTAGACAGCGGAAAAGTAAAGAAATATGTGACAGACTTTGCAAACCATACAGTAGCAGGACATAAGGGAATCCTGGTAACTCCACACCTTGGAGCATCTACAGAAGAATCCGAAGAAAACTGTGCGGTAATGGCTGTAAAAGAAGTCAGAGATTTCCTCGAGAACGGAAATATCAAGAACTCTGTAAACTTCCCGAACTGCGACATGGGAACCTGCGTAGCAGTAGGACGTATCGCCATCTGCCACAAAAATATCCCGAACATGATCAGCCAGTTCACCAAGATCCTTGGTGCAGAAGGTCTGAACATCGCAGATATGACAAACAAGAGCAAAGGCGAATACGCATATACTCTCATTGATCTGGAAAGCGCAGCATCCAGAGAAGCACTGAATGAGCTGAAAGCAATTGAAGGTGTTTCCAGAGTACGTGTAGTAAAATAAGAAACATTGATCTGAAAAAGTAATAAAAAATCTCCTGTGATGCAGTTGCAATCACAGGAGATTTTTTATTACTTTACTATAAACTATTTTTTGACTTTGAATTTTTTTATATCGGAATATGGACTGTAAACTCTGGATTTATCCTTGGAGGTCTTATTCCAGGAACGTACTGTCACATACCAGGTGCCTTTCTTTACGTTTGTAAAGGTTACAGTTACGGTATTTTTGCCTTCTGTACGTTTCAGATGTTTTTTTACAGGATATTTCTCACCTGCGGAGGTTTTGTATTTGTTTCCCAGCAGGATTTCATAACCTGTGGCATTTTTGCATTTTGTGTAAGTAACAGTCACTGTGTTTCCTTTTACAGTGATATCCCTGATCTTTGGCTGCTGTGGTGTGACAACAGTGATCTTGATCTTCTTAACCTTTGTCCAGGAACCATAAACCTTATTGCCCTGTGCATCCAGAACCCAGCTTCGGGCTGCCACATACCAGGTACCTTTTGCCAGATATCTGAAAGATGCCTGTGGCTTGCCTGTTGAGGAAACTGTCTTGCTGAACTTTCCTGTCTGGAGCATATTTGATTTCTTACTGATCACAAAGTCATAACCCTGAGCACCTGCACATCCTTTGGAAAGTTTGACAGTTAATTTATTTCTGTCAATGGAATGGCTGGAAATCTTTGTGTTAGCAGGACGCAGGTATGCACCGTTTTCATCTGTGATACTTCCGTCTGTGTGAATGTCTCTGCCATTGAGAGATTCTGTACCAAATGCTATGAAATAATCCTGTCCTTTGGAAAGGGTAAAGTCAGCATATGGAATACTGCGCTCAAATGCACCGCCTACAGTTACAGTCTGGATACACTGCAGAACCCCATTCTCAACATCATACCAGAACAGATTTGCCATAAGTCCTGCACAGGAGGCATCTGCCTTTACGGAAAGCACAGCCGGGAAATCGAAAGCTCTGCTTCTTCCAAGATGGAAACCGAAATCATTCTGGTTTGTGGAGATCAGGCTGTATAATGCTGCCGGGATATGTTCTGCTGTATTTGTAACAGAAAGATCGGTATCTGCAGGTGTTTCTGCTGTAATGGAAGTACCGTTGATCTTCCAGATGAAACCATTTTCAATATCAAGGTTCAGGGAAATATCTTTGCCTTTTATCCCGGATAAGACAGAGGCAGGAAGTATCTTGGCGCCATTCAGGATAATGGAAATGGTATCTTTTTCTTTGGAAGCCTTAATCAGATCGTTGACAGCATCCCAGCCTTTCTTCTGGAAACTTCCCTCAATATAAGGTTCCCCGTCGCCAAGTTTACCGAGGACTTTTGTATCCTGATGTTTGCACCGCTTACAGGTGTAAGTTATAATTCCGTCAGTTTCTGTAGTTGGTTCTGTAGTGATAACGCCGCTGTCATAGTCATGGCCGTATGCGGAAATGGTGTATCCATAGGAAATTGTTTCATTACAGTCTTTACAGTAGGTATCTCCGCTATATCCGCTGGAAGTACAGGATGGAGAGGAGTAGTAACGTCCTGCGGTGTGTTCGTGTGTACATTTACTTCTCGTGATTGTGTAAGTAACAGTTTCTCTTTCATAATTTTCATTGCCTGCATCAGGACCGGTATAAACTGCGATAACAGAATTACTTCCTAACTGTAAATCCTTAGAAGAATCTTGCCAGTTCCAGTTTGTGGGTAATTTAGTGGTTATGTCTGCAACTTTCTTACAAGTCCATGGAACGAGTATCTGGGGGTTCAAAGGAAGATTTTCTATCTGTGTTGGAGAGATTGTTGCTTGAATTTCACCAGAAAACCATGGCTCATAATTATCTTTGCTGATACGTATCCATACTTTTGTTTTTTTAGAATCAGATACATTTTTTACTTTCGGACAGGTTGTATTCCAGTTAGAACTTCCGGTTTCTGTTGAATATTCGACTGTACTGCCAGCTGGATAGACTGAAATTTCTTTTATAACTGGGTGCTCACTGCCATCATATGTTCCACTATATGCTGTAATTTTGATGGAATTTTCATTAAATGTTGCTGGTTTAATTGTAAGTTTTCCGAGAGTTGCATTTATAGTATAATTTTTAGTTGTATAATACATCGTGATTGGCCAAGTTGTGTTGGCGGCTGTATCTTTATTTGCCGTAGTTGTAAGCGTTATACCTAAAATGTCGGTAGTATCATTAGCAACTAGAGGTGTATCTGGAGATATTAAATAGGTTAATTCAGGATTATCTTCTCCATATTTCCTTTCTTTATCATCAATTGAAATATTAAGGTTTCGAGGCTTAATCGTGAAAGTCCAAGACTCATCTGCAAAACTGTTTCCTGCTATATTTGCCGTTACGGTATAAGTTCCTGCATTGATAGCCTCATTTGATTGCTGACTATCATCTTTATTATAATAGGACAGTGTAATTTCATCTTTTATATCTTCAATTTTACATTCTAAAGGGGCTTTTTGTGCTGTTCCATTATATGTTAAATCTGTTGGGGTAAAAGCAAAGTCCCGATTTGTAATAGGCTTGAATTCCTTATTATTATTATTATTATTTTTGTCAAAATAATAGGTCTGTGTTGTATCTCCGACAGAAATAGTGTGTGTTTTACCGGTTAGCCATGCGTACAGATTTTTATTATTAGGGTCAACAGCTATATGACTATATGGACTCCAAGGAGTATCATCTATAAATATTGGATCGTTTTCTTCATTAGGAATGGTGCAGAGATACACTTCTGGGCTATCTGGGTTGTAGTTACCAGCGCTATCTAAAGTCTGGTGAGGAATGCAACCAATGTTTTTGGCATTTACAGAACCGCCACTAATGGTAATGTTACTGCAAGAGCCTCTGCGGCCTGTAAGAAAGGCGGCACGACCACTGCCAATGTCGGTGCCATTAGTAGAACTAGCATTTACAGAACCGTTGATAATGGTAATATTACTACAAGAGCCGTTGGAGTCATTGGCATAGCCACTGCCAATGCCGGCACCCTCAGTAGAACCAGCATTTACAGAACCGCCATTAATGGTAATATTACTACAAGAGCCGCTGGAGCCATCGCCAAAGCCACTGCCAATGCCAGCACCACAAGTAGAACTAGCATTTACAGAACCGCCATTAATGGTAATATTACTACAAGAGCCGCTGGAGCCATCGCCAAAGCCACTGCCAATGCCGGCACCCCAAAAAGAACTAGCATTTACAGAACCACCATTAATGGTAATGTTACTGCAAGAGCCGCTGGAGACATTGCCAAAGCCACTGCCAATGCCGGCACCAAAACCACTCTTGCTATAATCAGTAAAATAAGTCTGGACAGTTAATGTTCCTGGTGTAGTGTTTGTAGCGTTATCTATTGTAAGGTTGGCATTATTATCTTTCTGTAAGGCTGCGGAATCCCGGTGCTTTGATATAAGTTTATTTTCGTTTTCTAAATATATGCAGACTTGAGCTTGAACATCAGATGTAATTTGCAATGCTGGTCCAGAAGCTGTCTCGATGTTTACGTTATTCAGATAAACCTTAACTGTTCCTGAATCAATATTATCAATTATGATGGGAGCATCATTAGGACTCTTACCATTAAATCTGTACGAACCAACAGAGGTTATTTCCCATTTTCCATTGTTTTTGTTATAAGGCTTATTGTTAATTTCGTCCATATTAATTTCATTTATATGGTCTGTTCCGTCTGCAGTAGCCGGCATAATATTTGCTTCATTGCTAAATTCAGGTATACTCTCTGAACTGAACACAGATAATTCTTCTTCTGTTTCTTCTATTACTTCCTGATTATCATCGGAAAAGATTTCAGGAGTTTCTTCGGATACCTCTTCCAGATTCCCGGAAGTAAATTCCCCCGCCAATATAGTCTGGGGGAGCATGTTTGTGGAACACAGTGCAAGTGCCATAACTCCGGCTAATAATTTCTTTCTCATAAAGATCGCCTCCCTGTTATAAAATATATGTTTGTAGGGATATTATACATCATGGAATGAAATTATATAATGCCCGTTAGAAGGCAAAAAAGTGCCTTTTTGCTATTATTTATTTACAAATGGTTTCAATTCTTCGCGTTTTTCTATATCCAACAGATGGAAAATGCGGGAAAGATAATGTTTGATCGTATTGGGTGACAGAGACAGTTGTTTTGCGATTTCCTGATTGGTCCAGCCTTTGCTTGCGAGCATGGCTATGGAGTATTCCATAGGCGTTAGTTTATCTGTAACAGAGGACTGAAGCTGGGGATTATGAATAGCCATCCAACCACGACTGAAGGCAATAACTGCCTGGGAAAGCTGTCTGTAACTCTCCGGTTCTGCAGGTTTGATGCAGGCTTCAATCTGTCCAAGCATCAATCCATGATGTTCGATAAAAGGTTCCAGAAATCCATCCGGTTTTGCCATGTTCCATGCTTTTATCAGAGCTTCTCTGGCCTCATCCTGCTGTTTCAGGTTGATCAGACACATAATGATCACGCAGTAGAGATATTCCATGGCAACAGGATAACAGCCGTCAAGCATCAGAAAGACAGACTGGCATAATCCCAGTGCCCGTGTATATTCTTTGTGAAGATAAGCGTTATGAGCGAGTACATAAACAGCATAGGCGCGAAGCCCTGAAGGTAAAGATGGCAGAAAATCCTGAAGAGGAGGAAGTCCGTCTGTGGGAAGATGCATCAGTACCATGGCCAGATAGTTGGCAAAAACACAGGAAGCCATGATTCCTTTTGGTGCAGAACTGTTTTTTGCAACAAGAAGACATTCCTGGATATTTCTGAATCCCATTCTGGAGGCAGATGGATTTCCAAGAGTAAGATTGGAAAAAGAATATAAAAGTGCTGCGGACAGGCGCAGACAGAGATCCTTGTCCTGGAGATAAAGTTCCGCAATATTTCTGCATTCTTCTGCACGTCCCGAGAAATAATATAATTCAGCCTGTGCAATCTGCCGTTGATCCAAATCCTGAAAATTGTCTACAGTAGCCTGTGCCTGTCCGGGAGTAAAAGAACTGTTCATCAAGGGCATAAGACGGGAAAGAGCAGAATCCTGAAAATTATCTGATGAATTCATTGTAAAAACACATCCTTATATAATAGTAACAAACCGGAACCGGTATCAGCGTAAACAGTCCGGTGTAAATGTGAGAACTAAAAGGAAGCCCTGTCTGGCAGTGCAGCGGGCTTCATTATTATTGTCTGTTAAGGAAATAAAATTAACATCCTCTTGATTTCATAAAGTCAAGAACCTCTTCTTTGGTGGACATAACGCGAAGAGCACCCTTGCGTGTGGTGATCAGAGAAGCTGCCGCATTTGCGAATGTGAGCAGTTCTTTTAAGTTCTCTTCTGTCAGATTGTCCAGACCATGTTCCAGAACATAGTTTAAGGAACTTGCGCAGAAGGTATCGCCTGCACCTGTTGTCTCGATAGTCTTTTCCTGAAGGAAAGGAGCAGCCTCTACTTTCATATCTTTGTAGTAAGCACGGCTTCCGTCTTTTCCAAGTGTGATAAGGATAAGCGGAATGTTATATTTCTCTTTCAGAAGTGCGGCACCTTTGTCATAGTCTGTAGTTCCGAACAGGAATTCAACTTCGTTATCTGAGATTTTCAGAATATCGCATTTGCCAAGGCCGTATTCAATCTCTGCCTTTGCGTCATCCAGAGATTTCCATAATGGCGGACGAAGGTTCGGGTCGAAGCTGACGATACATCCGGCTTCTTTTGCAACATCGATGGCATAGCGGGTTGCTTCGCGTACTCCTTCGTGAGTGGAAGAAAGAGTTCCGAAGTGGAAGATTCTGGAATCTCTGATCAGGTCTTCCTGGATTTCATCTTTGGTGAGCATCATATCTGCACCCGGGTTACGGTAGAAGGAGAAATCTCTGTCTCCGTCAGGATAAGTATGTACGAAGGCAAGTGTTGTGTGTACTTCGTTGTCGATCACAAGGTTGCGGGTATCGATCCCTACTTCCTCTACAGCATTCTTAAGCTGGGTTCCGAACATGTCGTTTCCGACTTTGCCGATAAATGCAGTTTTTTTGCCAAGCTTCTCAAGCATTGCAAGCACGTTGCATGGAGCACCGCCCGGATTGGCTTCCAGCATTGGATTTCCCTGTGCGCTGCTTCCGTTTTCAGTAAAGTCAATCAATAATTCGCCTAATGCGGTTACGTCAAAGGCTTTGTTTCCCATTTTGTATCCTCCTTGTTGTGATGGAAAGAAGCATAGTATCCGGAACAAGATTCTTTCCATAGTTAATAACATAAATTTAGCGCAGGAAAGGGAATTTGTCAAACAATTTTCTTTATTTTTTTGTGCAAAGATGCTAAAATAAACATAACTTGATTTGTTATTGTTTACAGGTGACGTTTAATGTACCATAAATACGCTGCCGGTAAGGGTAACCGATCATCGTATTTCTGACAATCGGGGAGGTAACGCAGCTATGGACGAAAAAGTATACGGCTATATGGACTGGCCGAGGATTGAAGCTATTGTGTATGGAGAGGAAACTGCTCCCAGAGATGTGATGGGACCAAGGATCACACAGGACGGAGTTCTTATTCAGGGATTTTTTCCTGATGCAGAGGAAGTAAATGTGATCAGCGGAAAGAAAACTTATGTCTGCGAGAAAGAGGACGAGGCCGGATATTTTGCAGTATTGCTTCCTGTACGCAAGGTGCCGGAATACAGATTTCTTATAAAAATGGGAGAGACAGAGAAAGAATGTTATGATCCCTATGCTTTTCCATGCCAGATCACAGAGGAAGAGGAGAAGGCTTTCTGCGCAGGTGTTTATTATGAGGCATATAAGAAGCTGGGCGCTCATCCAATGGAGATTAAAGGAGTGAAAGGTACTCTTTTTGCTGTCTGGGCTCCGAACGCAGTGAGTGTAAATATTGCAGGTGATTTTAATGGATGGATTGGACGTGCAACTATTATGCATCGTATGCCTATGTCCGGTATCTTTGAGCTGTTTGTACCCGGGGTAGAGGCAGGGACACATTATAAATATGAAATTAAAGTCAAAGGCGGCGAAGTTCTGTTAAAGGCTGATCCTTATGGGAACAGTGCAGACCATGATCCTGAGGGAGCATCTGTGGTAGCAGATGTAAGTGCTTTTCAGTGGAATGACGGAGACTGGATGAAAGAGCGTCACAGATTTGATGACAGGAAACAGCCGGTTTCTATATACGAAACATCTCTGGAGGAATGGAAATCCGCTGAGGAGCTGGTGGAATTTCTGGCAGAGGAAGATTTTACCCATGTGGAACTCCATCCTGTGATGGAATACCTGGATGATATTACAGGTGGTTATTCTACATATGCATATTATGCACCTACTTCCAGATTTGGAAGCGTGGCGGATTTTCAGAAGCTGGTAGATGATCTGCATCAGGCGGGGGTCGGTGTGATCCTGGACTGGACACCTGCACAGTTCCCGCGTTATGCCTCCGGTCTGGAGAAATTTGACGGAACACCTCTTTATGAGAGACAGAATCCGGCAGAGGCCATTCATCCGTTCTGGGGGACACTGCTCTATAATTACGGAAGCCCTATGGTGAAAGATTTCCTGATCTCCAATGCCTGCTTCTGGGCTGAGGTCTACCATGCTGACGGTCTGCGTATGGACGATGTGGATGCCATGCTGTATCTGGATTATGGCAGAAATCCGGGAGAGTGGACACCTAATATTTACGGAACCAATGAAAATCTGGATGCTCTGGAATTTCTGAAGCATCTGAATTCTGTGATAAAGGAGAGAAATCCCGGATTGCTTTTAGTTGCTCAGGAGAACGGACTCTGGCCGGAGCTGACAGACAGTGTGGAGAATGACCATCTGGGATTTGACTATAAATGGAGTGGCGGATGGACAAAAGATCTGCTTGAATACCTGAGCAAGGATCCTATTGAGAGAAAGAATTACCATGATCAGCTGACCATGTCCATGCTCTATGCATACTGCGAACATTATATTCTGACGCTTGGCAGCAGGGATGTTGGTACATTGAAGGATTTCGCGGATAAGCTGCCGGGAAGTGAAGAACAGAAGAATGCGCAGATCAGAGAGGCTTATGCTTATATGATGCTTCATCCGGGATGCAAGATGATGGCACCGGATAAAGATATGCCAAAGGAACTGGAAGTATTTGTCAAAGACCTCAATAATATGTATCTTGCTCATCCTGCACTTTATCAGCTGGATGATGAATATGATGGATTTGAATGGGTTCAGCTGATGAAGTATGAGGAGAATGTGATCGCATTCATGAGAAAGACAGAGAAACCGGAAGAAACTATTCTGGCTGTCTGCAATTTCGCGGCAATCCCATATGAAAACTACAATGTGGGAGTTCCTTTTGCCGGCAAATATAAAGAAATCTTTAACAGTGATGATAAAAAGTACGGTGGTAATGGTGTAGTAAATACGAGAGTTAAAGCGGCGAAGAAGGCTGAGTGTGATGAGAGAGAGTATTCCATCACATTGAAGCTTCCGGCACTTGGCGTGGCAGTCTTTACCTGCACTCTGGAAGAAACTAAGAAAAAGCCTGCTGCCGAGCACAGCCAGATCAAGAAATCCATCACCAAGACAAGAACTGTACGAAAGGCTGCCGGGAAAACAAAAGCGACTGTAAAAACTGCAGTGAAACCGGTGACGAAAAAGGTGACAAAAGAAGCACCCCAAATAGTGAATAAAACGGAGGAGAAAATACCGGTTAAAAAGGACTTGACAGAGAAGAAATAATATTATAAACTAAATGCTGTGGCTGTCAGAATTATCAATTTCTGACAGATTACAGCATAAGCTGAAATAGCTCAGTCGGTAGAGCACTTCACTCGTAATGAAGGGGTCGTGAGTTCGAGTCTCATTTTCAGCTTGTTTAAAAAGCTTCTAAAACTAAGAGTTTTGGGAGCTTTTTGTATGACAATAGAATTTCATATTTTATTGTATAAATCTGAAGGGAGGAAAGGCAATGGCAGAAGAAAAGAAAATTGTATGTATGGTAACTTCATACAAAAAAGGAACCATTGCTGTTTCCCATGCAGGAGTGCGTTCTGACTGGATGGAGCAGGACGGACCAGCAGATTGTGTAAGAGAGAAGATATTTGCCGTTGGATGGAAAATTCGTCCAGGGGCTGTTTTTGCTTATAGAAAAACAACAGAGAGATACGGACATTATCTGATCAGCGGGTTGTAAAATCCTCAGGTATGTGTCTGTATCTTTTTGTACTTATACAAATATATGAGTATTTAACTGTAAAACAGTCGCTTATGTGGAATTTTATAACTAAAAGCAGATGATTTTATCTGTCTGATCTCACAGGAAAGGAGAATACTATTGCCGGATATTTTACTGGAATTAAAGAATATAAAAAAGAGTTTTACTCCCGGGGAAGATGTTCTGGATGATATCTGTCTTACTGTTGCCAGAGGAGAATTTGTCACTCTTCTTGGTTCATCCGGATGCGGTAAGACTACTACGTTGCGTATTATTGCTGGTCTGGAACAGACAGACAGTGGAAGTGTATGGATCAATGGTCAGGATGTGACAAAACTGCCTCCTGATAAACGGGATGTAAATACTGTATTTCAAAATTATGCTCTTTTTCCGCATATGAATGTGGCGGAAAACATAGGGTATGGACTGAAGCTGCGAAAAGTTCCCAGAGGAGAGATCAAAAAGAAAGTCGCACAGATGCTGGAACTGGTGCAGCTTGAAGGATATGAAAAAAGAAAGCCTTCCGAACTCTCGGGCGGTCAGAAACAGAGAGTTGCCATTGCGAGAGCACTGGTGAATAATCCCAAAGTACTGCTTCTGGATGAGCCGCTGGGAGCACTGGATCTGCAGCTTCGTCGTGCGATGCAGATAGAACTGAAGCATCTGCAGAAGAAACTGGGAATTACATTTATCTATATCACTCATGATCAGGAAGAAGCTATCAACATGTCTGACAGGATTGCGGTGATGAAGGACGGACGTATTGAGCAGATCGGAACACCGGATGAGATCTATAATCATCCAAAGACCAGTTATGTAGCAACATTTGTAGGAAATGCCAATATCCTGCATGGGGCTGCAGAGAGAATTCAGGGAGAGAATGCAATCGTAAAGATTGGAAATGACAGGGTAATTGTAAAGCTTGAAACAAGTCAGCAGAATACAGAGGATACAGGGGTAAAACAATACCTGTCAGCCGGAGAAAAAGTAACTCTGGCTGTGAGAAGCGAAAATATATTGTTACAGGAAACTGCTGTAATCGGTGATACCGGTACAGATTACAGAGACGCTGTTGATATAAGTGTGGCAGACGGAAGTTTGGATGCACATAATAAGAATAGTGTATCAGGTTTACAGGCAACTGTTACAGAGAAGAATTTCGCAGGAGGTCAGCTTCGTGTAACTCTGAAGCTGAGCGATGGTACACAATTGATCGCCAGCAGATACGGAATCGACGCATTCGTCGCAGAAGGCCAGACAGTAAGATGCAGTTTTCTGCCGACAGATGCAGTACTGGTAGACAGGGAGGACATTCATGAAGAAGCGTAGAAACCGTTCTGACAGTTCTGCATGGATGGCACTTCCACTGTACATTTTTACCATTGTATTTGTGGTATGCCCCCTTATCTATATGGTGGCGCTTAGTTTTGCTACGCCGTCCAGAGGATTTGGGGTGACCTGGAAATTTACGCTGGACAATTACAGAAATATTCTGGAACCTGTATATCTGAACACATTTGTGGAATCACTGAAACTGGCATTTACCAGTACGATAGTGATTGCTTTGATCGGTTATCCGTTCGGGTATTTTATGGCGAGGCTGCCGGAGCACAGAAAGAAAAAGGCACAGCTTCTATTGTCCACGCCGTTCTGGGTAAATTCCCTGATCCGTCTGTATGGCTGGATCATTATTCTGCAGAAAAAAGGACTTTTGAATTTTGTATTGATAAAACTCGGGATTATTGAGAAACCGCTGTCCATCCTGTACAGCTATCCGGCAATTGTGATCGGTATGATTTATGTACTTCTCCCGTTTATGATCATGTCTGTATACTCCAGCGCAGAGAAGCTGGACTGGTCTTATGTGGAGGCTGCCAGAGACCTTGGGGCATCCAGAATACAGGCATTTTTTACCATAACACTGAAGCTTACACTGCCCGGACTGCTTTCGGGTGTGATCCTGACTTTCGTGCCATCCATGGGACTGTTCTTTATTGCAGATATCCTGGGTGGAAATAAAGTGGTACTTGTCGGAAGCCTGATCCAGGATCAGATGACAAGAGGAAGTAACTGGCCATTTGCAGCAGCACTTGCTGTGGTGATGATGGTACTTACAACTGTACTGATCATGATCTACAGGAAAGTGACAAATGCCAGAGAATTGGAGGGAATCGGATGAAAAAGAATTCAAGATTTGCCGGATTTTATATGGGGCTGATTTTCTTCCTGATGTATCTCCCTATTGCAGTAGTGATCGTTTTCTCATTTAATGAATCCAAACTGCCAGTGAAATTTACAGGCTTTTCCCTGAAATGGTATCAGGAACTTTTCCATGACAGAGCAATGCTGGAAGCACTGGTGAACAGTCTGATCCTTGGGGTATTAAGCTGTCTGGTTAGTGCAGTGATCGGTACTCTGGGTGCAGTTGGGTTATCAAGGATTCACTGGAAGTCAAAAGGGGCGCTGGAATATATTTCCATATTGCCGTTAATGATACCGGAGATTATCCTTGGTATGGTGCTGATGGCATTCTTTTATATGCTGAACCTGCCCTTTGGCATGCTGACACTGTTAATAGGTCATACGGTATTCTGTGTGCCCTATATTCTGATGGAAGTGAAGGCAAGACTGGCAGGCATGGATCCGGCGCTGGAAGAGGCAGCCAGAGATCTGGGGGCAGGACCTTTTCGGGCTTTCCGGGATATTACGTTGCCCTTAATTATGCCGGCGGTAATTTCAGGTTCGCTGCTTGCGTTTGCCATGTCTATGGATGATGTGGTAATAAGTATTTTTGTAAACGGACCGCGTCTGTCTACGCTGCCGATCAAGGTGTACACACAGCTGAAAACGGGAGTGACGCCGGAGATCAATGCGTTGTGTACCATTCTGCTGGCAGCTACACTGGTTATTTTTATTGTTTATTCACTGATAACAAAGAAGAAAAAATAAATGCTATAGCAACAAAAATAGAATACATTCAGAGGAAGGAAAAGATGATGAACAAACTGATTGAGTTAAAAAATCTGACCAAGAATTTTGATGATCAGCAGGTTTTGCGCGGCATCAATCTGGATATTTACGAAAAGGAATTCCTGACGCTTTTGGGACCCAGCGGATGTGGAAAGACAACCACTCTTCGAATCATTGCAGGCTTTGAAGAACCAAGTGACGGAGAAGTACTGTTTAACGGGATTGAGATTTCCAAGCTTCCCCCGTACAAGAGAGAGGTTAATACTGTGTTTCAGAAGTATGCTCTTTTTCCTCATTTAAATGTGGCGGAGAACATCGGTTTCGGGCTGAACCTGAAGAAGGTCGATAAAACTGTCATCGCCCAGAAGGTGGAGCGTATGCTGAAGATGGTTGGTCTGGAAGGCTTTGGGAAAAGAGATGTAACTCTGCTCTCCGGTGGACAGCAGCAGCGAGTGGCCATTGCCAGAGCTCTGGTAAATGAGCCGAAGGTTCTGCTTTTAGATGAACCCCTGGGTGCACTGGATGCAAAGATCCGTAAACAGATGCAGGTAGAATTAAAGAAGATCCAGCAGGAAGTTGGCATCACTTTCATTTATGTTACCCATGACCAGGAAGAAGCCCTGTCCATGTCAGATACGGTTGTTGTTATGAATAACGGTGAGATTCAGCAGATTGGCTCTCCTACAGATATCTACAATGAGCCGGAAAACCGTTTTGTTGCAGGCTTTATCGGTGAATCTAATATTATCGAGGGAACCATGATCCGTGATTATCTGGTTGCTTTTGACGGATTTGAGTTTGAATGTGTGGATAAGGGATTTGAAGATAATGAAGAGATTGAAGTTGTATTAAGACCTGAGGATCTGGATATCGTAGATCCCGGTCAGGCAAAGATCAGGGGAATCGTGCGCAATATTACCTTCAAGGGTGTGCATTATGAAATCCTGATCGAGACAGAGCTTCGTACTTATATGGTTCATACCACAGATTATGCGGAAGTCGGAAGGGAAGTGGGACTGAAATTCGGGCCTGAAGACATCCATGTTATGTGTAAGATGGGAAGCTACTGATGAAACAGTACAGAAATCTTATCAAACCATATCTTGTGTGGGCATTTGTGGTCATTGTCATCCCGCTGATACTGATCGCATTATATGCATTTACAGAAGACGGAAACGAGGTGCTGACGTTCTCCTTTACCCTGGAGAATTTCCGCAAATTCCTGGAAGCTACGTATATGAGCGTTATTTTCAAGTCCTTTAAGCTTGGAATCCTGACGACGGTCATCTGTCTGGGACTTGGCTATCCGCTGGCATATATTATTTCCAAATGTCCGGAAAAATCCCAGAGTCTTCTGATCCTGCTGGTAACTATTCCGGAATGGATCAATATGCTTCTGCGTACCTATGCATGGATGAACCTGCTGTCAGACAATGGTATCATCAACCATTTGCTTGGATTACTGGGGATTTCCCCGGTGACAATGATGTATACGGACTTTTCCGTAGTGGTTGGTCTGGTCTGTAACTTTATGCCATTTATGATCATCCCGATCCACACATCCCTGAGCAAGATGGATAAATCCTTTATCGAGGCTGCCTATGACCTGGGTGCAAATAAATTCCAGACCTTCACAAAGGTTATCTGGAAATTGTCCATCCCCGGCGTGCTCAATGGAATCATGATGGTATTCCTGCTGTCTATTTCCACATTCGTTATTCCGAAACTTCTCGGAGGCGGACAGTACATGCTGATCGGTAACCTGATCGAGTCTCAGTTTATCTCTGTTGGCGACTGGAACTTCGGAAGTGCGATTTCTCTGATTCTGGCTGTGCTCATTCTGATCTTTATGAGCCTGATGAAGAAGATGGATAAAGATGAATAAGGGAGGACGGCATGAAACGTAATAATAAATTTTTCTCAATGTTATATGTAGTACTCTGCCTTGCTTTCTTTTACCTGCCGATCCTGGTGACGATGATCTTTTCCTTTAACTCATCCAAGTCACTGACCAGATTTACAGGCTTTTCCCTGCGCTGGTATCAGGAACTTCTCGGTAACGGGGAAGTAATTAAGGCAGTTTATGTATCTGTTACCATTGCGATCATTGCGACCATTGTTTCTACAATACTTGGAACCATTACAGCGATCGGTTTATCCAAATCAAAGAAGGTAATCAAGGAACTGCTTTTGAATATTAATAATATCCCGATTCTGAATCCTGAGATCGTAACTGCCATCAGTCTGATGCTCTTGTTCTCTTCTCTGGGATTTCGAAAAGGATATCTGACTATGCTGCTGGCACATATTGCGTTCTGCACCCCGTATGTAATTACCAGCGTTTATCCGAAGGTAAGGGCTCTGGATCCGAATATGGCAAATGCTGCCATGGACCTTGGGGCAACACCTTTTCAGGCTCTGACAAAGGTTATCGTGCCGATGATCAAAGAGGGTATTTTCGCAGGCGCGCTGCTTGCATTTACCATGTCATTTGATGATTTCGTTATTTCCTATTTCGTATCAGGAAATGGTGTAAAGAATATCTCTATTGTTGTATATAATATGACAAAGCGTATCAATCCGACGATCAATGCTTTGTCAACCATCGTGATCGTAGTCATCATCGTGGTACTGCTTTTGTCCAATCTGCTTCCGAAGTTTAAGAATAAAGCCAGAAAGCTGAACAGGAAAGCAGTAAAAATTGTCTCTGTAGTTCTGGTTGTTGCCGTTACGGCAGGGCTGATCAAATGGGGATTCGTGGCGCAGTCCACTCATGTGCTGAAAGTTTACAATGCAGGAGAGTACATGGATCTTTCCCTGCTGGAGGATTTCGAAAAAGAATATGATTGTACCATCGTATACGAGACTTTTGAGTCAAATGAGATGATGTACACCAAGCTTTCAAGCGGTGAGACTTATGATGTGCTGATCCCGTCTGATTACATGATTGAGAGACTGATCAAAGAAGAATATCTGCAGGCACTTGACTGGAAAGAAATTCCGAATAAGAAAAATCTGCTGAATGATGTCATGAACCAGAGCTATGATCCGGGCAACCGTTATTCCTGTCCGTATTTCTGGGGAACAGTAGGAATCCTTTATGATAAGACAGTAGTAGATGAGGCTGATCTGAAAGATGGCTGGAATCTTCTGTGTAATCCGAAATATAAAGGAAATATTTACATGTATGATTCTGAGAGAGATTCCTTTATGATAGCATTAAAAGCACTTGGGTATTCCATGAATACTACAAATGAGTCTGAGATCGAGGAGGCTTATCAGTGGCTGATCGATCAGCGTGACACTATGGATCCGATCTATGCAGGTGATGATGTGATCGACAACATGATTTCAGGAAACAAAGCGCTGGCAGTTGTGTACTCCGGAGATGCATCTTACATTATCAGTGAAAACCCGAATCTGGACTACTTCACACCGGAACAGGGAACCAACAGATGGTATGATGCAATGGTTATCACAAAGGACTGCAGTGAGGTACAGCTTGCCCATGAATTCATCAATTTTATGATCAGTGATAAATCTGCTCTTTCCAATACGGAAGAAGTAGGGTATACTTCTACAGTGAAGAGTGCTTTTGAAACAATGAAGGAGGGGGATTATGCCGGGATCAGTTCTTATATTCCGGATACAACCAACCCGAATAACGAAATCTTTGCTTATCAGCAGCCAAAGATCAAGCAGAAATTTGCGGAACTCTGGACAAAAGTAAAAGCAAAGTAAAAAAGGATAGCCGCTGTCTGCCGATACAGTGGAAGGCGGACAGTGACTGATATAGACAACAATGCAGAGCATAAGAAGGGAGATCATTTATGAAAAAAAGAGTACTTGCAGTAGTGATGTGTGCATTAATGGCCGGATCTGTATTTACCGGATTTAAGGATGCAGGAGATGATAAAGAACTTGTACTTTTTACATGGGAAGGAATGTTCCCGCAGGAAGTTCTGGACGATTTTGAAAAAGAGACAGGTGTTAAGGTTGTTTATTCAAACTTCGATACAGATGAAACCATGCTTGAGAAGCTTTCCATGGCAAAGGGCGGCGACTATGATATCGTGATCGCAGATGATTATATTCTGGAAACTGCGATCCAGGAAGGACTTGCAGAGAAGCTTGACAAGGATTCTCTGGAGAATATCAAAAATATCAACCCATTATATCAGGGACAGTTCTATGATCCAGACGATGAATACACAGTTCCTTACGGAGCAGGCATCCCGCTGATCGTTTATGATCCGGAACAGGTGGATATTGATATCAAAGGATATAAAGACCTCTGGGATCCGTCTCTTGAGGACAGCATTGCACTGACTGCAAACTATCGTGTGCTCAATGGTATCACCCAGCTTTCCATGGGCGAGAGCATGAATGAAGAGGACGTTGACGTGATCAAGAAAACAGGAGAGAAGCTTCTGGAACTTGCTCCGAATGTACGTCTGATCCAGGATGACAATACACAGAATGCACTTCTCAACGGAGAAGCAAGTGTTGCATTTCTTTATACCTCTCAGGTAACAGCTGCTCTGGCTGAGAATCCTGATCTGAAGGTGGTATATCCGGAAGAAGGACTTGGATTTGGTATTATGGGTATGTTTATTCCAAGTGAAGCGCCGGACAAAGATGCGGCATATTCTTTCATGGATTACATCATGCAGCCGGAGGTTGCAGCGAAATGTACAGACTATATCGGCTATTACAGCACAAATAAAGCAGCAGATGAGCTGGTAAATCCGGATCTGGTAGTTCCGGATGACGTTACAAAGGGCGAGATCGTCCAGAATGTAAGCCAGGACGCAGACGCACAGTATCAGAAGAACTGGACTGAATTTAAGGCTGCCTGCGACTAAGGGGTTAATCAACTAAGGAGTTAATATGGATGTTTACAAGGGAACCGGTGCCTTTTCCGGAATTGCCATCGGTAAGATACTGTATTATCATAAAAGCGAATATCAGATGCGCCAGTACGAAATCACAGATGTGAAAACAGAGCTGAATATTTTCCGGCAGGCGCGCACCAGAGTCATGGAACAGCTGGAGGATTTATATGAAAAAAACTGCATAATTCAGGGAACCCAGGCAGAGATTTTTCTCAGACAGAAGAATCTGCTGGAGGGAAAAAGCTTTCAACGTGCCATTGAGAGTGTCATACAGAGTGAAAAAGTAAATTCTGCCTATGCGGTAATGACTACAAGGGACGAGATGCTTAAAACTTTCAGAACTCTGGAAGAGCCTGCGATTAAAGAACGGCTGGATAATATGCGGGAGATTTCCGACCGCCTGATCGGTGAACTGGGAGGTATCTCTCCCAGGATAGATCTTGGAGATGAGCCTGTGATCGTTGTGACGGAGAGTATCACACCAACAGAACTGATGGAGATGGATAAGGATAAACTGATGGCTATTGTTACCCATCATGGTTCCGATATGTCTCATGCTGCCATTATGGCAAAAACAATGAATATCCCGGCTCTGCTGGAAATTGACACAGATTCGGAGTGGGACGGACGGCAGGCTATTGTGGACGGATATACTGGAACTTTGTATATTGATCCGGATGAAGAGGTAAAAAAAGAATATGAGATCCGCAGGCAGGCTGATAAAGAAGAAAGAGAAGAACTTCTGAAATTAAGGAGAGAACCGGATATCACAAAAGATGGCAGAAAAATTGAAATCTATGCCAATATCGGAAATATGGATGACCTGAACAGTGTGCTGTATTACGGAGCTGCCGGGATTGGTCTTCTGCGCAGTGAATTCCAGTATCTTGGAAGAGAAAATTATCCTCGTGAAAATGAGTTGTTTCTTGCATACAAAAAGATTGCGGAGACTATGGGAGAAAAGCTCACTGTGATCCGTACGGCAGATCTCGGAGCAGACAAGCAGGCAGAATATCTGAATATCCCGGACGAGACAAATCCGATCATGGGGAACAGAGGAATCCGTCTCTGCCTTGACAGAAAAAGAATGTTCAAGGCACAGCTTCGGGCAATTTTCAGGGCGAGTGCCTATGGAAACCTGGCGCTGATGTATCCGATGATCAGCTCAGAAGAGGAAATGGATGAGATCGAAGAGATTATCCGGGAAGTAAAGATCGGGCTGGATGAAAAAGGAATTCCGTATAAACATATTAAGACAGGAATCATGATCGAGACTCCGGCAGCAGTCATGATCAGCCGGGAGCTTGCCAGAAGAGTGGATTTCCTGAGTCTTGGAACCAATGACCTGAGTCAGTATACACTGGCGATGGACAGACAGAATCCGCTTCTGCGCAAGAAATATAATGACCATCACCCGGCAGTGCTGCGTATGATTCAAATGGTGATCGAAGCGGGACATGCAGAAAATAGACGTGTCTGTATCTGCGGGGAACTTGCAGCAGACACTGCCCTGACAGAAGAATTTCTGAGGATGGGTGTGGACTGTCTCTCTGTAGTGCCGGCATGTATTTTGCCGGTAAGAAAAGCACTGAGACAGGTGGATCTGTCCGGAGATGATAAAGGTGCGTGAATTTGGTGAAAAGTAAAGTGGTATTACTTCCCTGCCGGGAATATGATGAAGAAAAAATCTATATGCTGCTGAAACAGGGGCTGGATTTTCTGGGTGGAGTGGAGACTCTGATTCCAAAGGATGCGAAGATCCTGCTGAAGCCGAATCTGCTGAAAAAAGCAGAGGTAGAGAAAGCAGTGATCACACATCCGGTTGTAGTAGGAGTTTTTGCGGGAATCCTGCGTGAAAGTGGGTATGAGAATATTGTGCTTGCAGATTCCTGCGGTCATGGAACCACTCAGGCAGTGATTCGCGGAACAGGAATGGATACTTATCTGGAGAAATATCATATTCCGGCTGTTGATTATTCTGAGGGCGTGAAAACTGCTTATCCGCAGGGAGTCCAGGCAAAGGAATTTATCCTGCCAAAAGAACTGTTGGAGCAGGACTGTGTGATTTCCCTGAGCAAGATGAAAACACATGCATTAGAACGTATCACCGGTGCGGTTAAGAACAGCTATGGGTTTGTATATGGATTCCATAAAGCGAAGGGGCACACGCAGTACCCGAGTGCAGACAGCTTTGCCAGAATGCTTATTGATCTGAATAAATGTGTGGCACCGAAGCTGTATGTGATGGATGGGATCGTGGCCATGGAGGGCAACGGACCGGGTTCGGGAGATCCGGTTCCTATGAATGTACTGCTGATGTCCACAGATCCGGTTGCACTGGACAGTGTATTCAGCCGTCTGGTTTATCTGAAACCGGAGATGGTTCCGACGAACTATCATGGCGAGAAAATGGGACTTGGTACATGGAAAGAAGAGGAGATTACCCTTCTGACACCAGACGGGGAGATTTCCATGGCAGAGGCAGTGAAAAAATACGGAAATCCGGCTTTTAATGTAGACCGCACAGAAGTGCGAAAGAATATCTGGACAAGAATGGCGGGAGCGTTAAACATTTTTCAGAAAAAACCATATATAGAAGCTGATAAATGTGTCCGCTGCGGGATCTGTGTGCAGAGCTGTCCGGTTCCGGGGAAAGCTGTGGATTTCAGAAAAGGCAAAGGAAAGCCGCCGGTATATGATTACAGAAAGTGTATCCGCTGTTTCTGCTGCCAGGAGATGTGCCCGAAAAAAGCAATCAAAGTGAAGTAGATGAAAAGCAGATAATAAAAAGCGCAACTGTTTATAGAATTGCCATGGTATTTTCGCAGGATCAGGACAGAGGAAAGCCGGACAATTACCAAAAAGCACATAACAGAGGATGAGAATATCTCGGATTGAGACAGATTCTATCCTAAGTTATGTGCTTTTTTGAGTCATATCCCTCTTTAACCGAATCAGGAAAGTTCCCTGCTTTGGCTGCGAATATTCGTTATTCGTCTGACTATGGCTGTCGAAGATACAAAATCTATCTTCCGAGGCTTCTGCTTATCTCGCGGATGAATTCCGGAGTAGTACCACAGCATCCTCCGACAACAGACGCACCATTTTCGATCAGAACCTTCATATGTTCTGCAAAGCTTTTGGCGTCCATACTGTAAATGGCATTTCCCTGATCATCAATCGTCGGCATACCGGCATTAGGTTTGGCGATGACAGGAATGGATACGTTCTCTTTGATATTGCGGACAACGGATACCAGCTGGTCAGGTCCTACAGAACAGTTGATCCCAACTGCCACAGCACCTGCACCCTCAAGGGCGATCGCAGCCTCCACAGCATTTCCTCCGCTGAAAATGCTTCCGTCAGCTTCTACGGTCATTGTACACATTACAGGAAGAGAACTTATGGATGCAGCAGCATCCAGTGCAGCAAGTGTTTCCTCGATATTGATCATGGTTTCCGCAGCGATCAGATCAACACCTGCATCTTCAAGAACCTTAATCTGTTCACAGTATGTTTCATATGCCATCTCATAGGTGAGATCACCGGCAGGCTCCATCATCTTTCCGGTTGTGGTAATATCACCGGCAACATAGACCTTATGTCCTACTGCCTCTCTGGAAATATTTACAAGTGCATGGTTCATTTCCGCAAGCTTATCCTGCAGTCCGTGAAGTCCGAGACTGTAACGGTTTCCGCCGAAAGTAGGTGCGTATACGATCTGGCTTCCTGCTTCAACATAAGCCTTTTGCAGATTCTGCAGAACTTCTTTGTGCTCCATGATCCATGCTTCTGTACAGATTCCTCTTGGCATTCCGGCGGCCATAAGATTGGAACCGGTAGCACCGTCGAGCAGTACAACATCCTGTGTCAGCTTCTGAAATTCTTCTCTAGTCATGGAAATTTCCTCCTGTGTTTTTCTATGAAAGTCCTGAGTGGCTGCCATGAATCAGTCATGTCTGCATGGGTAAATTCGTGGATACCGGACAGGATGACTTTCATATACTGTGACATTATAGCACAGCTTTCAGGATAAATGGAGAAAATTAATAAATTTTTATTTCATATGATGCAGTAAAAATTTCATCCTTGTCCAGAGTGTTGATATATTTCTTTTCCGGAAGCTCGCCCTTAAATCCAAAATCATCACAGCGTCCCATCCATGGTTCCAGACATACAAAAGGAGAACCCGGGACGGACCAGATGCCAAAGCTTGGAAATCCATGACAGATCAGTTCCACATAAGGAGTTCCGTCAGGGAAAGCGATGCCGGCCTTTTCAATCTGGTCATCAAAAATAAGGGCATCTTTGTCAAACATGTGAGCATCGATAAGGCAGGAACCATTCTCAAGCTCCAGTGTATAAGCTTTATCTGCGACCGCGGTGCCTGATGACATGTCGATCAGCAGATAGGAGAGGGAATCCTGGCCGTCAAAAGTAAGATGATATTGCTCCTGGGAGCCAATTCCTCCGGCAGGTACATTGAATGCAGGATGGCCGCCAATTGTAAAATACATGGTTTCATCATTAAGGCTGATCACTTCCCAGCATACACTGACCTGGTTCTTCTCCAGAACATGCTTGATCTTCAGCTCAAAATCATATGGATAATTTTCTCTTGTGGCATCAGAAGATTTCAGCCTATGGGTGATGGAATCAGCAGTCATATCCACGCAGGTAAATTCGCTGTCCCTGGCAAACCCATGCTGACTGGAGGGATATTCGACTCCATTAATACGATAGTGATCCTCAAAATGACGTCCCACATTAGGGAAAAGAACCGGTGCGTGGCGTTTCCAGTAAGCCGGATCTGCCTGCCAGATCACTTCTCTGTTATGTACTTTATCAAAAATGCTGCAAAGCTCAGCACCATGATCGTCTACAGATACTCTAAGATAGTCGTTTTCAATTGTATGGATCATAAATGAATCCTCCTTGATCGATAAATATTGTGTAACTGTTCAGCTGGCAGTATTCTGCAAATCACCGAAGGTGATTTGAAATGCATTTTGGTTCGTAACTGCGAAGGTACCGAATAGTCACGGACATTGATGTCCGGCAATTTTCAAAAAGGTTTTGATTGCTATAAGTTGATGCCGGAATCAATCTGTTTATAAGTATAACACATGGACAGGATTAAATATAGTTATAAATACATAAAAACAAACTTGAAATGTTGCGATAAAACGAAAAATACACGGATATAGTGACGAAATACAGAAAACATATGTGTAAAAACCACAATAAATGATTGACGAACAAAAAAATATTTGTTACAATTTACCTCAACGAGTCCTGCGGGACCAGAGCGTGTCTGAAAAATTGTGACGCACATCTTGCGTAAAGCATTTTTCAGACACACTCTAAGACATAATGAACAAAACGTGAAAACAAGGAGGTCATTGCTATGGCGAAAAAAAGAAATATCATTGTTGGACAATCAGGAGGACCTACTGCAGTAATCAATTCCAGTCTTGCCGGAGTTTATAAGAATGCCATTGAACGAGGATTTGACAAAGTATACGGAATGCTTCACGGCATTCAGGGACTGTTAGATGAACAGTATATTGATCTGTCAACACAGATTCATTCAGAACTGGATATCGAATTACTCAAGAGAACACCATCTGCATTTTTAGGTTCCTGTCGTTACAAGCTTCCTGAGATTCACGAAGATAAAGCAATTTATGAGAAAATTTTTGAGATTTTAAATAAACTGGATATCTATGCGTTTATCTACATTGGCGGAAATGATTCCATGGATACGATCAAGAAACTGTCTGATTATGCGATTCTTACAGGACAGACTCAGAAGTTCCTTGGTGTTCCGAAAACAATCGATAATGACCTGGCGTTGACAGACCATACACCCGGATTCGGAAGTGCTGCAAAATATATCGGCGCATCCACAAAAGAAGTGATCCGCGATGCACTGGGACTTACTTATAAGAAAAATATGATTACGATCATGGAGATTATGGGACGTAATGCCGGATGGCTTACAGGTGCCACAGCACTGGCAAAATCTGAGGACTGCGACGGACCGGATTTGATCTATCTGCCGGAAGTGCCTTTTGATGTTGAGAAATTCCTTGCAAAAGTAAAAGATCTTCTGAATAAAAAAGCATCTATTGTAATCGCAGTTTCCGAGGGAATCAAGCTGGCAGACGGAAGATATGTATGTGAGCTTGGAAGCGTGGGAGACTATGTGGATGCATTTGGACACAAACAGCTTCAGGGAACAGCCACTTACCTGGCAAACTTCCTGGCAGCGGAGTGCGGATGCAAGACAAGAGCTGTTGAACTTTCCACATTACAGAGAAGCGCTTCCCATATGGCATCCAGAGTGGATATTGATGAAGCATTCATGGTAGGTGGTGCTGCAGTTAAAGCTGCAGATGAAGGTGACACAGGTAAGATGGTTGTTATCGACCGTGTTTCCGATGATCCCTACATGGCAGCTACAGGTATCTACGATGTACACAGAATCGCAAATGAGGAGAAACTTGTTCCGAGAGAATGGATGAATAAAGATGCTACAAACGTAACTAAGGATTTTGTAGACTATATTAAACCTCTGATCCAGGGAGATTATCAGCCTATTATGGTAAATGGTATGCCGAGACATCTGGTACTGAACATGAAAAAAGGCAGAAAGAAATAATTGATAAAAATTATAAACGGGCAGCCGGGCAGATCAACTTATCTGTTTTGCTTCCCGTTTTTTCCTGTTATATATGAGATGTGAGAGAAAAATGTAGATAAAGACCAGAATAAAGGACTGAGAAAACCTTAACAATAATAAGAATAATAAAATAAATCACTTTATGCAGAATGTATAAAAATTTTAGCTAATTTTAGCAGAATAACCTTGACGAAATGACACAAATTCTATAAAATAATTATGTGCGTATAAGAAACATATATTTACTTATGTGCGAAAGGTGTGGCTGTTCAGTTACTTCACAACAATGCTGAATAGTTACAAAAGAACAATAATTTAGGAGGAAAATGTAAAATGGCAAAATGGGTTTACATGTTTACAGAAGGTAACGCTACTATGAGAAACCTTCTGGGTGGTAAAGGTGCCAACCTTGCTGAAATGACAAACCTTGGTCTTCCTGTACCTCAGGGCTTCACAATCACAACAGAAGCTTGTACTCAGTACTATGAAGACGGAAGACAGATCAATGATGAGATTATGGCTCAGATCATGGAAGCAATCACCAAAATGGAAGGAGTTACCGGAAAGAAATTCGGTGACAAAGAAAATCCTCTGCTTGTTTCCGTTCGTTCTGGTGCGAGAGCTTCTATGCCAGGTATGATGGATACTATCCTGAACCTTGGTTTAAACGAAGACGTTGTTAACGTACTTGCTGAAAAATCCGGCAATGCTCGTTGGGCATGGGACTGCTACAGAAGATTCATCCAGATGTACTCTGACGTAGTTATGGAAGTCGGAAAGAAATATTTCGAAGAACTTATCGATAAGATGAAAGCTGACAGAGGTGTTAAGCTGGACGTTGAACTTACAGCAGAAGACCTTCATGAGTTAGCAGAACAGTTCAAAGCTGAATATAAAGCAAAAATCGGTGCTGATTTCCCAACTGATCCTAAGGAACAGTTAATGGGTGCTATCAAAGCCGTATTCCGTTCATGGGACAACCCACGTGCAAATGTATATCGTCGTGACAACGATATCCCATATTCCTGGGGTACTGCAGTTAACGTACAGATGATGGCATTTGGTAACATGGGTGATGACTGTGGTACAGGTGTTGCCTTCACACGTGACCCTGCTACAGGAGCTAACGGTCTGTTTGGTGAATTCCTTACAAATGCTCAGGGTGAAGACGTTGTTGCCGGTGTTCGTACACCTATGCACATCTCCGAAATGGAACAGAAATTCCCGGAAGCATTCGTACAGTTCAAACAGGTTTGCGAAACACTTGAAAAACACTACAGAGACATGCAGGATATGGAGTTTACTGTAGAGCATGGTAAACTGTATATGCTTCAGACACGTAACGGTAAGAGAACAGCTCAGGCTGCTTTAAAGATCGCTTGTGACCTTGTTGATGAGGGAATGAGAACAGAAGAAGAAGCTGTAGCTATGATCGACCCACGTAACCTTGATACTCTTCTTCACCCACAGTTTGATGCTGCTGCTCTGAAAGCTGCTACACCAATGGGTAAAGGCCTTGGCGCTTCTCCTGGAGCTGCTTGCGGTAAGATCGTATTCACAGCTGATGACGCTGTTGAATGGGCTGAAAGAGGAGAGAAAGTCGTACTTGTACGTCTTGAGACATCTCCGGAAGACATCACAGGTATGAAATCTGCTCAGGGTATCCTGACAGTTCGTGGTGGTATGACATCTCACGCAGCAGTTGTTGCCCGTGGTATGGGTGAGTGCTGTGTATCCGGATGCGGTGATATCGCTATGGACGAAGAAAACAAGAAATTCACACTTGCTGGTAAAGAATTCCACGAAGGAGACTTCATCTCCATCGATGGTACAACCGGTAACATCTACGACGGAATCATCCCGACTGTAGACGCTACAATCGCTGGTGAGTTCGGACGCATCATGGCATGGGCTGACAAGTACAGAACAATGAAAGTTCGTACAAACGCAGATACTCCTGCAGATGCTAAGAAAGCTGTAGAGCTTGGTGCAGAAGGTATCGGTCTTTGCCGTACAGAGCATATGTTCTTCGGTGAGGGACGTATCGATGCATTCCGTGAAATGATCTGCTCCGAAACAGCAGAAGAGAGAGAGAAAGCACTTGCAAAAGTTCTTCCATATCAGCAGGATGACTTCAAAGGTCTCTTTGAAGCTCTGGAAGGTAACCCTGTTACTATCCGTTTCCTGGATCCGCCTCTTCATGAGTTCGTTCCTACAGATGAAGCTGACATCAAGAAACTTGCAGATGCTCAGGGCAAAACTGTAGAGCAGATCAAGACTATCATCGCTTCTCTTCATGAGTTCAACCCGATGATGGGACATCGTGGATGCCGTCTTGCTGTTACTTATCCTGAAATCGCTAAGATGCAGACAACAGCAGTTATCCGCGCAGCAATCGAAGTTAAGAAAGCTCATCCGGACTGGACAATCAAACCGGAAATCATGATCCCACTTGTTGGCGATGTAAAAGAGCTTAAATATGTTAAGAAATTCGTAGTTGAGACAGCTGATGCTGAGATCAAAGCCGCTGGTTCTGACCTTCAGTATGAAGTTGGTACAATGATCGAGATCCCGAGAGCAGCTCTTACAGCTGACGAGATCGCTAAAGAAGCAGACTTCTTCTGCTTCGGTACAAACGACCTTACTCAGATGACATACGGCTTCTCCCGTGATGATGCAGGTAAATTCCTCAACGCATACTATGACGCTAAGATCTTCGAGAACGATCCATTTGCAAAACTGGATCAGGTTGGCGTTGGCAAGCTGATGAAGATGGCTATCGAACTCGGCAAACCGGTTAACCCGAACCTTCACGTAGGTATCTGCGGCGAGCATGGTGGAGATCCGTCTTCTGTAGAATTCTGCCACAAGATCGGTCTTAACTATGTATCCTGCTCACCATTCCGTGTACCGATCGCTCGTCTTGCAGCAGCACAGGCAGCTATCGCTGAGAAGAATGCATAATTAGCATATTGTTAAGGGGCAAAGCGAAATATCCTCTAAAGAGGTAAAATAGCCAACTAGCCCTAAAGTGTCCAAACGTAAAATTTGACCTTGGAGAATTGTAGAAATACAGTTCTTCAGGGTCTTTTTTGTTACATTACACAGCGGTATTCTTTTGTTTAAGGTTTACGTATCTGTAGTTGTAACCATCCTGCATGCGACAGATACACACAGGTGGGAATCAGGGTATTTTTGCACACTGATATTCGAACTCATATCCATCCATGTGTTAGTCTACTGTATGTTGTATAGAATCTTAAGTGTATTATATTCAAAATAGGTGGTAATATATTGTGACAGATCAACTTAAGTACTTAAGCAGAGTTAAGAATAGCATGTTGGAAAGAAAAGAACAAGTGTTTTGAAAAGAAAAGTTAGTTGAATAAGTTCGTAGTCATGGGAATTGGGACAGAAGTATGATATACTGACCATAAAAGAAATGCTTTTGGAGAGGATGGAACCATTTTGATGAATAAAAAAGATACAAAGATCAACCGAAATGATATGCTGGAATTAACCCGCAGGATGACATTATCCAGAAACTGCTTTGTGCGTGCAGCAGGAGCATATATAGATGATGAGGGATACATAGATAATACCTTCAATGTAAGCTTCAAAAATATGAGCAAACATGATCAGCAGGTAAATCTGGATCTTGCGAAAACCATTCCTTTTTCAAAAACAAATGAACAGTTAAAGTGTTATAAATTCCCTGAAGGGGATATGGCATATGACAGTATCCACAAACTGCTGATGGCATTATCACAATACGGATTAAAAGATGATCTTCTGGTTCAGACTCTCTGTGAACAGCTTGCAGAGGGAATCTGCAGTACAAGAGATTCATCAAATAGAACAAACCGTCTGCAGGGACAGGAGTTTGGAATTTATATTTATCATGGAATATATGATATTCCCAAGAAAGGCTCAGACCACAGCGAACAGTGGGAGTCAGAAGAAATATACAGTTTCCTGATCTGTGTGGTGGCTCCGGTAGATAAAGATTACAATGCCGGAACTCCAAAATGCGGCTTTATTTTCCCTGCCTTTGAAGACCGTTCCGCAGAACCTGGAAAAATAGATGTATTCTTTGAAATACCGGAGCATCCGGACGAAGGATTTCTGAAAAGTCTGATTGTATATCAAAAGATTTGAAAAAACGTGGTATGAAGTTCGTGGGGACAACGGTCATCTATGCCTATTTACAGGCAGTAGGAGTGCTTTGTTCTCACGAGCAGGGATGCTTTTTGGCAAATCAGAAAGCTGAGCATCATAATAGTTATTCATAAGACTGTTATTTCCTAATTTTTATCCATCCTGCATGAAGCAGATATACGCCTGCCGGAATCAGGGAAAGCATGTGTATATTTGTGCAGCTGCCTGTTTCTGCATATATCGGCAGAATGAGTGTATGAAATGCAAGATAAAGGTATGTGCCTGCAGCAATGAGATTACACAGAAAAAAACTCCAGCCGAAGATACCGGAAATAGAAGCTGTAAGAATGATGATCAGCGTCAGGGTATCAGGAACAAAGGGAAGATGAATAAAATCAAATTCAGGTTTCAGGGAGAGAAATGCGAGCACTGCGTAAAGAAAAAGCACTGCATTTAATAAACTCATGATTTTAAATGGTAAACTGTAAAAGGGTGTAACAGGGCAGTCAGGCCATAGTTCAACATCCAGTTTCTGTGCAAGCTGGGTTGCTGACTTTGTAAAGGTTATATTTGTCATTACAACAGCTTTATCGCAGTCGTAGAAGTTTGCACCTGCATAGGCTTCCTGAACGGCTTTATTTCCAACAGGATGGGTGTAATATTTACATTGTATCCCGTATTTTTTTCGATGTTTGAAAGCAATGATATCGATTCCCTGGTCTCCGGAGCTTTGGGTTACTTTTATTTTAGAAAAATGCTTTCGCTTTAGTATCTTTGCACATTGATATTCAAATTCATATCCATCCATGTGTTGAGTCTCCTGTATTATATAAAATTGTATAGCAGTCCTCGTAAATGATACATTTAAGAGGATTGCTATAGATGTAGTGCATATTTGCAATATATTATATCTGCAACATACCATTTATAGAAATTCAGGAAAATACTGTAAGTAATGAAATGGCTGGTGTTACGGTATTTTCCTGAATTACGATAACAGTCTGCAGCAAAATAAGAATACCATGTTTGATGATAAAGAACAAGTGTTTTGCGAAGAAAAGAAGAATGGGTTATTGTTTACTGGCTGGTTTACTGGTTGCGTTACTGGGACGTTACCGAGAATGGAATAAACAGTAACGAGAATGGTTACTCTTTGCGGGAATTGTGTTATAATAGTCTTTGATTTATTGCTGCTGAAAAAAGTGGACAGTTTATAGCGAGCCTATTAAATGCACTATTTACGAGGATTGCTATAGTAATTATACAAAACCGTAAGAGGGGGAGGAACATTTGAAAAATTTTGAAGAAATTATGTCGGAACGAAAAAACCGTATAGAAGCCAGAAAGGACGAGCTGATCCGCAGGAGTCTGCTGTCTGAAGAATTTCTGGAAATGATCCAGAAAAATAAAAGGCCCTTTGATCTGCTGATGTCTTACTATCAGTGTGCTGTCATGGAGATTGAGACAAAATTCAGAGTGCTGAATCAGGAGTATTCCCTGGAATATGATAAAAATCCTATCGAAGGTATTAAAACCAGAATTAAATCTTATGACAGCATTGTGCGGAAAATACGCAGAAAAAATATTCCCATGTCTTTAACTGCTATAGAAGAAAATATCAAGGATATCGCAGGTGTCCGGGTAATCTGTTCTTTTCCGGAGGATATCTATGAGCTGGCAGACAGCTTTCTGCGTCAGGATGATATTGTACTGATCGAGAAAAAAGATTATATAAAAAATCCAAAACCCAGTGGTTACAGAAGCCTGCATCTGATCGTGCAGGTGCCTATCTTTCTGCAGAAAAACAAAAAAATGGTAAATGTGGAAGTCCAGTTTCGAACTATTGCCATGGATTTCTGGGCAAGTCTGGAACATAAGCTTCGCTATAAAAAAGATATCCCGGCAGATCAGGCACAGCAATTGCAGGAGGAGCTTCTGGCGTGTGCCACCCAGAGTGCTCAGTTGGATAACCGGATGCAGGAAATTCGTAATCAACTGGTCAGCAGAGCTGATAAGGGGAATCAATCCTGAGAAAGTTCCTTATTTCAGGAACTTCCTCAATAATTTTTCATAAATTTTTCTATATGGTTGGTATCTCATTGGCAGATCTAGCCATGTTTTTTTGTCTACAATACTCTTATAGTGGGAGAAGGTATGAAAACCGTCTTTGCCATGGTAAGAACCCATTCCGCTTTCACCAAAGCCGCCAAATCCCATCTCACTGGTTGCCAGGTGGATGATGGTGTCATTGACACATCCGCCTCCGAATCCACAGTGGGAAGTAACTTTTTCCGCAGCTTCTTTGTCGGAGGTGAAGATATATAGTGCCAGAGGATGTGCCATGGAGTTGACCTTTTCGATGGCCTCATCCAGGGAATCATAGGCCAGCACAGGAAGCACAGGACCGAAGATTTCCTCCTGCATTACTGCATCCCCGAAGGTTACATTATCCATAACAGTAGGAGCGATCTGAAGAGCTCCCGGATTGTTGTCACCGCCGCAGACTACCTTGCTGGGATCGATCAGATTGCAGATACGAGTAAAGTGCTTTTCATTAATAATTTTCCCATAATTCTTATTATTCAGAGGTGTGGAACCAAACTGTTTCCTGATCTGTTTCTGGATCTGTCGGATCAGTTCATCCTTGATTTCTCTGTCGCAGTAAATATAATCAGGTGCTACACAGGTCTGACCACAGTTGAGATATTTTCCAAATACAATTCTTCTGGCTGCAAGTTTCAGGTTGGCACTTTTCTCTACAATGCAGGGGCTTTTACCGCCCAGCTCCAGGGTAACCGGGGTGAGATGTACAGATGCTTTTGCCATTACTTCCCTGCCAACATGCTGGCTTCCTGTAAAGAAAATATAGTCAAAATGTTCATTGAGAAGAGTGTTATTTTCCGCACGTCCGCCGTTTACCACAGCCACATACTGGGGATCAAAACATTCGGTGATAATGGTTTCAATCACCCGGCTGGTGTGAGGAGAGTAGGCACTTGGTTTCAGTACAACTGTATTTCCGGCTGCAATCGCATCGATCAGCGGATCAATGGTGAGCAGGAAAGGATAATTCCATGGGCTCATAACCAGGACAACACCATAAGGAGATGGCTTCTTATAGCTTCTGGAAGCGAACTGGGCAAGGGGAGTCAGTACTGTTTTTTCTTTTGCATAGGAAGGTGTATGGCGGATCATGTAGCTGAGTTCTGAGAGCACAAGTCCCATTTCACACATATAGGATTCAAAGTTACTTTTTCCAAGGTCACGTTTCAGTGCTTCATTGATCAGTGGTTCATATTTCTGAATACAGGTCTTTAATTTTTTTAAGGCATCCAGCCTTTTTTCTACCGGTAAAGTGACACCTGTGTAAAAATAGCTGCGTTGTTTCTGAACGATTTCTTTAATTTCTGTTTCTGTCATAATACATTATTTCCTTATATAATATAGATATCAGGTAACTATTGAGAGTCTGCAGGTTCCTGTATTTTGATATTTTTATAAAAAACGCTTTGCAGGATAGAAGAATATTAACAGTTACTTCTCAGCTTCTGAGGTATTTTCCTTGGAAGTCAGAGACATCAGCATGTAATAAAATTTCTCCAGTTCGGAGGCATCCATAAGCTTCGGCACAGGATACAGAGGATTGGCCTCTTTATCTGCATAATGGGCAAGCTTGAGGATATCTGTTTCCTGAATTTCTTTTACAATATTTACGATTCCCAATCGCTCTTTCATCTCTTCAATTGCCCGGATAAAAAGCTCTGCTGCTTCATGGTCCGGCGTATTTTTGTCTGCAAGTCCTGCTGCAATGGCAAGTCTGTGGAGCTTTTTGTCAATGCAGGAGCCATATTCCCGAAGTACCAGCGGCAGCAGAATGGCATTGGCAAGTCCATGGGGAACGTTGTACTGTCCACCCAGAGAGTGAGCGACTGCATGAACATATCCTACATAGGATTTGGTAAAAGCACAGCCTGCGTAGAAGGAGGCGTGGAGCATATTTCGTCTTGCCTGAATATTATCGCCATGCTCATAGGCAATGTCTATATTTTCAAAAATCAGTTTTATCGCTTTTAATGCATCCCTGCGTGTATCAATGGTGGTGGAATTGCCAATGTATGCCTCCACTGCATGAGTCAGGGCATCCATACCTGTAGTTGCGGTGATAAATGGGGGCAGGCTTAAGGTAACCTTGGGATCCAGCACTGCATAGCGGGGAATCAGCGGGAAATCGTTGATGGCGTATTTATATCTGGTGTCTGCATCTGTGATCACAGCGGCGAGAGTGGTCTCACTTCCTGTTCCGGCAGTGGTTGGAACTGCCATGAGAAGGGGAAGCTTCTTATGCACCTTCAGGATTCCCTTCATCTGAGCCAGAGACTGATTGGGTTTGACCGCACAGGCACCGACTGCCTTGGCACAGTCCATGCTGGAACCGCCGCCGAAACCGATGATGGCATCACAGCCTTCCTTATGGTAAAGCTCCAGGGCTTCGCGGACATTGACAGTAGTTGGGTTGGCAACTGTTTTGTCATAAATGGTATAGGGGATACCGGCCTCCTTTAAAGCTTTTTCCAGTCTTCTGGTAAGTCCAAGCTTCATGATACCGCCATCTGTAATGATCAGTACATGAGTACATTTGTGGCGCATGATGATTTCAGGGAGTTCTTTGACGCTTCCTGCGATTTTGGGTTTTCTGTAAGGTAAAAAGGGAATTGCAATGTGAAAAGCTTTCTGAAAAGCCCTGCAATATATTTTTCTGAGAGTGTTCATGGATAATTCCTTTCCTGGGGGCAGCCTGCTGCTTTGCAGACTGCCGGACAGCAGTTTCTTCAGAAAAAATATAACAAGGTAAAAAAGAAAAGTCAATATATTTTGATATTCAAAATTTATCTTTGGTAAAAGAGCTTATTCCGAGACATACGAGCCAAAATTCCATTGCCGCAGGCAATCTGGAATGAATTTTGGCTACGTTACTGTGAACGGAGTGAACAGTAACGAACATATCCATAAAATTTTACAAAACTACGAAAATCAGTTGACAATGGAGTAAGTTTATACTAACCTAAAGTTAGCAAAGTATAACAATATTGTAAAACAGCAGTGTTATTATATTAAAGAATTAAAGAAATTTGCTCCACAGGAAGTGGATATGAGGGAGGAATGAAAAAATGTTTTTGCAGATACAGGGAATTCAGAAGTCTTTTGGTGCAGGGGACAGCCGGGTGGATGTGCTGAAAGGGCTGGATCTTGACATTGAGAGAGGAGAGTTTTGTGTGCTTCTGGGTCCGTCTGGTTCCGGTAAGTCTACGCTTCTGAATATTATCGGTGGGATTGACAGTGCAGACGAGGGAAATCTGGTCATAGACGGGGAGCGTCTGGCAGATATGTCGGAGAAGAATCTGTCTTTGTACAGGCGTAAGCATCTGGGATATATTTTTCAGATGTATAATCTGATCCCCAATCTTACAGTGCGGGAGAATATAGAGGTGGGAGCCTATCTCAGTGATAAGCCTCTGGATGTAGATGAACTGCTCCATACGCTGGGAATCTATGAGCACCAAAGAAAGCTTCCCAATCAGCTTTCCGGTGGTCAGCAGCAAAGGACTGCCATTGGCAGAGCCATTGTAAAGAATCCGGATATTCTTCTTTGCGATGAGCCTACAGGAGCCCTGGATTATAATACCTCCAAGGAAATCCTGAAGCTGATCGAGACGGTAAACCAGAAATACGGCAACACCATCGTCATGGTAACGCATAACGATGCCATCAAAGATATGGCTGACCGGGTGGTGAAGCTTCGCGATGGGATGATCCGCAAAAATTACCTCAATGAGCATAAGATCCCGGCAGCAGAGCTTGACTGGTAAGGAGGCATATGATGAAAAATCCTTTACGCAAACGTCTGCCCAGAGAACTGAAGGGAGAACTGGGCAAGTATCTGGTTGTATTTATCCTGATGGTTGCATCCATTGGATTTGTGTCAGGCTTTCTGGTTGCAGATAACAGTATGCTTATTGCTTACAATGAAGGTTTTGAGAAGTACAACATAGAAGACGGAAACTTTCGCACAGCAGAGCAAGTCCACAAAACCCAGAGAGAAGAAATAGAGGCGCTGGGTGTGAAGCTGTATGATAATTATTATGTGGAGGAACCTCTGGATAATGGAAGCACCATGCGTTTTTTTAAAAACAGGCAGCAGGTGGACAAGGTCTGCCTGATGAAGGGAGAGCTGCCTGCCGGGACAGGAGAGATTGCCATTGACAGAATGTATGCAGACAACAACAATCTGTCTGTGGGAGATACGCTCCGGAGCGGAAAAAGAACCTGGAAGATTACCGGCCTGGTGGCACTTTCCGACTACAGCTGCCTGTTTCAGAATAACAACGATTCCATGTTTGATGCTGTGAAATTTGGGGTTTCTGTTGTGACTGAGGAGGAGTTTGATTCTTTGGATCAGGAAAAACTGCAGTACAATTATTCCTGGATCTATGACGAAAAACCGAAGACAGAAAAGGAAGAGAAAGAAGTTTCCGAGGATCTGATGGAGGATATGGGAAAGATTGTCACACTGGAGGCTTTTGTACCCCGGTATCTGAATCAGGCCATTACTTTTACAGGGGATGATATGGGTGGAGACAAGGCCATGATGATCATGCTTCTTTATATTATTATGGTAATCATGGCCTTTGTATTCGGAATTACCATCAGCAATACGATACGGAAAGAAGCCGGTGTTATCGGTACCTTACGTGCGTCCGGATATACCAGACAGGAACTGATTCTTCACTATATGATACTTCCGGTGTTGGTTACTTTTGTGGGTGCACTGATCGGAAATATCCTTGGATATACTGTATTAAAGGATGTATGTGCAGATATGTATTATGGAAGCTATAGTCTTCCGACTTATGTGACCGTATGGAATGGGGAGGCATTTGGGCTTACAACTCTGGTTCCGGTAGTTATTATGCTGGTGGTAAATTACGGAGTGCTCAGACATAAGCTGAAGCTGTCACCGTTAAAATTCCTGCGCAGGGATCTGTCGGGAAGAAAGCAGAAGAGGGCAATTTATCTGAGTCCGAAGATGAAAATCTTTTCCAGATTCCGGCTTCGGGTGATTTTTCAGAATATGAGTAATTATATGGTTCTGTTTATTGGAATCCTGTTTGCAAATCTGCTGCTGATGTTCGGATTGCTGCTTCCTTCGGCACTGTCCCATTACCAGGTGGAAATCCAGAACAATATGCTGGCAAAATACCAGTATATGCTTCAGGTTCCGGTCAGCGCAGTAAGTGGAAATAAATTTGACGGTCTGATCTCTCTGCTGGAGTTTTATATGGATTCCAGAACAGACAATGAAGATGCAGAGGAATTTTCTGCTTATTCCCTGAATACACTGCCAGGAAAATATAAGAGTGAGGAAGTACTGCTTTACGGGATCGAACCGGACAGCAGGTATGTAACGATAGATTTTAATAATACAAAAGATAAAAAAGATGAAGCGGGGAATAAAGAAAAAGCAGATAACAAGAATACGGCAAATGCAGAAAAAGAAAGTGCAGCAGTTTATATTTCGAGCGCATATGCGGATAAATTCCTGCTTCATGTGGGGGATACCATCACTCTGAAAGAAAAATACGAAAAAGAGAAATATTCGTTTAAAATAGCAGGAGTTTATGATTATACGGCTGCCTTGTGTGTGTTTATGCCCCGCAGTGAACTGAATGATATTTTTGATCTGGGAGAGGATTATTACAGTGGGTATTTCTCAGATACAGAGCTTACAGATATCAAGAGCCAGTATATAGGATCTGTAGTTGACCTTGATGCACTGACAAAGATCTCCAGACAGCTGGATGTATCCATGGGAAGTATGATGGGTATGGTAAACGGATTTGCCATTATGATCTATATGGTACTGATCTATCTTCTTTCCAAGATCATTATCGAAAAAAATGCCCAGTCTATTTCAATGGTAAAAATCCTGGGCTATACAAATGGCGAGATCAGCAAGCTATATATTATGTCCACGTCTTTGGTGGTGGTGTTCTGTCTGCTTTTGAGTCTGCCGCTGGAAACAGTAATCATGAAAGTTCTGTTCCGGGAGATGATGCTGTCCAGTATTTCCGGATGGATCACGCTCTGGATCGACCCGATGATCTATGTGCAGATGTTTGCAGCAGGAATCATTACATACGGAATCGTTGCTTTGCTGGAATTTCGGAGAGTGAAGAAGGTTCCTATGGATGAAGCCTTAAAAAATGTCGAGTAGGACAAAATTTGATAAAAATTTGACATTGTCTGGAATTTGTGGTACGGTTACACAGGAAACTGTTAGAGCGACACGCTCTAGACCAATCAGTTGGAATAGGAGATTATTATGAGAAAAAGAACAACTTCAAGAGCAAAGGAAACTATTAAAGAAGCAACAACAAAGGCTACAGAAGCAGTCAAAGAGACAGTTGAGAAAACAACTGTAAAGGCTTCAGAAGTAATTGAAGAAGCAAAAGACGCTGCAGCTGATATTGCGAAGGCTCCGGTTGTAGAAGAAGCAAAAGAAACTGTAAAGAAAGCAGTAAAAGAAGTGGCTAAAAATATCGACATCAAAAAATTCGCAGAAACAACTATCGAATTACCTGGTTTTGCAGTTACAATGAGCTCCATCGAGGAAGCAATCAAAAAAGACATCAAAGACAAAGGCATCGAAGGAAAAGAAATCAGCGTTTATGTAAATGTTGAGCAGAAAGCCGCTTACTACACAGTAGACGGACAGGGCTCTGACGATTACAGAATCGACCTGAATACATTATAATCTGTAAGCGTTTTTTATAAACCGAAAATGGATGTCTGCAGGGATCTGGAAAGAAAATCTGCAGACATAAAAACAGCAGGATTGTTCATAGAATGAACAGACCTGCTGTTTTGCTTATTTATTATAGAACCACACTGCGGCGGATATGGATGATATCTCAGGAAGCTTTCTGCTCAAACAGATCATCCCTTGTAATATTCTGTGCCCATTTCCCTTGGCGGTAATGATGGAATACCCATGGCCATTTCACAAACTCATCTGTACAGAGCAGGAAGTAGACCCACAATACCGGAAGCTTCAGGACAAAGGCCGCAAAAAATCCCAGAGGTACCGCATATACCCACATATCAATGGTATCGCAGATCAGTCCGAACTTCGTATCACCGCCTGCGCGGAATACCCCGGCGATCAGGGCTGTGTTTACCGCAGAACCCATAATATAATAGGTATTGATAAGCAGCATGTACTTCAAATAATGCATTGCCCCGTCACTTAAGGATGCAAATCTCAGGACCAGAGGCGTGATGGCAAATACGATCACACCGCCAATGGCACCGGCTATAATGGTCATCTTCAGCATTCTGGAAGCATACACCTTCGATTTCTCCAGATCCCCTTTTCCCATTACATTTCCAAGAAGAATCGTTCCCGCACTGGCAATTGCAAAGCAGAACACAGAACCGATATTGCGGACAACCGTAACCAGAGAGTTGGCTGCAACGGCATCTGTTCCGAGATGTCCCAGGATCACAGAGTACATGGAGAAAGCAACACTCCAGGAAATGTCATTTCCAAGAGCGGGAAGTGACAGCCGGACGAAGTCGCCAAACAGCACCTTACTGCGGATAAACATAAAGGTCAGGTTCAATTTAACATCTTTGCTCAGGAAAGAAACGATCACGCATGCTGCCAGTTCGATCAGTCTGGAAGCAGCAGTTGCAATGGCAACACCTGTAGCACCCAGCTTCGGTGCGCCGAAAAGCCCGAAGATAAAAGTGGCATTCAGGATAATATTCAATATAAAAGCCAGCATATTCAATGCCATACTGATCGTTACACGTCCGATACTGCGCAAAATCGCCAGATAAATCTCTGTAATTCCCCAGCAGAGATATGTAATTCCCATAATCCTAAGATAAGAAGAACCGATAGAGATCAGTTCCTGATCAGAAGTAAAAATCTTCATCATAAGCTGAGGAGCAGTAAATGCGATCAGTGCTACGATTCCCGAGATTATGATGGAAAAGCGGAGAGCAATTCCCTCGATCGCATGAATAGCCTGCATATTATTTTTTCCGAAATACTGCGCACACAGAAGAGAGGCGCCTGTACCAAGTCCATAATATACCATAAACAGGATATTGGAGTAATTGGCAGCCAGAGACACCGCAGAAATCGCAGACTGTCCCACATAATTAAGCATAATTACATCTGCGGAGTTAACCGCTGCACTGAGCAGATTCTGGATAATGATCGGAATCGTCAGTTTAAGCATCTGCCGGTAAAAATTATCCTTACCGGCCGATAATGTGTTTATCATATTTACCCCCGTAATAAGTATTTGCCCAATCAGGCAGTTTTATTAGTCTGCTTTCAGCATAATCCTTCCGGCAGAAAAACGCTATCGGTATTTTGACTGATTTCTACGTTATTTTGACTTTTGAGTCCTTAAACAAATCAACTTTGCTTATAATACCTTGCACAAAAGAAGTCGGACTGATATAATTCGTATGTATTTTGAGAGGAATACATACTGTGACTGATAAAAAATATAATGGGAGAAGTTTATGGCGACATTACAGCAATTAGATATGAATATTTTACTGTGGATTCAGGAACATTTAAGGGTGGATGCCCTGACTCCGTTCTGGAGAGCAGTCACCTTCCTTGGAAACGGAGGATGGTTCTGGATCGTATTATGTGTGCTTCTGATCTGTTTCGGGAAAACACGCAAAACAGGAGTGACAGCGGCACTCTCGCTGCTGTCAGGGTTTCTGATCACAAATCTGCTGATAAAAAATGCAGTAGCCCGTCCAAGACCTTTTGATACTTATACACAGATCATTCCGCTGATCATCAGACCGAAAGACTATTCATTTCCATCCGGCCATACCTGCGCTTCCTTTGCCGTTGCACTGGTCTGTCTGCGGATGCTGCCCGGGAAATGGGGAATTTTGCCTGTTGTTCTGGCCGGAATGATTGCTTTTTCCAGACTCTATCTGGGCGTACATTATCCGGGGGATGTTCTGGCAGGATTTCTGGTGGCATTGCTCACAAGTACAGTGGCATGCAGGCTGATGCGGAGAACATTTTCACCTCAGAAAAGCTGACCGGTTCAGAAGAAAACTTCCGGGGGAAATACAAAAAGATATGCAAAAATCAGCAGAAAATATTCGAATGTAAAGTGTAAAGGATAATCTTGTAATGAACAAAAATGAAATCTATATAAAGAGCGGAACCAATTACAAAGAAATGACAAAGGAACTGCTGGCACAGTGCGGCCTGGCGTCTGTAATTTCAGACAAAAAGATGCAGATTGGTATCAAGCCTAATCTTGTATCACCTTCCGAGGCTTCATGGGGAGCTACCACACATCCGGAAATTGTGGCGGGAATTATTGAGTATCTGCAGGAAAACGGATATGGAAATATTGCCATTCTGGAAGGCTCCTGGGTGGGAGATAAGACCACAGAAGCATACGAAGTGTGCGGATATCGTGAACTAACGGAAAAATATCAGGTGCCTTTTTGGGATATGCAGAAAGACAAGGGGATTGAAAGAGATTGCAGGGGGATGAAACTGAATGTCTGTGAACGTGCGGCAAATATCGATTTTCTGATCAATGTTCCGGTATTGAAAGGCCATTGTCAGACAAAGATCACATGTGCATTGAAAAATATGAAAGGATTGATCCCCAATACAGAGAAGCGTCATTTTCATGCGATGGGACTGCATGAACCGATTGCACATCTGAATGCGGGGCTCCATCAGGATTTTGTCGTGGTTGATAACATTTGCGGAGATCTGGATTTCGAGGATGGCGGAAATCCGGTAGTGATGAACCGTATCTGGGCGGGGACGGATCCGGTACTGATCGATTCTTATGTATGTCAGATCATGCATTATACAACGAAAGATGTACCGTATATTGAACTGGCAGAGAAGCTTGGGGTTGGAAGTACTGATCTGAAAAATTCCCGCATCATATACTGTGAGGAAAATGCCCGCAAAGAACTTCCGAAATCAAGAAAAGTGGTAGAACTTCAGGATGCAGTAGAAGAAGTAGAATCCTGCAGTGCCTGCTATGGTTATCTCATCCCGGCTCTGGAAATGCTTAAAAATGACGGCCTTTTCGAGAAACTGGACACGAAAATCTGCATCGGCCAGGGATACCGCGGAAAAACAGGAAAACTGGGTGTAGGTGCATGCACCTGTAAATTTGAACATAACGTAAAGGGATGTCCTCCAACAGAGAATCAGATTTATGATTTCCTGAAGCAGTATATTCTGGGAGAAAATAAATAATATGATATCAGGGGCCCAGGTTCAAAAAGTCGTTCATGCCTGCATGATAAGACTTTTGAATCTGGAACCCTGTTTGATTTTACAATGCCATCTTTATCATCTGTATAATTTTATCCTGCTCAAATTTACTGCTGTCAAATGCCAGATGATACTGGGAAATATCTTTCCATTTCTTATCTGTAAAGTACTCATAATAAGTACGCCGTTCTTTATCCACTTTCTTAACCAGCTTCTGTGCGCTTTTTTCTTCCCGTCCCGTACGCTCGATGACAGTCTGTACACGATACTCAAATGGTGCATGGATAAATACGCTCAGGCATCTATTGTCGAGGATGTGATTGGCGCATCGGCCAACGATCACACAATCTTCTTTCTCAGCAGCATCCAGAATAATCTTTCGCTGAAGATCAAAGAGCACATCATTCATGGGAACAAAGTGAAAATCGCTGTCCATCTGAAGTTCATGGTCAATGGGAAAACGCCACTGGCTGCCACGTTTCTCATCAACCTTGGCAAGCAGATCAAAAGGAATATTCTCTTTCTGAGCTGCAATATCGATCAGCTCTTTGTCATAAAAAGCAAATCCAAGCTCTTCTGCCAGAGCTTTACCGATCAGGCGGCCATTACTGCCGAGCATCCTGTTTATTGTAATCACGCGTTTACTCATAATCAAACCCTCCTTTATGACATCTCTGTTATTGAACGATATAGATTCAGGCGGATATTCGCAAATTGTACCTGTTATCTGCAATTAACAGTGATAAGTCTTTTATTTGTGAACATTATAACATTGATACTTGAAAAAATCCAGTAAAATATATAAAAAACCAAATATATTACGAAAATATTTAGGTACAGTGCACAAAAACGATTCGCAATGAAACAAATGATACAGTTAATCCGATAATATTTTGAAAAGTGTTTTTTTGGATAGTTTTATCAATAGACACTTTTGGCTGTCATATGCTAGAATTAGAGTAATATTTACAGCAAGCAGCAAAGCGGATGATATTGTCCGCCTGACCAGGATTACTGCCGAGACATACAAGCCAAAATTCCATTGCCGCAGGCAATCTGGAATGAATTTTGGCTACGTTACTGAGAACGGAGTGAACAGTAACAAAAATTTATTTATGAAATAGAGGATATTTATAGATTTTTTCTTTAAGCTATGGTATTATATTAAATTGGCTGTCTGACGACAGATCCGAGTCAAAATATTACAAGAGATATGAAAAGTATGTAAGAAAGGGATACGATACATAATGCTGAAAATCAAAAGCTATGTAAAGGTAAACAGTCTGGCGGAAGCTTATGAACTGAACCAGAAGAAAACAGCCCGTATTCTTGGGGGAATGGTCTGGATGAAAATGGGCAACAGAGCAATATCCACAGCGATTGATCTTTCCGGTCTGGGGATGGATGCGATTTCGGAGAATGATGACGAATTTGTCATCGGATGTATGACTCCGCTTCATGACCTGGAGACAAATGAAGCTCTGAATACCTACACACATGGAGCTATGAAAGAAAGCCTTTGCCACATTGTAGGCGTACAGTTCAGAAACTGTGCCACTGTGGGAGGAAGCATTTATGGAAGATATGGTTTCTCAGATGTTCTGACCATGTTCCTGGGAATGGATACATGGGTAGAATTATATGATGCAGGCCGTATTCCACTGACTGAATTTGTAAATATGAAGAAGGACAATGACATCCTTGTAAATATCATCGTGCGAAAAGAGCCACTTCTTACCTGTTACTTAAGTCAGAGAAACATAAAAACAGATTTCCCGGTGCTGACCTGTGCAGCTTCTGTGATCGGAAATGAGGCAAGGACTGTGATAGGTGCCAGACCTGCACGTGCCATGATCGTGGAAGATAAGAAGCAGATCCTGAAGAATTTCCGGAACATGACAAAAAAGCAGAAGGAAGAGGCGATCGAAGCCTTTGCAGAATATGCGGCAGAGAACGTTCCTACTGCAGGCAATATGCGAGGATCAAAGGAATACAGAACCCTTCTTGTAAAAGTATTGACAAGAAGAGCCTGGGAAGCAGTAGGAGGGATGAAAAATGAATATTAATTTCTGGCTTAACGGAGTGAACCGCCACGCAGAGATCTCCCCGGATACACTGCTGATCGATTTCTTAAGAAAACAGGGCTGTTTCAGCGTGAAAAGAGGCTGCGAAACTGCGAACTGTGGTCTTTGCACAGTTCTTATGGACGGTCGTCCGGTGCTTTCCTGCAGTACACTTGCAGCACGCATTGAGGGAAAGAAAATCGTTACATTGGAAGGAATGCAGAGAGAAGCGCAGGAGTTTGGAAGCTTTCTGGCGAATGAAGGTGCGGAACAGTGCGGTTTCTGCAATCCGGGATTTATCATGAATGTATTTGCGATGCTCAACGAGATCAAAGATCCCACAGAGGAGCAGATCAAAGAATATCTTGCGGGAAATCTGTGCAGATGTTCCGGTTTTGTTTCCCAGACAAGGAGTATCCTGAAGTTCCTGAAATATAAGAAAGCACAGGAGGAAGCATAAAGATGAAATATGTAAATCAACCTGTACGTAAAACAGATGCAATGTCACTGGTAACCGGAAAGCCTGTCTATACAGATGATCTGGCACCAAGGGACTGCCTGATCGTGAAGATACTGAGAAGTCCCCACGCCAACGCCTGGGTGGAAGATATTAAAACAGGTACTGCCGAGAAGGTGGCCGGAATTGCATGTATCCTTACCTATAAAGATGTGCCTCAGAAACGTTTTACCCTTGCCGGCCAGACTGCACCGGAGATGAGTCCGGATGACAGACTGATCCTTGACCGTCATGTACGTTTTGTGGGAGATGCAGTTGCCATTGTTGCGGGTGAGACAGAAGAGGCGGTAGATAAAGCATTGAAGAGAATCCGCGTAGATTACCGCGTGGAGACACCGGTTCTGGATATCCACAAGGCAAAAGATAATCCGATCCTGGTCCATCCGGAGGATGACTGGAAGCTGAAAATTCCTCTTGGCGGAGACAACAAAAGAAACTTATGTGCATCCGCAGTGGAAGAACATGGAAATGTAGATGAAGTTCTGGCAAAGTGTAAATATACTGTAGAGCGCACTTATCATACAAGAGCAAACCAGCAGACTATGATGGAGACTTTCCGCACAGCCTGCTATATGGATCATTTCGGCAGACTGATCGTTCTGTCCTCAACACAGATCCCATTCCATGTGCGAAGGATCGTTGGAAGGGCACTGGACATTCCTGCTTCCAAAGTACGTGTGATCAAGCCAAGGATCGGTGGCGGCTTTGGTGCAAAGCAGACCTCTGTCAGTGAGATCTATCCGGCGATCGTGACCTGGAAAACAGGCCGCCCGTCCAAGATGATCTTCTCCAGATATGAGTCCATGATCTGCTCTTCACCGCGCCATGAGATGGAGATCACAGTACGCGCAGGTGCAGATGAAAATGGTATCATCAAGGCAATTGATCTTTATACTTTGTCCAACACTGGGGCATACGGAGAACACAGTTCTACAACAGTAGGACTCAGCGGTCATAAATCAATCGCTCTTTACAGACATACAGAAGCCTACAGGTTTGCTTTTGATGTTGTCTATACAAATGTGCAGGCTGCAGGTGCCTATCGTGGTTATGGTGCAACCCAGGGTATTTTTGCAGTGGAATCTGCAGTAAATGAGCTGGCACATAAGATGGGAATGGATCCTGTTAAGGTAAAAGAAATGAATATGCCTGTAGAGGGCGGTCCTCTTCCGGGATATCCGGATGTTCCTTATGCACAGAGCTGTTCCATGGACCGCTGTATGGCGCGCGCCAAAGAGATGATGGACTGGGATTCCAAATATCCATGCAGGGATATGGGAAATGGCAAGGTCCGCGGAGTCGGTGTTGCCATGGCTATGCAGGGATCCTCTATTGCAGGAGTTGACGTAGGCGGCGCAGATATTAAGCTGAATGAAGATGGTTCTTATACACTGGCACTTGGATGTACGGATATGGGAACAGGCTGTGATACCGTTATGGCGCAGATTGCGGCTGACTGCCTGAATACGCCTATGGATAACATAGTAGTATTCAGTGTGGATACGGATATTTCTCCTTATGATTCCGGTTCCTATGCTTCCGCTACAACCTATACCACCGGTGTAGCGGTTATGAAGGCCTGTGAGGAGCTGAAGAAAAAAATCTGTAAGCTTGGCGCAGAGATGATGGAAGTAGATGAGAGAAAAGTTGATTTTGACGGTTCCTGTGTATTCTATGATGAGACACTTGAGATAAGCGATGGGGCAGAGGGAAATGCAGCAGGTCATATGACAGATGCAGAAGAGGGCTATAGTGTTGATATGGATGCCATCAGTTCTGAAAATGCCCAGAAGAAAGTTTCATTGGAAGATATTGCATTAAAGAGCACTTTCTTTAACAATATCGAGCTTCAGGTTGTGAAACAGCATTCTTCACCGATCTCGCCGCCGCCGTTTATGGTAGGTATGGCAGAAGTAGAGGTGGATACAGAGACAGGCAGTGTGGATGTTCTGGATTATGTGGCGGTTGTTGACTGCGGTACACCGATCAATCCGAATCTTGCACGTGTACAGACGGAGGGCGGTATTGCACAGGGAATTGGCATGGCTCTCTGGGAAGATGTACAATATACAGATAAAGGTAAGATCCGCAACAACTCTTTTATGCAGTATAAGATCCCAACCAGACAGGATATCGGAAATATCCGCGTGGATTTCGAGTGCAGTTACGAAAAGAGCGGTCCTTTTGGTGCCAAATCCATTGGTGAGCTTGTAATTGATACTCCATGTCCGGCACTGGCTGAGGCAATTTATAATGCAACAGGTGTGCGTCTGACAGAGCTTCCGATGACTCCTGAGAAGATTGCCATGGAGATTTTGAAAAACCGCGAATCCATCCGGTCAGGGACAAAGGTGGAAGAATGAGAGAATTATGCCTTGCCTGTGCAGGTTTTGCCCTGGAGTTTATAGTTTTTTATGCAACAGGCATTGTTCTGGTCCGGATATTGAAAGTAAAAGGGGATTGTTCCCTGACTTTCATACTGGGATATCTGGTTTACTTTGCAGTGTTTGAACTGGTGATCGTACCGATGACACTGAAATGGGTATCTCTGACAGCTGCGGCTTATATATGGGCAGGAATTATGGCTCTGGTTATCTGCGCAGCTGTGATCTGCACAATAAAAAAACAACGGAGAATACGTGCCGGACAAATGGAAACATGTAGTGGGATTTTTGGAAGCATTTCTGAAATATGGAAAAATCACTCTGTGATGATTATCCTTGCAGGTGCCGTAGTATTGCTGCAGTGTCTGATTGTGATCTTTTACGAGGATACAACAGTAGATGCGGCGTATTATGTAGGTACAGTGAGTACTTCTGTATACACAGATACTCTTGGCAGATATAATCCCTTTAACGGAGCGATCCAGAAGGCATTTCAGGCCAGATATGTTTTTTCCGCATATCCGATGCATAATGCAGTGTGGTGCAGACTTCTGGGAATCCATCCCATTGTGCAGGCAAAGCAGGTAATGTCATGTATGAATGTAGTGACTGCCAATCTGATCATTTATCAGATCGGTAAGAGACTGTTTGACGGAAACAGGAAGAAAGCAGATCTGATGCTTGTCTTTGTCTGTGTTTTACAGCTGTTTTGCGGTACGATTTATTCCTCCGGAACTTTTTTCTTTACCAGAAGCTACGAGGGAAAAGCCATCCTTGCCAACATTGCCATCCCTGCAGTTCTCATGTGTGCCGTCTGGTATCTGCAGGAGAAAAACAGCAGGAATGTCTGGATCATATTGTTTGTCACAGCGGTCAGTGCGCTGACATTTTCCGGTTCTGCTATCATCTTTCCTATCGTGATCGCAGCGGGAATGGCTCCGGCGGCAGTTATGAATAAGAGATTTTCAGGGCTGGTATATTGTGCAGTGTGTATGCTTCCGTCGGCATTATATGCAGCTGTATTTTTTGCATGCAGAATCGGTCTGCTGACGCTGGCTGCATCATAATACAGAAAGGAGAAAAAAATGGCAGGTGTAACAATTCAGGAACTGGGACTGCGCTTTGTTGATGCATGTATGAGGCTGTACTGGGGTTCCTGCTGGTATCCTCTTCTGTTTGCTGTAGGACTGATCTGCACACTGGTCCTGGGGAGAAAAAGAAAGTCCGGGATATTTGTCGGCTATACAGTATTTCTGCTGCTGACAGTATATAATCCGCTGGTTGTAAAATATCTTATCGCAAAGGTGAAGTTTGAGAATGAATATTACCGGTTTATCTGGATTCTTCCTGTGATCCCGGCGGTTGCCTACTATGGAGTCAGACTTGTGACCGCTTTTAGAAAGACCTGGATAAAAGTTCTTATGGCTGCAGCTGTGCTGACAGGTTTTGTGATCCTGGGAAATCCGCTGGACGGGGTAGTGACCAATTTTGCAATGGCAGAGAATATTTATAAGGTGCCCAATGATCTGCGTGCAGTCTGCGACGTGATCCACCAGAACCAGGAGAATGATTTTCCAAGGGTTGTTTTTGACGGCAGTCTTAACAGCATTGTGCGACAGTATGATGCGGGGATCGCCACTGTAATAAGCAGAAATGCAAGTATCTACAGATCAGGCAGTACAGTGGCGGGAAACTATGATGAGAACAGCAGTTTCTATAAAAGACAGAAAGCATTGCTGGATGTGATCGATTATCATATCTATGAAGATAAAGAAGGGTTTCAGGCTGCGTTGAAGAAATCAAAGACAGATTTCGTAGTAACACAGATCGGGCTGGTTGACCATGATTTTCTGACAGAGTGTGGTTGTGAACTGATCGCACAGACGGAATCCTGCTACATTTACAGATTTGATTATAGCAAGCCTCGTAAATAATGCATATTGATCCGGCTCATCAGAGCGTGAAATTCTGCCAAGCTGTTTCAAATGCATTAATTAAGAGGCGTGCTATGATCGAAATATCATATATCTTACAAGAGAAGGAGAAAAGAAATGAAAAGTAACATAAAAAGACTTTCGCTCTGCCTTTCAGCACTGATGCTGCTGATACTGGCAAGTCCGCTGACTGTACTTGCAGCAGAGGAAGAGGTGGCTGCATCTGCGAAATTTTACGGCACATTCTGGTCGTTGGTTCCGCCGCTTGTTGCCATTGCACTGGCACTGATCACCAAAGAAGTATACAGTTCACTGTTTGTAGGAATACTGGTTGGTGCACTGTTTTACTCTAATTTTAATTTCGAAGGAACAATCCTTCATATTTTTGAAGGCGGAATGATCAGCGTTCTGACAGATTCTTATAATATGGGTATCCTGATCTTCCTTGTTATTCTGGGAACCATGGTATGTCTGATGAACAGGGCAGGCGGTTCCGCAGCATTCGGACGCTGGGCCGGTAAGAGGATTAAAAGCAGAGTTGGTGCGGAACTCTCAACCATCATTCTTGGTGTACTGATCTTTATTGACGATTATTTTAACTGTCTGACAGTAGGAAGCGTTATGCGTCCTGTGACAGATAAGCACAATGTGTCCCGCGCAAAGCTGGCGTACCTGATCGATGCCACAGCAGCACCGGTATGTATCATTGCACCGATTTCTTCATGGGCTGCGGCAGTCAGCGGATTTGTAGAAGGAGAGGATGGAATTACCCTGTTTGTACATGCAATTCCCTATAACTTCTACGCACTGCTTACGATCTTCATGATGGTGGCAATGGTTCTTATGAAAGTAGAATTCGGAACAATGGGTATTCATGAGACAAATGCTTTAAAAGGCGATATCTACACAACACCTGCACGTCCTTATGCAAACGCGGCTGAAGATGAGAAAAGTAATCCGCGTGGCAAGGTGATCGATCTTCTGATTCCGATTGTAAGCCTTGTAATATGCTGCGTAATCGGTATGATCTATACAGGTGGTTTCTTTAGCGGAACTGATTTTGTAACTGCATTTTCACAGAGTGATGCATCTGTGGGACTGGTGCTTGGAAGCTTCTTCGGACTGGTTATCACGATTGTTTTATATCTGATACGTCGTGTTATGAATTTCAGAGACTGTATGGCGTGTATTCCGGACGGATTCAAGGCAATGGTACCTGCGATCCTGATCCTTACTTTTGCCTGGACATTGAAGGCCATGACAGACAGCCTTGGTGCATCTGTATTTGTATCTGCAATTGTTAAAAGCTCTGCAGGCGGGCTGATGAATTTCCTTCCTGCAATTATCTTTGTGATCGGGGCTGTTATCGCATTTGCGACAGGTACTTCATGGGGAACCTTTGGTATCCTGATCCCGATTGTTGTTAATGTATTCTCAGGAACAAATCATGAACTGATGATCATCTCTATTTCTGCATGTATGGCAGGTGCTGTATGTGGAGATCACTGTTCACCGATTTCCGATACAACCATCATGGCATCAGCAGGTGCACAGTGTGAACATGTAAATCATGTCAGCACACAGCTTCCCTATGCAATGGTTGCAGCAGCAGTATCTTTCCTGACTTATATTATCGCAGGATTTGTACAGACAGCATGGATCGCACTTCCTGCAGGAATCGTTCTTATGGCGATCACCCTGGTGATCATCCGATTAAAATTCGACGATCTGAAAATGTAAATAAAACCGGGCAGTCAGCACAATGCATGACTGCCCATAATTTTTGACTTGTAACAAAATAATGCATCTTTTGTAACAAAATAAAAAACTTTACTTTTTTCGGTAATTATGATAATATAGACCTTGTATTAAATAAATTATATAAATCCTTTGAAAATCAGATTTTCAAGATACGCGCCTGTAGCTCAGTGGATAGAGCAGTGGTTTCCGGTACCCATGAAAAACCGACTTAGAGCCTTATAAAACAAGCACTTCTTAAAAACTTCACCCTTATTTCACCCTTATTAAATCGAAAAGAGGTAGTTAAAAAATGGCAAGAGTAAGAAAAGTAGAGCTTACATCAGAAGAAATTAAGGCACAAATTACATCTATAGAAGAACAAATTACTAAGCTTACAGAAGATATCAAAGGCTTGAGAGTGCAGAAAAAGAATCTTTCTAAAGATCTTGTTGCAGCAGAGAAGAAAGAAGCAGCCGTAAAAGAAGAACAGTTTATGAAAGATCTTGCCAAATTACTTCGAGAAAAAGGACTTTCTGTAGAAGACGTTCGGAATATGCTTGATAAAGAATCAAAGTAAAAAAATGGGTAGCCAAGTATAATGCTTGACTACCCATAAATTATAGTACATTGTCTTTTGTATATCTGACTTCCAGAGATTCAATATCTGGAAGTAATTTCTCATGATAAATATCATTTCCACCAGCCTTTTCATAAAGCTTTCCCATTTCTAGGAATGTCTTTAATCCATCCGGTGTGATGTACCCTTGTGCCATAAAGTCTCTATGCATTCTCCAGAGAGAACTTCTAAATGATGCTACAGTACACTCATCTTGATTAGTTATAAAGTTCTGCATCAAAGTTGTAAGATCAGTAAGCTGTGTGCTTAGAGTATTTTGATTTGTTCTCAGATCATCTCTGATATTAATGGACTGGTCATGATAATTATGTTGAGACTGCTCAAAATCAGCAATTTTCTGTTCCATATCAGACAACTTCTTCTCTAAAGCTTTCTTCTGTAGAGATGCTTTTGTTTCGAGACCAAGAGTATCAAGAAGTTTCTCCCATCCAGCTTTTAAAGCTATAGCAAGCATTGCACAAAGAAGTAAAGATATGATCACATTGATCTCACCAAACTCATGGATTTTCTGTATCTGTTCAATACCCATGATGTACCTCCTTATGCCTTAGTAATATATTTGGCTGATACATAGCCAACATATTCATTTTTAGTAATTGATACTTTGTACCATCTGTTACCTTTAGTATCTTTTGTAACTCCGAGGACATTAACAAGATTGTCTTTATTTAACATCGGATACTCTGGAAGTAATGGATGTTCAGTACCGGGTTTTTTGCGAACATTCAATTTACTTGCAGTTACTTTTCCTACAAATGGATATTTTTTTGTAGTTGTTGCAGCAGGAGTATTAGGATTTTTAATGTTAGATTTTTCTACATACCCTATATATTTTGCAGCGATACGAACCTGATATCTTGTACCAGATTCACCGATGATATCCACAAGATTACCTGCATTAAGTTTAGGATATGTACTTAGCTTAGAAGCTCCTGTAGCGTCTGAGAATACATCTGTTCCATTAGCTGTACAAGAACCTACCCATGCAGTATAAGATGGCTGTACAGGTGCAGTAGATGTTAAAATAGATGTGACAATAGAATAGTCTGGACGACAGAATTTAGTGCCTGGAAGATTAGAATTGTAATAAGATTTAGCAAAAACTCCTCCACCATTTGGAACAACAGTAGAGCCAGCTGAAGTATTCCCTTCAATAGTATAAAACTTATCACCTTCAACTTTTGTGACAATTCCTGTATGTGCAAAAGTACCGTTACGATAGAAGATCACAATGTCTCCTCGCTGTGGATTTGCATACTTTGTGAAGAGATTTCCAAGAGTAGGACAGTATACATAAGGCCAATGTTTAAGGAGTTTTTTAGCTACATCAAGACCGAATGTTTTCATCATGCACCAACTCACAAACGCTGCACACCAAGCCTGTGCCTGATACTGAGGATATACGTCTCTCCAGTATTTAGTGTAGTTATTGTAACCTGCATTTGCAGTTTTATCATCAAGCTGAGAATTAGATTTCTTCTCTAAATATCCAACCTCATTTTCAGCGCAAGCAATAAGAGCATCAATAGCTTTATCTTTATTCATAGTATCACTTCCTTGTGTAGTTGTTGGTTTGAGAGAGTTTGTAGAAGTAGTAGAAGATTTAGAATAGTCTTTATAGAATACACTTCGATCGGTTTTTGTTGGAATACCAGGAATGGTTGCCTTACTAGAATATTGCCATCCAATAACACCAGTAGAAGCAGGAACTCTTAATCTTTCCTGTAATTCACCGGTATCATTATTAGGATATCGGGCAACCCAACAATCATACTTTTTAGCACCTTCTGGTAGTTGATACTGATACCAAGAATAACCACAGTAAATACCAAATTTATATCCAGCTTTGACAATAATAGCTCTAAATGCTTCAATCATTTTCATCATTAAACTGTCAGATAAATTCTCCTGACATTTATCCTCTATATCAAGAAACACAGGATAATCCAGTTTTCTTTTATTCAATGTTTTAATAACTACATTTGCTTCATTTTTAATTTGAGCAATAGTAGTAGCATAGCTGTATTTATAGACTCCAACAGGAATTTTATTCTCAATACAGCCTTTATAATTAGGTTCGAATGTGCTATCAACAATATTTCCTTTTTCTGTAATTCTTAGGATAGCGAAGCCCATTCCATAACTAGCAACAGTTTTCCAGTCGATGTTTCCATTCCATCTGGAAACATCAATTCCTTTAATTTCTGCCATAATATCAAGCCTCCTTTTAGTCAATAAAAAAGAGAGGCTTTTAATCCTCTCTTTCAAGTTCTTTCAACATATTAAGTTCTGATTCAGAAATAATCTCAAGCGCCCATTCATCTGGCGCATAGTTTTTCATTCGTTTATTCATATTATTTTTTCTATAATATTTATTCCAGAAATACAGATTCCCAAGAGCACGAGCTTTATGCATAACACATATATAAGTAGCTTTTGAGTCAGGAGTACCATTCACTTGATAATCATAACCAGAACAATTAGAACATCCTGCAGCTATAGGACAATAGAAACATTCATCTGTACTCTGTGTCCTTCTATCTATTTTTGCCATACAATTAATTCTGCATTTATAACATTCTGTGCATCCTATACCATTATCTACATCACCAATAGAGTATGGTTCTTGCTCTCCATTAAGAGAAGATTCCATATATCTGATACATGGAAATATGCGACCTTGAGGATCGCAAGCAATCATTGAATTACCAACGCCTCCACACCAACTTTGTAAATCATCAGGATCTTTAGGCTGAAAGAAGTCTTCATTATAAAGGGAACAGAAGAAATCACGTTCAAAATCAAAATTCTGTTCCAAGAAATAATCAGATATACGTTTCATTTGATCATAAAGAACAGTTGCATGTACAGGTGTCCAACCCTTTTCATATACACAATTGGCATTGATTTCATCATATCCAAGATCGACCATATGCTTAATAGCATCGTATAGAAAGCTGATATTGCCCGGAGCAATTGTGATCTTGCTTCCCATATGATTTCCACGTTTCATCCAATCTGACGCAGCATCGACAGCTATGTCATAACTTGGACCACCATCTGGAAAAACTCGACAGGAATCATGTAATTCTTTATTCCCATCAATAGTAACTGAGAAAGATAATCTATTGGCCCACTTACGAAGAAATGCTTGTACTTTTTCGTCTCTGTATAAAACACCATTTGAACAAATAGAGAACATAGTTTTCATGGCCCAAGGATGATCCAACTCTATGAGTTTATCCATAATATAAGTACAGATTTGATCTATAAGCTCTATCTCAAGAAAGGGTTCTCCTCCAATGAAATCTACAACCAATCCAGGAGATTTCTCTGGATTGATATAAGATTTAAACCCTTTTTCACCTGATACAACTAAATCAAAGAATTTCTTAGCTGTTTCAAACGACATTCGATTTTTTCCTTTGTGTCCTTGGTAACAATATAGACACGCAAGGTTGCAATCATCAGTTACTTGAAAAGTGATACTCTGTGTTAATATTCTTTGTCCGTCATCGGTTTTTACCTTCTTAGATGGATAAAGTCTAGCTATCTGATCCGAATATTGTTCTGTCCTTTTCATGCTATTCCCTCTAATTCTGGAATCTCACAATTACATTTAATAGTAATAGTCATTTCGTCAGAATTATTTGGAATAATCCAACTATACTGATGACCTTCGAGGTATTCTGGGATGTATTCCTTTGCCATCTCATTTGCAAGAGCAGCATACTTTCTCTGTAATTCTGCACCACGTTTATTGTAAGACATAAGAGTATCTCCATTGATGAGTTCTAAATCGCTTGGATGTGATTCAATAACTCTCTGTACAATGTCTTTTACGAAGTTTAATTCAAAATTAACTCTTTCAAGCTCTGTAGCTTTTTCTTTATCAACCTTTACGATTATTTTTCTCATATCCTTATATTCCTTTCATTCTTAATTATTTATCAGAAGCTGTTTCCGTTTTTTCTTTAGTTTCTTCTTTAGTTTTTTCTGTTGTTGTTTCAGTGGTCTCAGTAGGAGCTATGGTTTTATCTGTAGCTAATGAGATATTAATAACACTTCTTTCATTGGAGATTTCTTCTGAAATACTTTCAATTTTCATTCCAGTATAATCTTTCTGGGTATTCCCATAAATAATTTTAAAACCTGTTCTATTTTCATCAGTAATCATATCCTTAATAGTGTTTAAAGATTTATCAGAATTGAAGATAGAAATAGTAGCCACGATATTTCTATTCATATCATTTCCCAACCCATCTTTATATCCTTCATATGAATATGTATCGTTAGCACGAGTAATAATTAGTTCTTGTCCATCTTTTAAAATAAGTTTCATAACAATTCCTCCTGTAATTTAAACATGGACCAAAGCATTACACTTTGATCCATGATCCGTTTTGTTTTACAAATATTTTTCCTGATTTACGGGTGATTCGACAGAAACCATTTCCGGTATGGCCTGTTTCATTTGTTCCATCAGGTGATTTAAATGATTGATTTCCTGCTATAGTTTGCGCATTGGTAAGGTAGTAAGAAGAATTTACATAATTACCACTTGGATAATTAGCAGCAGTAGCTGAAGTGTAAACATATCCTGAACCTCCGCCATTATAGCCTTGGTAGTTAGTGCTATCACTATAATCAGAACATGCACCACCGCCATACCATCCACCTCCGCCACCGCCGGAACCATAATTATAATTAGTTCCAGAAGTTGTTGCAGAACCACCTTGACCAAACGAACCATTTGTACCTGCAGCAGTTTGTGTAGCTCCATATCCAGAAGCAGAAGAACCACCAGTAGTTCCACCGCCATATTTTGTTGTAAGCGAATTTTCTGATGATGAACCTCCACCGCCACCAGCGACAATAACTCTAGCATAAAGATCATTTTTTTCTATACGAACATCGGTTGCACCGCCGCCGCCTTGTCCATAACTACTATAATTATAAGTTCTTGAACAACCTTTTCCTCCTCCGTTAAATCCACCAGGTGTTTCACCTGTTGAAGTTGTAGCTTCTGGTTGTCCACCAACATAAATATATAAATCCGTAGAATTTTTAGTTAGAGTTATGGTTCCGACAGAATATCCTCCAGCACCACCATAATAACTACTATATGAACCTCCTTGAGCACCCCAGCATTCTATTGTATATTTTCCTCTTGGAAGTGATATAGCTTGAGCTGTTCCTGTATAAGCAAAATCCATTACGGCATTAGCGCCAGCATCATAAATTTTATTGTTCATCTTCATAAATACTGGAGCTGCTTTTTTAATTTCATTGTTCATTTTACAATGTAGAGTTTTCTTTTTGATATAACAGGTAATCCTACAATAGCCATTATCAGAATGACCAGTTTCTGTAGTGCCAGAAGGAGATTTAAAAGATTCATTGCCAGATAAATTAGAAGCATCAGAAAGATAGTAAGATGAATTTAGAAGACAGCCTTGAGGATAGTTAGAAGCAGAAGAGGAAGTATAAACGTAACCAGAACCACCTCCGCCACCACCATCATCATCTCCAGAACCATCAGGATAAGTACCTTGTCCACCGTACCAGCCGCCGCCACCAGCTCCGCCGTAACCTGAAGCGTAATAACATCCAAAACCACCGAAACCAAAACCAGCAGCACAGTTAGAAGAAGAATTTGTGGTGCCTTGTGAATTAATAGCACTTAAAGATGAATATGAAGTAGTTTGAGATCCACCATATCCATATGAACCACATCCAAAATTACCCCTAGCACCAGATACGCCGCCAGCATATCCGCCACTATATCCAGAACTACCATCAGAACCACCACCACCAGCAACAATTACTCTTGCATATAAAGAAGCACTTCCAATACGAATATCAGTAGCGCCACCACCACCTTTATAATTGTATCTATATCCACCACCATTGAAACCTCCGGGATAGATTGAATTTGATGCTGATGTAACAGAATTTCCAGATCCACCAACATATATGTATATAGTAGTTTTTTGAGTCAATGTTAAAGTTCCTGTAGAATAGCCACCTTTTCCACCATAACTAGAATTAGAACGATAACCTCCCTGTGCTCCCCAACATTCAAGAACATATTTTCCAGGCTCAAGGGTTACAGATTGAGCTTTACCTGTATAAGCAAAATTCAATACACTCTTTTCTGAGTTTCCACCGTACACAGAAGATACAGAACAAACAGCAGTACAATTATTATCACATGAAGCTTCACAAGAAAAGCCGCATGAATTATCACAAGAACCACCACATCCACCTGTACAGGTTCCTTTGCATCCGCCAGTGCAGTCATTGGCGCAAGTGGTAGTGCAAGTAGTATTACAAGTACCAGTGCAGGATCCAGAACAGGTAGAATCACAACCATAACAACCAGTATAACAACCGGAATCACAATTTCCTGAGCAATTACTTGAGCAAGATCCACCACAACTGGTGCAATCGTTGGCACAAGAAGCAGTGCAAGTATGCTCGCAATCATAAGCACAAGTAGCAGTACATGCAGCATTGCAATCATTAGAGCACCTTTGAGCACAGGCGCTTGTACAGTCTCCATCACAGTTGTTTCCACAGCCAGTGCATCCGGTTACACAAGCATTTGTACAAGCTCCAGTACAGTCATTAGCACATTTGGCAGTACAGTCAGAACAAGTACTTCCTGAACCTCCCTTACAAGTTCCATCACAATATCCAGAACATCCACCAGTACAGTTAGTAGAGCAAGAACCACCACAAGAACCACCACATCCACCAGATGATGAATGAGTGCAGTTGGTAGCACAAGAAGTTCCACATCCACCAGAGCAAGCCATAAGCCTCACCTTCCTTTCAGTCTTTTATTCATAAGTAATCCAAATATCTCCATTCTTTCCGTCACTAGCTGCAGGTTCCGTTGTTGAAAGATGAATACCTATTTCAGCTAATGACCAGCTTACGTTTCCAGATCCATTTACAGATTTACTTGTATTTCCTACAGTAACAGTTCTTGTTGTTCCCCAATTAGCAGTAGTAATATTAGCTGTACCATCAAAATTCGTACCATTAATAGTTCGTGCGGTTTTTAGTTTTTTAGCAGAGCCGCCACTACCTGTTCCGTGAAATATAATCGGCATAGTTAAGCCCTCCTTTTATAAATCTATGTGTTCCCAACCAGAGTTCGTTTTTACGTATAATCCATATTGTGTTGGAGTTAAATTTGTGATTCGACAAAAGCCATTACCTGTGTGTCCAGTTTCATTTTTTCCTGTTGGTGATTTAAATGATTTATTTCCTGCGATAGTTTTAGCATTTGTGAGATAATGAGTAGAATTTAGTAGACATCCGTTAGGGTAATTTTTAGCTGTAGAAGAGGTATAAACATATCCTGAGCCTCCTCCACCCCAACGTCCATCAGAATCAGAATCATTGTCGTAGGCTCCGCCACCTCCGTACCAGCCGCCTCCACCACCACCACAAGAGTAGCCGGAAGCATTTCCGCCTTGACCAAAAGTAGCCTGAGTGCTCGTGCTCCATGTTTTGCCACCTGCAGTTTGTGAGGCACTACCACCACATCTATTTTGACCTATAGTATAAGAACCAGTGGTATCATTGTAATATCCATCTCCACCATATTCTCCACCACCACAACCACAAGGATTAGCATTGGCACTTGTTACACCAGCTCCGCCGCCACCTCCGGCTACGATAACTCTTGAATATAGAGAATTTTGACCTATGCGAACATCTGTAGCTCCTCCACCACCTCTACCAGAAGAAATACCAGTTCCTCCACCATTGAATCCTGCAGTAGTAGAAGAGGAAGATCCAGCTCCACCAACAGATACATAAACAGTAGTCGTTTTAGCAAGAGTAATTGTGCCTTTGGAGTAACCACCATATCCGCCAATGTAACTACTATAAGTTCCTCCTTGACCACCCCAGCATTCTAAAGTATACGTACCTGGTTTTAGAGTTTTAGATTGTACTGAACCTGTATAATTAAAATCCATTATGTCGTTCTTAGCCTGAGTAAGATATATTACATCTGATAATTTAGTGATTTTTACATGTCCATTACCAGAATGACCTGTTTCTGTAGAACCTGTTGGTGAAGGGAATGATTTGTTGCCAGCAATGGTTTGAGCATTAGAAAGATAATAAGTAGAATTTAGTAAACATCCAGAAGGATAATTTGAAGCAGTGGCAGAAGTGTAGACATAACCTGATCCACCACCAGCAGAATCACAATGTAATCCACCTCCATACCAGCCACCGCCTCCACCAGGCGCTACATCTGTAGAATTACTGGCTGATGCTCCACATCCGAATTTAGCTTGGACGGAATACCTATTAGATTCCTCTGATGATCCTCCTGTACCAAAAGTAGTTTGTTTTCCGCCAGTGCCATGATAAACGCGGTTTGATAATCCATCTTGTCCTGTAGTACCTCCGCCAGCACCACCATTAGCTGCATTATTACTAACGTCATATCCTGCAGATCCTCCGCCGCCTGCAACAATAATTCTACTTAATAGTGAGTTTGTATCTCGAATGTTATTTATAAAATAAGATGAGTGTGAAAATACAGGACTCATTAAAGAAATATCAGAAGCTCTACCACCTCCGCCACCTACGCCAAAGTTGTTAGTACCATAACCATCACCGCCGCCATTAAAACCACCAGCAGTTCTAGTATTAAGGACTCCATTTTGACCTTGCCCTCCTACTGTTATATATATAGTGGTATTAGTTGAAACATTTAAAATACCTGTAGAATAGCCACCTTTTCCACCATTACCATAAGTTCCGTTTGATTGATTGCTATTTCCTCCCTGTGCTCCCCAACATTCTAACTTATACCTACCAGGAGTCAATGTAGCAGTTTGAACCGAACCAGTATAATCAAAATTCATAACAGAACCATTATAATTAGCAGATCCAACGCCGTACATTTTGTTATTATTTAATTTGAAATAAAATGCAGTAGCCTTTTTCATTGAATTATTTATTCTGGTATATAGTGCCGTATTCTTGCATTCAATAACAGTAATTCGACAATATCCGTTACCAGAGTGACCTGTTTCAGATGAACCTGTAGGTGAGGTAAAAGAAGTGTTGCCTGCGATTGTTTGAGCGTCAGTAAGGTAATAAGAAGAGTTTAATAAACAACCTGATGGATAGTTTTTAGCTGTGGATGATGTGTAAACATAGCCTGAACCGCCACCACCGCCTTCAGAATCAGATCCAGTAGAGTATGATGAAACGGAGTATCTACTCGCTCCGCCGTACCATCCTCCACCGCCAGCTCCGCCATTATAGGTATTGCCACCAAGGCCAAAGCCAAATGAATTAGTTCCACCAGAAGTTTGAGAAGCTTGTGTTAATGAAGTGTTCCCCGATCCTGCGCCACCGGTTTCACCACCACCATATCCACCAGTTTCGTTATCTTCACCTGAACCGCCACCACCGCCTGCAACAATAATTCTTGCATATAATGAGTCTTGAGCAATTCTTACATCAGTAGCTCCGCCACCACCATTTCCAGGTTCACCTGTACTCTCGTGAGAAGCAAAACCACCGCCATTGAAACCTCCTTCAACTTTCACATTACCTGTAGAACTAGACATTCCACCTTGCCCACCGACATAAATATAACAAGTAGTTAATTGTGTTAAAGTTAGTGTTCCAATAGAATAACCACCAAGTCCAGAACCTGTAACTGTAGCAGAAGCACTATCTTGGCTCCGATTTCCCCCTTGAGCGCCCCAGCATTCCAATTTATAAGTTCCTTTAGGTAATGTGACACTCTGAACAGCACCAGTATAATCAAAGTTTAAAATATCACCTGTTTTAATATTACTCATCGCCATACACCACCCACATATCACCAGGTTTACCATCAGTTGTCTTAGGTTCTTCAGTAGAGAACGTCACATTCCTTAACTGAGATTTCATAATATCTGACTGATAAGCAGTTACAGCTCCATTAACGACCGGTTTATTCTGTAATCCATTATAATCAGTTGTACCCGGATCACCTTTATCTCCATAAACACCTATAACTGTTGGAGTAGTGTACAAATGATTATTGTTTGTCAAAACAAATTCATGATAACACCACAAATATTTGTTTGTAGATGTCATAACCTGAGCAGAAGTCGCCCACCCAGTAGTTTCCTTAGTAACACTTTGAGATTGAGAACTAGCAAGATAATGAGGGATAACACTTGATATGCCGACTCCCTGATCACCTTTAGGTAATGTAAAATTCAATATAGCATCTGTATCAGTGCCAGAATTAGTTACTGCAGCTGAAGAACCAGTTTCGGCAGTACCAATTTTAATAGTTGCATTCTTACCAACTCCGGCAAGACATTGTTCACCTTTATAAATTGCCATGTTATCGCCTCCTTTTATAAATCATTTCTTATAACAATAGTAATGGGAATATCTACAGTTGGTTTCTCGGTTGCTTTTATAGTAATTTGATTTGTAGTCTGTCCTCCGTCAGCTAACATTGCATTTTGGTAAGCTTCAATAGCAGCAGATGAAGCATTAGAAGCATAATCTATTTCTACAATATTTGAAGAAGTTACTCCAGATACGGATAATACATAACTATATGGGGCAGAAGATCCAGTCCATTTACTTGCTGTGAGAGTAGTATTAACAAGTGTACTTTTCTTTGCATATGTTTTTTCTGATTTAGTACTTGAAAACGTACTGTTGGCTGTTACAGATGAGTCGTTAATAACATTTACAGAATCATATTCATCAATAACATTGTAATAGGTATTTGCGTTTAAAGTTCCAGCTTTCTTTTTTGCAAGATAATCAGCCTTTGTAATTTCAACAGGAACATTAAGTCCCATCTGAGATAAAGTAATGTCGGCAGTGCCATCGAATGAAGCACTACCAATCTTTCTTGCAGTAGCTAATTTTACAGCTGCGTTCGCATTGCCACCGGCTGAAGATGATCCAGCATAATTATGTGTGTGTCCAGTAGCAGATTTTCCATTTAGAGCAGTTGTAATAGCATTTTGAGTCATGGTGCCATCTGTAGCAGATCCTGTGGAAGTATAGAGTTTAGTTGTACCGGAATAGCTTGTAGTACCTACAGAATATGTCGTATTTGTAGGAATTACCCATGTACCATCTGCACGAAGAAATTTTAATTGTTCTCCTATATTAGGTGCAGGAACAAGACCAGCACTTCCGGCAGAAGAAGAAGTAGCACCCTTCATGTTTCCATAAGTATGATCGGTAAATAATGCATCTGCAGGCACTGACTTACCAAGTGTATATGAACAAGCTACTGGCTTACCACCTGAGAAATATACTGGCTGAGTTGATGATCCAGCATTAGAAGTAAGAGCAGCGGCAGATGATGCGCTACCTGCAGAAATAGCATATTTAACACTTTTTGTGGCATCAGCAGTATTGTCAACGTTGCCTAATCCAACTTCACTTTTAGTATGCGTATGTACTTTTGTAGCTTTTTCAGCTAATTTACTATTCATCTCAGTCTCGGTATAATAACGTTCATCATGATTATGAGATGCTGGTGGATAGCTGCTAGGCTTTCCAGTAACTCCAGACCATGGTACAGAAGTAGCAGTTCCGGCAGTATATACTGAATAACCAGCCTCAGAAGATAATTTGCTCTCATCAACAACATAATACATTTTTTCAGTCTTAGTTACTTTTACGGTATCACCAAGCTGAATATTAGCAGTAGTAAGTTTAAAACGTGCAGTATCATCTTCAACAATAATCAGACGTTCTAATGCTCCATGGGGAAGCCTTGCAATATCAATTGTTCCAAAGAGTTTACTTGCGTTGAGAGAAGTAATAGTTGAATCATTATGATTATGCGCAGAAGGAGCATAGGTAGAAGGTTTCTCTGTAATGTTACCCCATGCGACACTACTTGCAGTCGCAGCATTTCCTGTAACATTTACCGTCAGATTATTAGTAACAGGATTATATTTAAACTTATCGCTGTATACTCGCTTTGTCTCTGTAGTAGAGTCAGAAAACCAAACATGTCTAGCTGCATCAGCAGTACCTTCTCCAGCAGATACATTTGTAGCTGTTCCTGCAGTAGTTGCACTATCAGCAGTAGTTGCATGTTTTACACTCTTATTTGCATCTGCTGTATTATCTACATTACCAAGTCCTACCTGAGCTTTTGTATGAGTATGCCCGGCAGAAGAGTAAGCACTTGAATTTGTATATGCAGCAGATCCTAATCCGTGAACAGGAACAGTAGTTTTATTACCATCTACAGTGAGTGTGATTTTTCCGTTTTCAGTACTTTCTGAGATAGCAACAGACTTTACGGCTTTTGCTAGAGTAATATAAGTTTTGCTTGAGCTATCCCAACGATAAATAGTATTCGTAGCAGTATTTATATAAATAGTATTTATATCTCCAACAGACGGAAATAACTTATTGGAAGCATATGGAAGTATTTCTTTATGATTAGCTATACTTGTCTTCAAATAACCAACCAGTTCTGTTAATCCAGTGAGATTAAGAAATTGTTCTTTCATTTTGCATTAGTCACATCCTTCCATTTTTATTTTTAAAATAGAAGGAGAGCATTGCAGCTCTCCTCCCAATAAAATCAATTGTATTTTTACGCAGTAAATAAACCTTTGATAGACGCACTTGGAATTGCTTCATATCCATCTCCAACAAGCCCCTTAAGAGCGGTGATATCAGATGTGTTCTTAGCAATCTTCGGTTTTTCAGTAGCAAGATCTTTTTCTACAGCAGTAATTTTGCCTTCTGCTGTATCCATTCTGCCTTTAACAGCAGTAATATCTTCTGCATTCTTTTTATCAGCAGCTTCTAATGTAGGTAATTTCTTTTCAAGAGCATCAATTCTACCTACAGCAGCTTCAAGATCAGCAGCTTTTGCATACTGAGAACGATCAGAGTCTGCGAGAGCTTTAGATACATACTCAGCAATATAGCTTACAATATCTTTGGATGTAGCAGATTCTGGAAGAGTACCGATAAGAGTCTTCAGCTTTGTGATATCCTCTTTATTTGTTTTGATCTGAGAATTCATTGTAGCAGCATCAGATGTATGTGTAGAAATCCAATCAGAAATCTCTTTCAGTGTATCATATGCTTCTGGAGCATCTGCAACGATTTTAGCGACTGCATCTGCAACAGCTTTCTTTACTGATCCGTCACCAGTGCCATTCAGTGTTCCAATAGCTGCTGTATTAGCTGCAACGCTTGCTTTTAACGCAGAATCATCATACTGACCAGTAGTAACAGCTTCTTTAATATAAGAAACTACATCTTTAGCTTTTGCATCAGCAGGAATAGTACCAACATAAGACATTACTTCTGTTTTTGCTGTGTTAGCAGCTCCGGCTGCATCGAAATCTGTAGCTGCCTTTCCAGAATCTATCAGATTACCATTAGCATCAAGACCTGCAAGATGTCCGGAAATAGCTCCTTTTACTTTATCTGCCTTACCTGTTGGCTGAGGAATAGTAATAGTAAATGCTGCTTCATCAATAGTTACTGGAGCAGTTTTTGTGTAGAAATAAAGTGTGTATCCGTCTTCTGACTGGGATACTGTTTTAATTGAGCTTTTAACAGCCTCACTGATTTTAGAGTCGATCTGTACGTTATGCAGATTTAAAAACTCCTGAAGATTAGAAAGTGTAGCGAACTGTAATTTTGCCATAATTAGTTTCCTCCTTGAAATATATTTGTTAAATCTTCGGAATCAATACTTCCGAGTTTTCTATCTAAAGCAGCGTCAATATGTTCATCTAAAACATCCAGAACAGTTTCTTCAATAATATTTGAAACATATTCTTTTACAGAATCAGCACTTGCAAAATTCTGTTCATTAATCCAGCTTTCAGTGATATAACGATCAGTCGTATATTCACCATCTTGCTGAATGAAATACAATGTAATAGATTTTCCTTGCATTTTTGTGATTGTTGTGCTGGAAGTATCAGCATCATGAGATACAAGATACAGAACATCGTCTGCAGAAGATTGAACAGTAGTATTGTTTCCGCCAATGATACATTGGCCTTTTACTTTATAAATACCATCATCGAGTGATGATATCTTCACAGGAACAGTAAGTGTACCTATAAGATTTACAATAGGTACGTCAAATAATTTGTTATAAGATAAGCTGTTGATATAGTCTACAACAGTGGACTTATCTTCAAGATTACCGATTATATTATCTAAAAGAGTAGAAAGCTCAGAAGATTTGACATAATTATCCAATCCGATTGTTTTCTTGACCTCTTCAATAATATGATCTTTATCTTCATCAGTCATAGATATGTCATAAGAGAAAAGCAGTTTATCTCCAGAGAAAAACATAAGATTTGATCCGATGCATTTTACATCTGTAATCTGTTTATCTCCTTTGACATATTCTAATGTGTTGTCGATGGTCACCCACGCTATACTCTTACTGTCTTGGATGTAACAAAGTCCTGGGTATTTTAGCACCCCTCTTTGTAAAGCCTTTTCTGCAATTTGCTTAGTTGATGCAGAATACCAGGTTGGAATTAACGCCATGCTGTGATCACCTCTTCAATTTGTCATATTCATATTTTGAAATTTCTTTTATTGCATAAATGTCATTATCAGGCGGAAAATTATAGAGACCTTCAATGTGCCATCCATATTTTCCGTCTGAACTTAAAATAGCCTGTGCTTCTGTGATATCACATAGAAGCAACAGACTATGTTTTTCCTGATATTTGATATACAGGATATGATTAAGGACATCTACGACTTCATCATTTTTGATTACTTTATAATACATGTGATATCCTCCTTATAAGAGGGGAATAGTTACCCCTCGCATGAAATTGAGAACATAAGTAAAATTCCAGAATTCTGTCCTGGATAAGAGAATCCATATGTTGCACCAGATTCATTAACCGTATACAACCAGTTTGCAACTGTAGCATTTGGAGATCTGGTCCAATAAGATTTATACTCTGCAGGAATAGAAGGTTTTGCTTTCTTTCTGGTATCATCATCTGTGAAATAAGCAATAGGAGCATTTGTTTCAGAAATATATGGTTCAGAAGTAGCAGTAGGATCAACTTCGTACAGAGATGGAACATAGAATCTGCAATTAGATACAGAAGTGTCATTAGATTTATTACCAATAGAAGAGTATACTTTTACAGGTTTGATCAGAGCTTTCCATAAAGGAGAGATTGCCTTAACCATACGAGTATTCAACCATGTATTTAATGTAGAATCAGCCCATCCACCTGCATTTGTGCTCTTATTATTATAAGGTTTTTCTGTACCAAGGAGATTAGAAGCAACAAATGTAATGTTAGCTCTCTTTGAAGCAACGTCAGACAGATAATATCCTTTAAACTTAGCCACTTCCATAGGGATTACTTCGTGGATCCATGCAGCAATATCCATACATTGTTCTTCACCAAGATCTGCGTACCAGACTTTAGCCCAATGTATAGTGCCTTTTGCAAAGTTTTCATATGCTCCATCGTCAGCTTTAGAACATCCAAATACGAGAGTGGAACTATGCTCTGGAATCCTGATCGCATTCAGAGTAGTAGAAGATACTTCTTTCCCAGTCATGTTTGAATTGTACACATAAAGCTTCTGACTTCCAGCTTCATGACGAAATACAATAATCTCTCGGTTTGTTCCAGCAGATGGAGTTATACTATCAGTATTCCATGAGAAACGAGGTTCCTGAGAATACCAAAGTCTGAATCCATTTGAACCATCACCTTGAAAACACTGAGCAAGAGTGGAGTTTACACTATTTCCTGAATCAAATTCAAAGTCAATAGCAATTGTAAAGTCTCTGTCTTTTTCCATGATTTTTAATCCGGTGTCAATATAGTTTGTTCCATCAAATTTAGTCGCAGCTGAAATAACTTCATGCTCTTCAATGTCGCCATAGCTATAATCAACACCAAGTTTGAAATCTAATGTATCTTTTAATGATAATGATTTTGCTTCAAGTCCCATTTTCATAAGAGTATAAAGCTCAACCTGTGTCATATTGGCCAGATCCTTACTATCAAAGTATCCATCTACGTATTCGCATGTTTCATATACTGCATTGATCGTTTTATTTCCATCGACAAATCCTGACTTATCCCATCCTTTAAACAGATTGTACTTATAAGCAGATTCCTCAGCAGTATATACAGGAGTATCACCTGTATATTTTACATAAGAACCATACTGGGCAGTAGATTCTTGAAGAGATAATCCTTTAGAAACATATTTTACAGTATATTCACGAATTTTACTGTCATATACAGCAGTAATAGTTCTGTCAGCAAAGATTCCTGTCATTGAACCTTCCCATCCTTTGAAGGTATAATCAAGCTTAATTGTGCTTTTCTTTGTAGGAACAGGAATCGGATTAACTTCTCTTGTAGTAGGATCAACAGCGTTTCCACCTTTATCTACGTACTGGATATCAAGGATAGTATTACTTTCATCATCATTTATAAATGTAACTTTGAATTGAGTAATGATTGAATCGTAAGTAAGAACAAGGTCTGTCCAGATTCCAGGTTCATCTTCAGAACCAACAAATTCTTTATATTCCTGCTGTCTGACTACAGGAACATGAACAGATCCAGTAAGAATTGACTGCTCAGTAGTAGCGCCATTATCATCAATACCGGCAAGTTTTGATAATTTCAGAAGAAGCGTAGTATCATCAAGATTCCATGAGATACCAGTAATTGTTACGGTACGAAGAGTATTAATAGCAGCATTTAAGATAGCAAGAGCATCTACGATAGAATTCTGACATACAAATGTCTGTAAATTATCGTATCCTGCAACCTTAAGATCAGTTAAGTCTTTGAGGTTCTTGAGTGTAAGAGTGTTGATAGAAGATGGGAGATAAGCATGAGCAATCTTACCATGATTAGCAAATAATACAGATGTTACAATAGTTCCATCAGCATAAAGATTAATAAGATTTTCACATGCAGACAAGTTAACAGATCCTGTAAGATTTGGACAATTACGAATATCCAAAGTCTCAAGAAGAGTATTATTACCCATATTAAGAGATGTCATAAAAGTATTCTGATATCCAGCTGTATTATTACCAATGATAAGAGTTTTCAGCTTAGAAGCCTTTGAGAAATCATTATCATGAATATAACAAGCAGAGAGGTCATTTAGTGCCTCAATTCTTGATGCAGCATAGATAAGAATAGCTGTATCATCCATATTTGTTAAGTCCGTAGTAATCTTATATTCTTGTCCGGCTTTTGCACGTACCTGAGTAGTTTCTGGTGAATTACCATAAAGTACAGAAATATACATATCAGAATAAGGAATGATCTTCAGAGTATAATCTGGTTTAACTACAACTTTCTTAGGAGTATTACATCTGAACATAATCTGATCAGACTTTACATCTGTATGTAAGAATTTCGTTCCCATATAAATATGCTGGTCACGTTCCCATTGTCTGAGATGATATTTTCCACGTCCATTCATCATCTCATTAAGGAATCTTACTGTTCCAGCACGATATGTTCTCAGATACAATCTTTCATAGTGGATTCTCCACAGTTCTTCTGGGAACTGATTCTGCCATGCTTCATATTCATTGATTAAGTGTGAGTCTGACCAACAGTTAGAGTCTACAGACTGATACATGTTTCTTAATTCTTGTGTAAATACATCACGTATTCTGCACCACAATACAGATTCAGCAGCATTGAAAACATAACCAGATGAAGGATTTCCTTCTTCTTTATAGTCAGTATCTTCCTTACCATATGGGAATGACAGCTCACCTGAATTATTAATACCAAGCTGAGTGTCCATATCATATGCCCATAGATCAAATCTATAACCATTATGCAGAGCAGCCGCATCATCATCTATAGTATAATATTTAGCTTTATCACCCATAGTTGTAGCTTCTTCCTGAGTGATATAATGTTTTGCCCAATGCGGGAAAACATTCTTGGCTCTATTATCAATCATACTATATCTGAGTGTAACTAAATAGAAATAGAGCATTGCATCCTGAATACACCAATCTTTCAAGCCATCTTTAAATTCTTTATCACTAGACGTAATTACAAACTCATAGAAGTCTCTCCAAATCTGTTTGTTATCTGTACGTATTTTCTTTTTTGCTTCATCAGAAGTAAGAGCAGAACCATCCTTAGAATCGCCGCAACAATCATATCTGAATTCAAATGATCCATCCCAGTTATTATACAGAGCATCATATGCTGTATTACCAGTTTTCCATTCAGCTTTACTGATAGGATATTTCATAGTTCCATCTTGGTTTGTTATACCGGTCTGGAATGCAGAGTTTGGAAGAGTATTGTCACTGATTTCAATACAGAATTCTTTCATATCCTCTGGATCATAAGCTCTTGTAATATCAGTCTTCTTTGAATCTCCCATATTACCGAGAGAGTAGAAGTGCCAGTCTGTATCCTGAAATTCTCTATGAGTAGTAATATCAGGATCAGATTCTTTAATAAAGATTACACAGTTGACAAATTCCATAGAGTTTTTAACTTTAGGATCTCTACGTACCGCAGGACTTTCATATGGTAAAAAGTCGTTGAATCTCTTCTGTCCTAATGCATTAGTTGCCATATTTGAAGATGCTACATTTACTTTAAAATTCCACCAATTATTTGGAACAGAGTTTCTTGTAAGACTAATCTTACCAGTTCCGTCCTCATATTTTGTCCCATCACCAAGAACTAACTCTGTCTTATAGTTAGGATCAAGAGGAATCTTACTATTGATCTGATGTACACCATCCGCACAACAAATAACATCAATATTTCTGGCAGCAAAACCATATTCATTACTTGTAGTTCCCTGTCCGGCGTGGAAACAGTTAATAAATTTCCAGTTATCTAATTTAGGATCCCCATTCTTATAAATACATTCCATAGAAGTATTTTTAACAAAATCCTTCTTGTCATTTGTGAAATGCGGCGCTTCAATTTTAATTACTCTTAGATTCGGGCAAGCATTAGCTACAGAATCTGGAGTAAGAGCATTATTGTCATTGTAGATCTGGTTTCTATTATATCTTGCAATCATTTCATCTGAATCTCTAGCATCTGCAATAAAGTTAGCAAGAATGTCAGAATCTGTGAGAGAAGCAGAATAAGCTTTCATTCTATAAATCAACACATCACAATCCGGAGAACCGATAGTAATCGGAACAGGAGAATACTGGTGCAGTCTATGAGAATTATCATAAATAAGAGGTCTTCCTCCAACTCCGTCTTCATAAGTCATAATGATAGAAGTTGCAGATGTGTCTTTTGTATCAATTGTATTGATATTATATTCAAATTCAATAATATCCTCTTCGCTATATGGAAAATATAAGCTGTCAGTAGAAGTGTTCACATATGCTTCGTGAACATCCATTTTAATACCTACGTCAGAGCCTTCAGTACCATCAATACATGATAAGAAAGTAGCAGAAGCATTACGAACATTCTGAGTCTTAAATACAAATTTGAATTCAGAACCAGTCTGTTTCGGATCTTTTCCGAAGAGATTATAATTAATCTGAGCAGTTGTTCCAGCTTTTACACAGAAATACTGGTTTCCAGAAGCATCAATCTGGTATCCACCATTATCCCAGTCAAAGTTATCTGATACTGAAAGAGTAATAGCAGAGTTATTTTTATCGGTCCAGAGTCTGTCGGTATCTCCATTGGATTTTCCAACAGGGTTAAAATCAAATGCTAAGTTGGCTGTGATTGGTTCAACATCAATATCAAGTTTAGTGATATTAACTGATAAAATCTTAGTCACTTTACGACATGAGATGGTCAGGTTATGTTTTCCTTCAGTGGATGACTTATAACTCCAGATTTGAGCAGAACGATTTACAGAAAGAGTGCTCTGTACTTTACCATCAATTGATAGTTTTACAGAGGCGGGATTGTGATCAGGATCATATACAACATATTTAATACTTGTTGCCTGGTACTGTTGTGCTGTAAATTCCTGTTGAGCACATCCAATAATAGGAGTTCTATTTGTAGGATCAACACAAATAATATCCTTACAAATAGTATTTGAGGTTATTTCTTTATTGTTAATTGTCGCAGTCATATATACTTTGAGTAAATGGCTGCCATGTTCCTGTTTAGGAATATTATAAGACATAATTCTGCCAGAGGACTGAGTTTCAACAGTGCCTAAGTCTTCACCATCAAGAATAAAATGAAGAGTCTTATTAACGTTTCCATAAGGTGTATATCTAAATACTACATCTGTATTTGTATATAACAAAGTATCATCAAATGTGCTTTCAAGTTTGAATTCTACAATAGTAACAGTCCATGTCTTAGTGGCAAGTGTCCCAAAACTGTCGGTAATAGTTAATCTAATAGTATTTGCACCGACATTAAGATATTCAGTGATATCAAAACTATTGTTTCCTTGCGCAGCCGTATTCGTAGCTACAATAGTATTACCAACTTTCCACGCAGCAGTACCGGCTCCAGTTGTATCACCAGTATTATCTACAGATGAAAAACTATATTCAATAATTGCTTTTGAACCAAGTAAGAAAATAGCATCTGCATTTGTGATTCTTTCAATAGTAATAGTAGTAGTATCTGAGGAAGATCCTCCACCACCTTCAATTTTAAAGCTTTTCTGGATTTCTCCATCCTTTAAAAATGTAAAAATACTATTTTCGTATGTAACATCGTACTCTGCAGCCGCAGGATTTTTCTTGATTTCTTCAATAGCGGCCTTAACATCTGTAATATCTGTATTAATTCCTTCAAACTGAGTATCATAAGAAGTCATATTTTGTTTCAAGATATCTACAGCATTTTTGGCCTCATCAGATTTTGTAGTAGCACTTTCTACTTTCTTCTCAATGTTTGAAATAGTAGTTTTTATCTCTGAGACAGCAGTAGTATTGGCATTTACATTCTTTTCGATTTCAGTTTTAGCTGTTTCAAGTGGACCAATTCGATTAGAGATTACTGTATCTTTCTCGTCCATTTCTGCTTCAAGTTCCTGCTTCAATGCAGCTCTCCACTCAGCAGATGGCTCAATAGAACTAAGTTCTACAGTCTGAATAATAGTTTCTCCATCTTTGAATACTAATGAACCTTTTCCATTGACAACAGAATACTCAACTATGAGGTTTGCAAGACTGTTAATAGTAATAGGTTCTCCAATAGGTTCCGTTCCATCTTTAAACACTAAATTTCCAGTTGTGTTGTCATATTCAACTTTTAAGTTCTTCAAACTGTCAATACCAGAAATAGCAGTGTTTAATTCTTTGACTTTTGTATCAACTTCTGTTTTTGTATAATATGCTTTCAGAGATTCAGTTACTGTTCCATTAAGATCATTCATAACAGATGTTTTTACATTTGCCTTTATATCATCTACATTAATAGAAGCAGCAGAAGCCTTTGCTTCATCTGCGTATTGTTTTGCTTCAGCTACATGACCAAGAATCATATTTACAAAACTTGTATACCAATCTTCAGAAGGTTCAATGATTCCGTCATAATTTAATCCTTGAAGAACAGTAAACTTACCATTTGGTCTGGTTCTCCAAATATAATTGTTTCCTTTTTCATTTACGCCAGTAGCCATAATTTCAAAAATTATATCTCCGGCATTTGCTGTAACAGCAGCATCAATCAACCAACCAAATCGAATATAAGTATTGTTGGAAGCTACATTGATAACTGTCGCTACTTTACCTTTTTTCTCAGCTATAGATTCATATCTTATCTGGATGAGCATATCCATAAGATCCATACCATCCCAATATCTTGGAATCCTAAATGGCATATACTGGCTGTTTTCTTCCTGCATAATATTAATCTGTGTAGCATCAACGGCAATATTTTTTAAGTTATCCACTGTTGAATATGCATTGTCTTGATATTTGGTATATACTTCATAACGACCATCAGTACATAATGTATATTCCTCAGTGTCTACGGCTAACTCAGCACTCAAAGTCATTGCCGAATTAGCCGCAGCAGCAATTTTAGAATCTTTAAATGACATATCATGACTCCTTTACTTTAATAATTTATCCAGATCGACAACCTGATCAAGATGAACAACTCCATCCTGTGTGCCATCAGGATCTTTACCTGTCATATCTTCGGCTACCATAGCAGAAAGATCTTTTACAACGATACCATTTCCAGTATCTTCACCATTTCTGTCTGTTAAAGTGATTTTTCTGTCTTCTGTATTAAGACGAATATCTTTCACCATACCTTCATAAGTTGCTTTATTCTGAGCATTGAGATCTTTAATCATTCCTTCCATAGCAAGGAGTCTCTGATCAATTTCAGTAAACAATTCAGAAGGTTCATATTTATCAAATTGTACAAGTGGAGTAATATGAATAACACCTGATGTGGTTTTTCGAATATAAGAAGTGTACGTTCCATCTTCATTAGCAACAAGTTTTAAGAACGTGAAAGATACTTCGATATCCCCGGCTTCAGCAGTAAGTGCTGCATCGACAGGAATTAAATACTGAATATAATTCTGTTCATATTCAAGATTATTTATAATAAGTTGTGTCATTTTAATTTTGTCTGACACCGGGAGCTTATACTTCATATAAACAGTTGTATCTGACATATCAATCTGTTCCCGATACATTTTACTTGTTACAATCTGAATCTTATCTACATAATTACTTCTTTCCACAATTGATTCTTTGACTGTTGTTACAACAGTATTTTCATCTGTAATTTTTAGTGTATACATAACTGCCTCCTTCCTTATTTAGTCTGAGTTTTTTCTAAAGCTTCAATTCTAGTCTGTAGTGACTTAATAGTTTCCTGCAGTGTTGTGACTGATGAATTCGCATTATCAGCACTTTTCTTGATCTCAGCAGTATTCTGAGTCAAAGTAGTAATATTGTTCTGTATTGTTTCGATATTATTGGTCATGCTAAGTAATGATGTATTGATCTGTTCAATTGAAGTGTTAGAAGAAGAATCTGCAGACTGCAGATCAGAGATAGATTTCTGTACGGCAGTCATAGATTCTTTCAATTTATCCACATCAGCTCCCAGCTGAGTAAGTTTTCTTCCAACAACAAGGGCATCAGCGAATGCACCCTGTTTAGATAATGTCATATCTGATTCAGGGAGATTAGCCAGATAATTGTAATCATACTTAACAACACCAACAGAGGTTTGAATTCCCTGAATATATGTTGCCATTATTACTCACCTTTTTCTACAAATTCATATAGTACTGTCATATCAAGCATAGACAGTTTGTCTTCATTAGATTTAAGCATTTTCTTGAGAGATTCCTCTGGGATCATCTCAACATCAAGTTCACATGTTTTATCATAAATTTTCTGCAGACCTTCTTGAATTTCAGGGATGATTTTATCTTTTATGTCATCATTAAGAGCACGATTTCCTGTTTCATTACCGTTTTCGTCAACAATAGAATGTGAGTTTTCCTCTGTAAAATAAGAATCAACTAACTCCTGCTCAACCTCTGAGATTTTATCTACCTGTGCCTTAAGAGTCTTCAGGTTCATTGTATTCGCCCAGAATACATCAACATCTCCTGCGATTAAATCCGCACGACTCTTCATAGAATTTAATGTTTTATACATTGCCATAATGTCTGCATTTACAATAACTTTTTTCATAATCCTTGTACTCCTTTTATATTAATATGTAACTTTATTTTCTCTGACGAGTTCTTCAATAGCATCATTTAGATATGCTTCAAAGTCAGAATATAATGTTTCGATAGCCGCTTTAGAATCTTCTGTAATCAAAGCCTTAGCTTTATCAATAGCCATCTGTTTAGCAGTTTTCTGAGCTTCTGCATCAAACTTACCTTCCTTCTTCAAAGCATCTACATAAGTTTGATTAACTGTGAGTACTGCTTTACTAATAGCATCAGTAGCAGCGTCTATATATTTTACGAGCTGATCATTCTCCAAGTTCTTTTCCTGTTCTTTAATCTTTACTTTTAGGAAGAGGATTCCATAAGTAATAAGAAGTGGAAGAATACCAGTAATGATCAGATATAATACGTCCTGAATACCCTGTTTGATGTCCATAGTCATACCTCCATTCATCCTACAGCCTCATCTTCAGATACATGATCGAAGACTGGCCTTTCTTGTGATTCTAAATTGCACATTGCAGTATCATAGGTAATACCTCCGACCTGGTTTTCTTTACTAGCTTTGGCATAATATCCTAAAATTGTAGGAATCAACGCTGCCGGAATACCTATGAGCGCATACATATAACTCGTATCTCCGGTGAGACTTATCATATGTTCACTAAACCAAAGAATCTGTAAGCAGATAGCAAAGACTACAAACACAATAAGCTTACTTGTATTTGGTTTTTTAAAATTGAATCTTTTAACCTTTGCTGCTTTCAGATTTCGTTTCATTTCAATCTGCCGATTTTTGGCTTTGATTTTCTTTAATTCAAGTTCATATTCTCGACTGGTCAAATATTTCACCTTCTTTGCATAATAAAAGACCACGATTGCTCATGGCCCCTTATTTATTCAGGAATAATTCCATATACGTATGTTTCAAACTCTGTAAAATCTTTCAGGACTGCTTCTTTATTTGTTTTAAATGTTTCGCTATCCTGAATGGATTTATTGATATTTACATTTCCATCTTTACTAACAGATGCATTAAGATAAGCAACCTGCTTTGAGTTTTCACCTTCACCGATCATAACCTGACCGGATACATTTCTTGTTTCACTAATTTTTAACATAATTTTTCCTCCATTTTTTGTAGTCGTTGAGTAATGAGAGAGAGCTGTCCCTGGAGTATAAGAATTTCATTCTTAAGGGATTGATTTTCAGATTCGAGAGAATCAATACGATGATGGGCTTTTTGAGTCATGTGAGTGTTAAGAGCAATAAATTCGCCATATCTTAATGCGTATTCAACAATATTACCTGCTTTATTTGGTTTGAGTAAAATGTCTTTACAAATCAATCCATAATCACTTGTATCTAAATTATTATCATTGAATATTTTTTCAGTTTCTCTTGCTCCAAATCCAAAATGAAATCTATCATGATCTTCTTCTGAATCAAAATTTTTATATTTATATTTTATTGGATTTAATTTCATATAAATAGATTCTATATTTGGAATATCGTTAATTTTTGACATTTGTGTTTTTAACTCTTCATCAGAGCCTGTTATATTTCCATTTTTCCCCCAAATATTTTTCCATTTACAATTTGCGTCTCCTAAATTCAAACTTTGATCATAATTACAACCAAAATATCTTGCTGCGCTACTTGTAACTTCTGCATAATATGAAGTATCCGAACTATGATATATTTTTCTTACATATAAATCATTATAATCAACAGAAATAGTATCTCCAGAAATATAAATACCTGAGCCAGCAGAATAAGTTGTTCCTCCACCAGAACTTGTTGGTAATTGTACGGAGCTTAATTGAGAACCATTATTGTTATATAAGTATAAATATCCATTAGAAACATCTATTTTACTTCCAAATCCCCTTTCAACCCAACTTGTAGTAGCAGCTCCAATACTACTTGCCGTTATGTTCACAGAGACATCTGATGCACCTTTCCACGAACTAATTTTCGGTGTTCCATTTAGTTTAATAGTCAATCCACCAGTGATAGAAGAATCACTACCAGATGGGGTAATATAATTATCTATATCACTTGCATCTCCACTACCTTTGTAAACTTTAATGTTTTTAAAATATCCGCATTCAAAAGGATAAGCAGTTAATTTATTAGAATAATAAGCCGCACCAAGATACATAGTCCCGCCACGAGTCAGAGAAATATTATCCGCATTATTATATGACACATCATATGGAATCAACCCCGTATTTGAACCAGAACCTGCAATAGCAATAGCTTTTTTACCATTTCCATCATAAATCATGGTATGGTTGTGACCAAATCCTTTATACCCTAACGTAGTACTCCAATTAATGTCAGAATTTGAATGGGAATGTGATCGTGCAGCGATCCCTAAATTAGATAATGTATTATTTCCGCTTGCCAATTCAACATTATTAATTTTAGGTTTATTTGTAAGTCCATTATAATTAGTTGTGCCGCCTTCACCTAAATTAGCCAGTGAAGTATAAGTTTTTTTATCACCAGTAAGATAAATAGCATCTACATAAATACATGCATATGGATTAGCTGTTGCTCCAATGCTTATCTGAGAAGTAGTATCTTTAGTTTTACTTACTGTAATATTACCATATGCATCGGTTTCAGTTGATAACAAATATGGTAATAAACTAATAGATAACATTCCTGTAGTCGTACTTTCCATACCTACTGCAAAGTTACCGTTTTTATAAGGAAGAATAGTGTGATGATGATTATAACCATTAAAGTCAAATGTGTTTGTTGGTTTCCACATAATTGATTTATATGGCACTCCTTTATACTGTCCTAATGAATCAGTAATATTAAGTTTATTAACATTTAACCATCCATTTGTATTAATATCATCTGCAATTAATGTTAGAACTCTTGCGCCTTGTTCTTTTATCAGAAGCATTCCATGCATTTTTGAAGAGTCTAAAGATGAATCTATCAACCCAAATCCAATTTGAGTTGTATTAGTTCCCCAGTCAAATGCAGTAATTACTTGTACTGAATCAGTTGGTTCACCAGTTCCAACATCGTTATAATAAATAGAATATGATTGCTTTGCAGTAATAGATGTAGCAATAACACTACCTGTAAAACTTCCAGTTGCACCAGAAAGTTCTCCTTTAAAACTACCTCTTGCAGCTTTTAATTCTCCAGAAAAGCTACCTGTTGCTGCAACTAATTCACCAGAAAAGCTACCTGTTGCTGCAACTAATTCACCAGAAAAACTTCCGGTAGCAGCTGATAGTTTACCACCAAAAGTTGCATTCCCTTGATTATCTATATTTAACTGATTGCCAAGTTTTAAACCATCTGGATTCAAACTTATGGATCCATCTCTGTTACTTAATGAATTTGCAGATATATTCCAACCGCCAATAGTTCCTCCATCAGCGTAAATAGTTCCTGAAAATGTACCAGAGTTAGCATAAAGCTTACCATTTGAATCAACTCTGAAGTTTCCACTACCAAGAGCAATTCCGTCTGTACCAATATATACATTTTTATCCTTTGATACTGATGTTGGTTGTTCAGGAAAGGTATCCATGCCAGAATACAATTTCCCAGCTTCAATAGTAAAACCACCAATACCACCAATATAACCTTTATTAGCGGTGATGCTACCTTCAAATTCACCATTGCCTTTAAAATAAGCATTTCCTTTATCATCAATAGCAAAGTTCTTTGCTGTCATAGCACCAGTTTCCATATTAATTTGGAGTCCAGATTGTGCATAAATTCCGTCAACCGCAGATGGTCCCTGATAATTCTTAGATTGTAACAACTGAGCAGCAATTAACATAGTATTTACTGTATTTGTATCAATAATACCACCGTCGATTTTAGTTTTACCTGGTCCAGTGTGTGTATTCATTGCAGTGATAATACCATTAATGTCAATGGTGCTGGCATCAATGCTAATATGGTCAGAAATCATCTGAATAAATTTATCAGTAACTGTGAACTCAGACTCTTTGTCACCAGTTACCATAAAACTGATTTTATCTGCATTCTGAGTAATAGAAGAGGTGTTTGCTTTAATTTTTTCTTGAGCTTCAGAAAGATCTGTTTGCATACTGCTTACAGTAGATGTAATCCCAGAAACATTTTGTTTGATATCAGAAAAATCTGTTCGGATAGATTCTTGATCTTTAAGATATTGAGTATTACTAACCTTAGTTTCGATTTGTCCGGTCAAAGTATCTGTAACATTCTTAATCTGTTTTGTGTAGTCATCGGTAATAGTCGTCTTTTCTATTCCCCACCATTGATTTCCTTTACCATCATAAATATTAGTGATATCAATACCACCTTGTTCATTTGGTTCTATGATTTGGAATCCAAGTTTGTCTTTGGTAATGGTGGCGTTATTAATCATGTCTCCAAGAATTGTATTATCTGGAATACCTGTCTGGGTAATACCATTTTCATCAAATAAAGCGGCTCTGTCTCCATTTTTAACAATAAAGTTGAAATCCCCTTTACCGTCCATACCAATCTGCACACGAACATTTCCTTTGGAATCATAAAACTGTTGGGTGCTTTCTTGAAATGCAATAGTAGGTTTATTGTCTTTAGAGATAAGTACAATTTGATTTGCAAGAGCATTTTGAGCCATTAAATCTCCAACTGCAATTTTCTTTGCGATGAGATTAGTAATAACAGCCTGATCAATTTCTGCATTTTCTACAGTAAGATGAATTGTATGTAATTCTCCAACTCCTGCATGACCTGCAAGAAGATTTTTTACATTAATCATATCAGCATTAATCTGATTAGATTCTATAATCTTAGCTGACAGCTTTTCAATATTTGCCTGTTCCGCTTCGAGAATACGAGTTGTGATCTTATCTGCAGAAATAAGTTTTACATCGAGATATTTCATGAAAGCAGTATCAACAGTAAGCTTATCAAATACACCTTCTTTTGCTTTCACGAGTTCTGCAATAATTGTATCAGCAGTAATGGTTCCGCCAGACCCGGTTCCTCCAGTGACAGTTCCACCTAACATTGAATTGAATAGAGGATTTGAAAAGATTTGTTTGATAGCTTCTGATGTGATGACATAATCAGAAGTAGAAGATTTGTTGACTGAATTAACACGACCACCGGTTCTGTCAGAAGTCTGATTTAATGCATTTGTTAAAAATTCGTTATCATTTGTTAATTTTGATTTATATTGGACCATGTTGGAAAAAGTAACTTCCATCGTTTCATCCATATCACAAGGATTATATCTGATTTCTACAACACGAAGTTTTACATATCGTGTATCAGATAGTCCTAATCGAACAAAATCATTTACTGCAAGCTGATCATGATATTCTCTGAATTCTGGAAGAGCATAAATATTTCCAATTTCATCTGTATAAGTATATTGCGGATGAGATTCTACATACAATTCTTCTACAGCATCTTTATATAATGTAATCGCTTTATCAACTGCATCAACTGTGCTATCAAGAGTCGTAATAATAATATTTTCATTTGAATAAGTTGCTTGATTATATAGGCTCTTAATAATATACGTTTCCTTATCTGTAAACGCTGGATATTTTTCCTGTACCTTACCAAAATTTTCCATTAAAACATCTTTGGCAATCTGGTTTCGTTTTTCTTGAATTTCAGGTTTTTTAGCCGCATCATATTCAGCTTGACGTTCCTTTAATGCAGTTTCAGCCTGATCTTTTAAATTCAAATAATCCAGATATTTCTGATGCATTTGAGTAAAATATGCCTCTTCATATCCAGAAAGAGGATTATATCCATCTGCATATCCATTCTTTTTTAGTTCTTTGATACATGAATCATATGTGGCAATTTTAGTTTTTAATTCTGCAATGCCGTATAATTTCCAATCTGTTTCATACGCTTTCATGATTGCTTCAGACTGAGTAAAGTATCCAAATTGAGATGGGGCATCTCCCATTTCAAGCTGCATACCACAGACAGTAAAGTCAGAACTTCCTGTAAATGCCACATCAATAAGATGTGATGTTAGATTGAAAGAAGTATAAACTCTGGTCCAAGAAGATGTGATGTTATAAGAAATATTCTTTCTGTCCTCTCCGGTGTTATTATAACCAAGATAAAATGTACCGGATCCTTTTACAAAACAACTAAGAGTATATCTCTGAGATGGTTCGATACTGATATTGTGTTGATAGATACCACCATCTGTACCGGTTACTTTAACTCCACGAGTAATTCCGTATGCAGGTGCGTCATTAATTTGTACTGTTTGGAACGAAGAAGTTCCGGAACCTACCATATACCAATCTTGACCTAATACAACTGGATTTACACATGAGATGATGTTTCCCTTACCGAAACCCTCTATAGTTTCGTCTTGAGCTTGTAACGCAGCCACAATGGAGGGAAGAGTATAGTTCATGATTGATTCGTACATAGGCCAATCGGATGAGTTTTTCAAATCTTCAAGATCAAAATTTCCTTCTTCATCAACATGAATAGACTCAAAACCTTTGATTATAGCCATGTTTGAATCATATGCATCTTTTAGATCTTCAACTTTTTGTCCGAACCAATTTGTCTGAGCAGTATCAATAGGGACTCTATTCATCAATTCAGCAAGAATGTCAAGATTTTTATTATACTCCCTGGATAAATTACAGTATTCATCTCTTCTTGATTCTATGTATTTTTGCCAAGCTGTATATTTTTCTTGTAGGACGATGTTCATATATGGTTCACGACAAAAATGAGAACAATCTGTAATTACAGAGTTTCCAAAATTTGCAAGATCGATATTGTAATCGTCAAGTCCATCAACATAAAATTGTGTTACCAAACTGTCGTCTCTTGATATTGTTACGCTATCTTGAATATTACGAAAACCAAGTACTACATTTGTATCTTTACCTAAACTATCCGGCTTATATACATTAATTAATAAATTTTCGGTATCAAATTCAAAAACACATTTATATGCAGGAGCAGCAGTTTGGGTGAAAAACGCATATACATTTTGATCGTCCACATCGAAATTACAAATTTCATTCGGAAGTAATACCTTATCATCATCCGGAGTGATGTTATCTACATATCCAATCTTCCATTCAGGTACATCTGCATGTTTTAGCACAATATGTAGAAAACTTAGATCTTCATTCTCTGGATTATAAAATTTAATTTGATAAAACTTATTAATATCATGATTTTTTTGGTACATCATTTCATAAGAATCTTCTTCACCCATGTTAATTTTAAAATTTTTTAGTTTATATTGAGTAAGAGAAATTTCATATGATTCGGCGGTAATATCCTTTGTACATTGTGTTCCGTCATTTGTCTCTGTTGGAGGATCCATAATTTTATACCAGATTCCGTCACAATACAATTCCATCATTTCATCGAGTTCTTCATATCCCTGAGATTCTACGCCATCTACATATTTATCAACTGTAAAAGTTAATTCTGCAGTATTATTAGTTCTTAACGTAACAGAAACAGTAGAAGTATCAATTCCGCCTAATGCACAAAAGAATCGTTTTCCAGGTTTAGCCAAATAAATGATTGCAGATTCTGTATTTCCATAAATATCATAATTATGAATCATTCTCATGCAAAGGCACCAACCTTTCGTGGTTCTCTATATGAGATTTCAAATGTCGCGTCGCCTGTAAATTCAAATATATTTTCTCCGTAAGCAAGACGAGGCCAATAAATGTCATCTATATCCTCAATCCCTAAATCTTCAAATGAAACAATTGATTTTGTGATGTCATAGATTTTTAAATTTCTACAATCTATATAGAAATCATCACTTTTTAATGCATTAATTTTCATTGTTCTATCATTATCGGTTTTATTCTTTATAGTAATTATCCCATGAGATTTTGGAGAAACTTTAATTATTGGGTATACATAATCTTCCCAACAATCAGAATTGTTCTGAATAGAATATTCTCTAGGAAGAGTAGAAGAGGAAGTTGTTTTACATAAAATAAGAGGAGTATATCCCCATTGACTATCACAAGTTACTGTGTATGTTAGTTCATATGGAAGAGATGCATGTTCTGTAGATACCTCTGTAATTGTAACAAAAAATTCGATTTCTTCTGAAAAATAATCGTCTCCAATAAATTTAAGAAGTCTTGGATATTGAGGGGATGTTAACCATGCATTAATGATTCTAATATTATTTGAAGTCAAATAATCAGAATCATTTGGAATAATAATTCCATTTTTTATATCAGCTGTATAATTCATAGAAAATTTTAAAATTCCATTATCTAAATATGGAGTATATGTTGGATCGTATCTTAAAATTCCATTTTTTAATTCTGGAACTACATTTTTGTTTCTGCATGGATTTCTCATTACGCCCATTTTGAATGAATAATTATCACCATATAATGTTCCGAACTGATTTTCTTTTGGTCGATATTTATTCTTTTCTCCTAACTGCAAAGAACGATTTACAAGAGTATCATTTTCTTCTATTCTAGTCACAATCAATCCATATTCGTCAGAAGTATGACCATTAAATTCAAATTGTAGCATTTTCTCACCTCTTTCATATATTTTTTAATATTAAAAGAGCTGTCTTAAAGACAGCCCTTTTAAATTAGCGAACTTTTTTCCAGTCACGTTTATTACGTTCAGTGATAATATCACCAATTTGATAAGCAAGTTTCTTAATATCTTGCTCATTATTGATTTTATCAACATTGATTGTAATATTACACTCACTATTCACACTTGTATCATTTGAAGACGACGGTAGAATAGTGGTAATTGGTTTCGCCATTCTAGCATTAAATTCATTCAGGGTAGCAACTGTAGGTTTCAGTTGATCTGTGAATTCTTTTGTCAGAACAGTTTCACCCGGATTTGCACCGATCAGCATAGAATCTCCACGCGGTATTAAAGCATCTCCGCCGATCATATCAAGTATGTTGGCAGGAATACCTTTCCGTACAACACCACCTTTAGAGAATCCGTAGGATTTATATGCCTTCAGGATTTTATTTTTCAGAGTAGATCCCCAAGAATCATATTTCTTAACACCCGGAGTATTGATCTGAAGAATATCTGCAAGCTGTTGCATTTCTTTTGGTCCGACTTTCTTACCTTTAGCATTAAAATATCCTATCAAAGGACTCACTCCGGCAGGAACGTCTGTCGCACCGTCTGGACGGTTAGGTAGAGAATTTGTCCAGTCCTTCAGATATGCTTTCTTAAATCCTTCAACTGCGGTATATGATTGATTGCTATGGTTTGCGCCGTTTTTATAAGCATATTCCATGGCATCTCTCAGATTATTACCTGAAGTCTCTTTGATTCCAGCTTTATCTGCATAATCCTTGATCTTCTCATAATGAGAATCCGGCATTACATGAACGGTACAAGTAGCTTTAGCAAGACCACCACCGCCAATAGCAGTAATGATACATTTTCTTGTTTTAGACTCATCACGCGCCATTAAACCGTTCTTATTAAGACCTGAAGACACACCGCGAACTGTACCATCAGAAGAAACTTTCGCAATAGATTCATCAGAACTTTTCCACTCGATATCAGAGTGTTCTGGTTTCTTTGGTGACCATGTTGCTTTAAGCTGTTTCTTGATATGACTGTATGTCAGATAAATATCTGTATCACTCAGCTTCAGAGTATAGTCTGTATCTGGTTTAATATTTGGACTTCCAGCAGTCTGAGAAGATCCTGCGTTATTCATTGCGCTATCAAATGCACTATTACCAGCAGATGAACCGCCATAAGGCTTACTGGTGTCAATTTTTGTAACACCTTCCCATGCTTTTGTTGCATTTACAGCAGCAGTATTAAAATCAGCTGCCTTTGTGATCATTTGACTATAAGTCTGAGAAACTTTCATGCCATACTGATCCATTACGTCACCCAGATGTTTATAGGTGCTGTCGTAATTTGCTTTTACATTAGAAAGCATGCTGCCAATAATAGCTTCTTGGAAAGCAGCATTTTTCTTAACAGCATCAAGAGTATTGTCTAACGCCTTATTTGCCTCATCTGAAAAATTCTCATAGCCGGTATTTTTCATATCGACTTCATGCTGATGCATTGTATCGGCCATATCGTCTTCTGCATCTGCAAGTTCCGCACGTAATTTCTCAAGACGAGCTTTTGAGGCTGCATTTGATGTTCCTTCAAGTGCAGCAATCTGTGCTTTTAATGCATTGATATCTTTAGTTTTCTTCTTTAGAGTTTTGTCATAATCGTAATATTTCTCTTTAGCAGAAAGAGCGTCTTTACGTTTTTCAATATTCTCCTGTAACAGATCGTTCTCTTTAGTAACTTGAGTGGTATACATATCAAGAAGGTTCTGTTTAAGATCAGCAAGAGTAGCAGACTCTTGTTGCAAACTCTTAAGCATTTCATCGGTTTTAGTCTTATAATATTCTGGACCAATTGCACCATTTTTATACATTTCATCCAGCTTATTTAATCCCTCACGATAATTTGCTATTTTATCCTTAGTGGCGTCAATCTGTTCTTGAACCAATAAAATATTGGTTAAACCGTTTGTAGAGAAGGCTCCATCATCATTATAGAAACTCTCGGTATCACCAAGTAACTTCTGAGCAGTCTGAAGCTCAGATACAAGATTTGAAAGTTTATTCTGCGCTTCATCAAGAGGTTTAAATCGAAAATCAATTTCTTCCTGAGCTAATTGTTGCATCGCCTCTTTGGATTTAATAATAGAAGCAGTGAGGTTATCATATTCCTCAATTTTCTTCTGCGTCTCTTCATTACTCCAAGTTTTTGTTGCAATTTCTTCTGCAAGAAGCTGTCTTTTCTCTTCATCAGCGCGAATAATTTTATCATAAGTTTTCAAACGTTCTTCATAATCATTGGCTGAAAGCTGATAATTAATATCATCAGCATTCTTTTTATAACTAAGAGAAGCGTCCTGCTTATCACCAGCTCTTTCCCAACGATCAATTTGCCATTGTTTTAAGTTTTCTCTGGTTTCTTCAAGAGCAGCTTTAGCTTCTTGGATGTGTGTATCAGCCTCAACAATAGACGTGTTCAAATCAGTTAGATTTTTCTTCATTTCCTGATAAGCTTTATCTTTTTTGTTATGACCATTCACATTAAGATAATCTGTCATGCTTTGCTGAACTTTATCTCTTTCTTTTAACATCCAGTCTTTCTGATATTGAGCATAACTTACTTGTTTTTTAAGATCTTTCCAATATACCGAACCGACTTTTTGAGATTTTCCGCTCTTTATACGATTTTCAGCTTTAGCTGCATAATATTCCTCTTTAGCTTTACGCTTACTAATGATCAGATCATAGGAATCGTAAACATTATCAACTTTAGATTTAGCTAAATCAAGTTCCTGAGTTTTCTTATCTCTATATTTTTGAACGGCATCAAGATACTTGTCGTACCACTGTTTATATGCTTCTACGGCAGCTTTCTGATTTGCATCCAATGTTTCTATATTAATAGTGCCATCTTGAACTTTTTTCTTCAGAGCAGGAGTAAGATATTTGCTTACTTCGCCATTGTTTGCAACTTCTTCGGACTTCCTTTTATAAACAGAGATGCTTTCTTTAGCAGCCTTGATTTCTTTATCTGTATTTTCAAGAGCTTTATTATAATACTTTTGAGCTTTTGTATAATGGCTGTAATCGCTTTCGGCAAGATCTGTATACCTAGAAGTTATACGATCAAGACGATCCATAGCAACTTCAACCCAATCCATAGCATTATCATTCAGCTTCTTGATTACATTTTGAAGAGCTTCGCTTACTTCATCAGCCGCGTCACTTGTATCATCACTATTGTTTGATACCGCATCTGTATTATCTTCGATTGCATGTTGAAGACCAGAATTACCGGAGTTACCAGAATTTCCAGATCCGGCAGGTTTAACAGTTGCAGCTCCGCCTTGGAAATGGAATCCCGGAGTATTACCAGCAGCAGCATAAGCTTTCATAACGCCTGGAGAAGTAACAGTGCCACTTGCATAAGCTCTGGCATGTCCTTGAATAGCCCCGTGTTTAAGAAGAGCATCAGTTTGAGTAGTAGAGAATATAATGTCGCCCTTTTTCAGGTTCTCTATATGAGCACCGCCAGGAATTAAACTCCAAACACCATCACGAACAATTGATTCAGCGTGACCGTTGACACCAACTTCATTTACAAGAGCTTGTTGATCTTGTTTAATAGCAACATTCGTACCACTTGCATGAGCCGGTGTAATATTTAAAACATTGTAAGCACTTCCAGTAGACTCAGCTTTGAACGTACCACTTGAGAGTTTAACTTCTTTACTCAAACCACCACTTGGTCCACCTGCATTTATCCAATTAACAGTTCCGTTAGCAGTAAACGAGGTCTGAACGGCAGAAATATCATTTCCCCAATGAACAGTACCATGAGAATAATGTTCGGTAGCAGCATAAACATCTACTAAACCTGTCTCATTAGACCATTTTACTTTTCCGTCGCTTTTTTTCTCTTCAGCAAGGTAGGCATCTACTTCTTTATGTTCTGGTTTGAAAGTTACAGTTCCTTGGCCTTGTTGTTCTTTTGTTAATGCTTGGAATTGAGTTTCGTCAATTTTAACCGATATAGCAGGTGTATCGCCTGATAAAGATTCCAGACTTGAACGTAGTTCATCGATTTTAGCTTTACCATCTTCGGTATTGACATCTACGTCCAATTCAGCTTTTTGAGCCAACTCTTCGTCGCTAAGAGATAATAACTTATCAATATCACCGGTTTTATCTACTGCAATCTGAACATGCATTTGCATTTCACGTTGATCAATCATAGATTGAATTGCTTTATATTCAGATGAATCTACGTCAAAATTTACTTTAATATGCTCTAATTCACCAATTTGTGATTGTAGTTTATCTACAGATAATCCTTCTATACTACTATCCACATCAAATGAGAGTTTAATATCCCCATCTGCTTGCATCTGACGCAATGAAGCCATTCCGTCCTGAGTAGCTTGATCCAATTCATCCAGCCCGGTCATATCAACATTAGGATCAATATTAACAACACCTAAAGCTTCAAGAGCCGGTAGAAGAGCAGTCGCCTGTTCTTTTGTTAGTCCAAATTGATCTGAAAGTCCCTGAAGAGCATCTTCAACATTACGAATACCCTGATCTTCAGATTCATAAGCTCCATTGCCTAATTCAATCTGGTTTGCTTCATTCCATTGATCTTTATCCAATGAATTAACAGCATCAATAACGTTCTGTAATGCTTCACTTTTCTGTTCCTGAGCATCTTTAATCTTATTAACCAATTCAACATCAGAATCAGAGTAATCTCCAGTGTTACCACTTTCAATTCCTTCGTTGACATCCTGGAAGTGTTTGATTTGTGAGCCTTTAGCTTTCGCTTCATAGCCCGCAATCAACTGATTGTATGCATCTTCGTCAACTTCGAAATTAGTTAATTTCAAACCAACTTTATCGGCCTGCTCCTGAATGGCCTCTATATATTTCTTACCTGCATCAGAATCCGGATTAATGTCCTGATCCTTCATTGCCTGATTCAGCTCATCAATGGCGCCTTTGGCATCCTTAATATCCTGAATCTTACGATCAACAGTACCATCTTTGAAGTCAGATATGGCCTGAGTAATACCAGTTTTTTGCGCAATTAAATTGTCAATAACTGCTTGTTGATCGTCCAGAGCAGACTGATCTGCACCATTGGCTTTCAGTTTTCCCATTTTAATCTGAGCATCAATGAGTTTATCGTCAATCTCTTCAGATTTCAGGGCGCCTTCTTCAAGAGAAGATACAAAATTATTTGTATCGCCATAATCTTTCAATCTACCAAACATAGATTCGAATGATTCAAGACTCATACCCATAGCATCTGCAGCTTCTTGAGTATCAGTGAAAGAGTACATCCATTGCTGATTTCCATCCTCAAGAGTTTTGTAAGTAGCTAATCCCTTAGCCTCAAGATCGCTTAAAAATCTCTTTGGACCGGAAGCATCATCAGTATAATAATTCTTAAGTTTGTTGTAGTTCTCAATGAAATTATCAGCATCTTCAAAACCATTCTGAGAGAAATATTTTGCAGCTGCTTTAAACTGAGGAGTACCAACTAAGCCTTTATCATACAGATCTTTTGCATTATCCAGATAACTCTTAGCTGTAGTATATTCATTGCCTTCAGTAGAAAGATTGTCGGCATTAACCATAGCTTGGAAATCAGAGAATTGTTTTGCCGCCTCCTGATACTGAGCAAAATACTGTGCCTGCAGATTTTTAAGATTTTCTAATCCTTGCTGAGTATAATCTTTATTACCTGCTGATAATTGATCCTGATAATCCTGAATCCGTTGTGCAAAATCAGAATTCATGAATTCATTTTGCTGTTCCAGATAATCCTTCATTCTTTCTGTGTTGATTTTCAAACCTTTTGCAGTGCGATCGAATACATTATCAACATGAGCATCTTTTAGATCACTGAATTGTGTTCTAAGACTATCCATTGTATCAGATGTAAGTCCTGTTTCTGTCTGCATTTCGCTAATAGCTGATGTAAGAGCAGTAACAGTGTTCTGCATATCAGTTACAGGAAGATTAAATGCTGTTTTTGTCCAATCGGCCTGAGAAGCCTTCATGTTTTCAATAGACATCTGAGAAGCTTGAATCTGATCTTGCCACTGCTTAATTTGTTCGTTATCTTCATCAGAAAGAGGAGATAGACCTTTACTATTTTTCAAAGCATCGATATTATTCTGATATTCTTTAATCTGATTATTCAAATTCTCAATCTGCTTGTCTCCATTTTCGATTAAATTGGTGTAATCTGAAGCAGTAGCTTTCATATTATAAGCAGATTTATTATTCAGTCTTGTCTGCTGATCGGAAGCATCAGTCTGAAGACGAGTCAGTTCTTTTGAGAGATTATCCAGATTTTTAGCTGAAGTATCCAACTGAATCTGTACTTTAGTATCTTCAATTTTGGATTTCCAAGTTTCCCAATCTGCATCAGCCATTGATGGATCGGCAGAAAGTTTTACGATTGCTTGAAGAGCAAGTTCATCATCACCATATAAATCCATAAGTTTGGAGACTGTGAATCCTTGATCTAATGTAATCGGGCCATTATTTTTTCCAGTGAAATTATTAGTCAATAGATTTTTCACTGTTTTCTTATCTAAGTCAAATCCACTCAGATCCATAGTATCCATAATACTCTGAACATATTTATCAGCAGCGGCAAGTTGTTTCGGATCAGTCACATCTTTTACAGAGTCTCTGATTTTACCGATAGCGTCACTTGCTTTATCAAACGCTAGGTTCTGTAATCCCTGTTGCAGATTATCAGTTTCTGTGGCAAGTTCCGGGAACTGTTGAATAAGGTCAGTAACATCTGAATTCTGGAATGTACCGGATTTGATAGAATCCATTGAAGATTTGATATTTGACATATCTGTCTGGAAATTGTCAGTTATTGTGTCGAGATCAGTTGCTGTATCTTCAGCGGAGTTTTTGAAACGAGAAGCAAAAGTCGTGTCATCAACAATTTCGGTAGATTTTTTAGAATTAAGATAATCTTCCCAATTATCAGAGATATCTTTTTTACCCCATTTCATTTTTTCTGGGTTAAGATTATTATCCTGAAGATAATCCCAGAATCCTTCAATATCTTCGTCGTTTTTATCTTTAAAGAAGCTATATTTTTTGCCAAAAATATCTTTAAGATTATCCTTGATGCCTTCAAGATTTTTAGCATCAGGATCAGCTATCGCCATAATTCCATCTGCCAAATCATCCGCATCAATTCCAGCATTGCTCATAGCTTCATCAAGATCTTTAGTTTGACTAATTAAATCCTTAATAGCATCCGTTCCACCAGATTTTCCAGCTTCGATTAACTTATCTTTTAGATTGGAAAACTTACTTAAAGCAAAAATATTATCCATTTTATCTGAAACATAATCAGAAGAATTGGTTAACATAGAATACGCTTTAAATAAATCATTGATATTGTTTGCAAGATCTTGTGTATTTTTCTTGTCAATCAAATTTCCATCTTCATCATAAAGATCCTGTGCATTACTTGAGATATCTGACATAACATCAGCAAGTTCAGTTTCATATGATGCGATTGTTTTATCTTTCGCTTTTAATTCAGCTTCTTTTCGTTCTGATGACCATTCTTTATTATTAAGGACATCTTTTCTAGCTTGTTTTTCATCCTCAAGCCCACTCATTAATTTTTGAGCATATCCAATATTAGTATCTTGATATACTGGATATGGTGATTTGCCAAAAAGTTCTCCTTGGAAGGTTCGCTTTTCTAAAGCTTTTTTTGCATCAAGAGCCTGCTGTTTCTGAGCGGAAGTAACGGTTCTTTTTTTTAATCCTATTTGTGTATCTAAAATAGAATCCTCATTAAGTAAATTATTTAATTCGTTATCTTCAGCGGAAGTACGATTGCTTTTAGCTCTTAATTCATAAACACGTTGTTTATTTGTTTCTTTTTGTGATTGAAGGTTGTCAAGATCTGATTTTTCAGTCTTATATTTCTGTACTGATTCTTGTAGATTCTTTTGTGCTGCATTATCAGTGAGTACATTATCCCAAAGCATTTTTCCTGCTTTAATACCTGCTGCACCAATAATAAGAGGAATCATCATCGGAGCAATTGATTTAAATACTGCTGCAATACCTGAACCAACATTTTTTATATTCCCTAATAATCCAAATTTTGAAGAACCAGCAAGATTGTTATTTAGTGCTTCTCCAGCTTCTTCCTTTGTTATTCCGGATGCTGCATAGGCTTTATATAATAACATTTTAGAAGCAGTATTACTAATGGCTCCATCTGAATTAACTTTATTAAGATAACTAGCAGCCTTATTAATATTCCCGAAAGCAGCTAAGGAAGAAATCATGTCACTTTTATTACTAAATGGACTTTGTTTAAATGCATTAAATACATTAGTTAGTTTTCCGATTTTACCTAATGACATTTGCGAGTGTAAAGTGTATAATAATGCATAAAAGGGAGGAAATAATAAATGGCTCTTATTAAATGTCCAGAATGTAGTAAAGAAGTATCAGATAAAGCAAAAACTTGTCCTCATTGCGGATATCCTCTTACTAACAATGAAAAAACAAATACTGTCTTAGTTAATGGTACAAAATATGATATATCAAATATAAAAAAACAATACGATATGATTTCAGAAGAAAATAAACAAAGACTTTATAAAAGAGCATCTTGGCAATATCGTTGTTGTTTAAATCCAGAATTGATAAAAAAGAAAACTCCTGAATTTGGTGGAGATAAAAGTTTCTTCGGCGGAGATATTACTCATGAAATATGTAAAACTTTTAACTGGTGGAAAAAAAATGACAAGATGCACTTGACATATAAATTTTTTGTTGAATGTGTCAACCATGGTTTTGAATATTTTGAATTTAATACTGATAATTATCCGATTCCAATTCCGAAACAATCACCAGCTTCGCAAAACGTCGTCCGTTGTCCACGGTGTGGTTCCACGTCAGTTACAACAGAAGAACAAGGTTACGGACTCTTCGGCTGGATTGGTGCATCTCAGAAGAAAAATCTCTGTCAGAAGTGTGGTCACAAATGGTGGCCAGGAAGGTGAGGTAGAGTATGGATATGCATAATATTGTAAATGGATTTTATGAAAATATAGAAGAACGTAGACTTCATATGAAACAAGAATTATCTGCTGATATTCAGAATGAAAATACTGCTCCTGTAATCGCTCAAAAACTATATGAGGCATTATGTTCTTATCAAGAATCGTTACCAGACGAAGATGATATGGTTCTTGCTGTAGCTCATTTTGGAGAAACAGTTAATATAATTGTCAACAAAGTCGGCTACATTGGGTACAACCTAATCGTGTTTTACGGAGAGGACAGTTACGGCAAACCGCAGAAACTGATACAACATATAAATCAGTTGGATTTTCTTTTAAGCGCGCAGCCAAAGGAAATTCCAGAAGCCCCAAGACGGCAAATTGGTTTTCAAACTGAATCTGAGACGGAATAATAATGTTATTATTTTTTGTTAAGCTAATCATATAAACACCTACTTTCAGAATGGAGTACATATGTATACTGGAAATTATAGCCCAGAAGAAATCAATAGAATAAAAAAGATTATAGAAATCGGTAAATCTCAAAAACAAATCAAACAATCACTCTGGAATGAAGTTAATACTCCAGATGTTTTGAAATTGAAAGAAAAGTCAGATATTCTTCGGAAAGATTATTGGAGTATTAATGAAAAGCTTCGAGAAAAAATTTTCATACATAATAATAATTTATCTATATATGATTCCAATTATATAAATCTTAGTATAGGAATTTGTGGCTCTATAAATTCAAATCTTCCAGATGATATACAAGAATTAATTCTTATTTCACGAGAAAGACGGGATAAATATAAGTCTGCTAATGATATTTATACGAAAACGTTACATAAAAATATTGCAAATTTATCATTAACAGTCACTCCTGAAAATAGTACATCAATGAACTCATATGGGAGTACACGATGGGTATTCACAGAATTTTATTGTTCCTGTAAACCATTTTTAATTCTTGACATATGTGGATGTGAAATTATTGTCATCCAAGATATTTTTCCTGGCAAATATTGTCAAACAGAATATTCTATTACAATGTCAGACCTGAAGAATAGGTCGGATTATGAAATACAAATCAAAAAACAGAATTTTCTTGACAATTTTAGAAAAGAATTAGATCCGTATGAAAAAAATTTACATTCGGCTCCGTTTTATAAAAAACCTGTGCCACAACCTTTTGAAAATCTCTATACACTTTATGCACAAACTGATTCAGAAGAATACGGTAGAACAAGGCGATATTTAATCATCGGATGTATGACATATGAAAAAGAATGAACTTACGTTCTGACTTTACAACAATAAAGTCTAGTGATATATTTACTAATTGTAGGATAGCCGAGAGTGTGCCTCGGCTTTGCACACACCTACAATCATAAATATCAAAATCGGATGTTCTGTCCGAAATCAAAATCCACTTATATTTACTTTAGCCATATGGCAGAAGGGAGGTGGAACATGAAGAAAGAAGAACATCAATTTAAGCTTGCAAAGATAGCAATTAAAAGATTCTTTACGGTTTTAGTATTACTTGCAGCTTTATGGATGGTGTTCCAGCACAATCCAACAAAACTCGTGACATCAATAAACCTGAAAGAACAGAGCATTGATATTAATTGCGAGTTTGCAAGCGAGACACCGGAGAAGTAGAAATACAACTCTGGTAGTGTGGGGTGAAACCCACACAATTAAAGTTTTAAAGGTTAAATTTCAATAATTTAAAATTCAAAGCTTATCTTACAGACACTGCGCTTGATCACCGCGGTGTCTTTCTTTTGTCAAGTTTATTTTTCTCTCCTCCGCATAAAGCGATTCGACAGAAGAGAAGTGCCGCTCATGGAACATTCATTAAAAGTATATATAATATACTCCGAGGAAGGGTGCTCTCTCTACTCCTCCTGATTATTAATATGTTTCCCTCGTCATTACTTGCGTAATTGTTACTAACGTTTCACATATGACTAAATCGTAAATCAGGTTGGTACGTGCGTTGTCACGAGCTTTCGCTCACTTCACTATGAGATCAGTATAGAATAGTGAATTCGACGTATTAATCCTCTATTTATTTTAAGTCGCTATTCTCCACATATTGATATGAATCTCTATGTAGATAGGCTCATTGTTAAAAATCGGAAAATAACGTGTAACCCTTAGATTTTTAGGTCAACCTACGACTGTTGCAAGACCTCCACCACTCAGGAATTTTAATCCTGCCATTGTTGCATTTTTTACTGTCATTGCTGCAAATACAGCAGTAAGTAATGCCGGTATTGGTCCAAGTGTTTTTTCAAGTGACGTAAATCCTTCTGTTAAACTATGTACAAATTCAAGAACACCATTTACAGTCCCTGAATTATAGAAATTAACCCAGAAATCCTGCATCTGTGTTTTGATTGCTTGTAGTTTACCAGCGGTTGATTCCATGTATTTTTCCTGGTTAGCTTCAGCATTACCATTTGCGGTTGTTGCTTCCTCTGCCAGTGACATGGAGTCTGTGAATGCATCAAGCATGGACTTGAATTTTGAAGTTTCTGTTTCATTTAACGAATTCGCAACATTCGTTTTGTGTTAATATATTATGCTGCTATATAATCAACAAATTTATCGTTTTTAAAATCAATTATAAATTGCTCCCATTGATCTTTGGTTGCAATATCACCATATATACTATGGAATAAATTATGAATATCTTGCCTTACACATACGCCAAGATATTTATTTTGTTTTTCATTAAATTTAGTCACGATTATTTCTAATTCTTTGGATGTATATTCGTCTAAATTTTTATTTTCCAAATTCAGTTCATATAATATATCTGATATAATTTGGTTAACAGGATATATATGATGCACATCAAATTTTTCACTTCCTGTTAAGACACATTTATTATTGCATGCATTAATGCTATTTTTTCTCCATGTATAAGAACGCCTTCTTAAATAATCATTTAAACGATTATTGATTTCTCCAAATGGATCAGACCTAAACAATCCTAGTCTTTCTCTCTGATATTTTACATTTCTTTGAGATCGTTTTAATTTGTCAGCTAATTCTATATCGGACATAAATTTCCAATTATTTTTTATAAAATCTTTTTCATCATCGGTCCACATACAATTTAAAGAATAGTACGATTTCAAATTTAACTGAGATGCTTTCATTTGAATACAATCTTTTGTTTTATGACGCGGTAATAATTTCATGATTTCTATCATTGGGATCAGAGAATAATTTTTCTTTAGAATATTTATTTCTTCTTCAGTCCATGAATCATCATTTCTATATCCTAATTTAAATGCTTTTTGCTTTACCTGAGAAGAAGATTTTCGATTGCCAATTAAATCAGATATTTCCTCAAAAGTTTTACTATACATGTTCTCTTTAACAATTAATTCATCTTCTTTTCTCCAAAAATAAAAATCAGCTGAAAATCCACGCTTCTTTGCCATATCATAAACATTTTGTTTATTCATAAACGGATATTTCTTAAATATTGAGTCCCAATCACCAATTTGATAATACTTTTTAATATACTCAATATCTTCATCTGAATACTTTCTATATCGTGTTTTATCAGGATTATAAATTCCGGCATCTACTAAACATCTTTTAATAGCATCTCTGCCGAATCCTGTATTTTTCAATATTTGATTACAACTCATTCCTGAAAGATAAGAATCTTTGACAATTTTTTCTTGTTCTTCTGTTAAAATAATTTTTCTTCCCATAAATTCCTCTATATAAATAAATTTTATATTTATAATTTGTGATGTTATATTTGTTATACGCATATTAACACAACTTGCGCTTTTACGCAAGCATAGACTATTTCTTCACCTACCGACCTTTACGGTTTAGGGTGTCCTTTTCGATTTAAGGGGTTTTCACCCACGCCATTTGCGATTGCGCCCTACGATTATTGCTATAGATATTCAGGATTTCCACCTTTATTCTCTTGTCTATAGCTCGACGAGAATCTAGTCGTTGAACGTTCACCCTCGACTCAAGTACCGTATGATCTACGGAATACGTTAGGGTGCTTCGCTGCATGAACAACCAATCCTTGCGTTTTCAAACCTTCATAATCTAGTTTCCTGATTATTGTGGTGCAAGGCTCTAAGGTATTACCTGCAGTTAAAATCATTCCAGTATGAATTTCTTCATACAGAGGCTAGCTTTTAGCCTCGTAGCTGCTACATCGAATGCGATCTTGGCTTGCTGTGCATCAGTTAAATCGTCCCACTTATCTTTAAGCTCAGACATAACAGTAATGATACCACGATCAGATCCATCCGGATTATAAACATCTACACCTATAGCATGCAGAGATGCAGAAGCATTAGATAAAGTTGCATTGTCAACTTCGTCGGCATATTGTGGCATTTTACCGACTTTTGTAGTTCTTGTGATAATTGTCTTCAAAGCATTACCAATTGAAGATCCATCTTCACGAGTTCTTTCTGATACTTTAGCAGTAATAGCTGCAAGCTGTTCATATGACATACCTGCATCATAAGCAACCTGACCGGAAGCCTGTACAGCATCAGAAATAATTTTGATACCTTTAGCGTAATCAATTCCCACACTTCCGGAAACTTTATCCAGAACATCGACAATATGCATAGAGGCATCAGCAGCAGTAGTAGATCCATCTTCTAACATATGGAACTGCTGTAAAATACCCTGTACCTGATCGGCAGCAGTAGAGGCATCAACGCCACTTAAGTTACTTAAGATAGCAGTTGGTTTTGCTGTTTGCTGAATTTCAGAAGCAGTAGTATTCATGTTTGCATAGATTTTATAAATGTCCATAGTATTATCCAAGGACATCGATAAATCTTTTGCCATATCAATTGCAGAGGTACCAAGATTCTGTAATTGATCCGGCGATAAATTCATTGTGTAACTAATATTTGTTAAGTCTTTTTGGAAATTTAAGAAATCATTGAAGCCTTGTTTGGCCTGCTGAATTGCTTTCATGGTTACCTGGAAATAAGAAACATAACTTGCAATATCTGCAATAGCACCTTTAAAGTTTCCTGATACCATACCTTTAAGTGTGTTTCCAAATGAAGACATTCCAGATCCATTTTTAGACGTTAATGATTGGGTTACTCGTAAAGAATTATTAAGTTTATCAATATTTCCAGTTAGTGTTATTGTATTACCAGAAATATCAGTAAATGTTTTTGTTACCTGTCCAGTCGCTTCATTAATTTTCGTAGAAATTTCTGAAGTTAATCCAATAGAAGCAGCATACTGACTTAAAAATGCGGAAGCATCTTTCGTATTACGAGTCCTATTTGATGTGAAATCAAGCTCCGTACCTTTATCAGTTACCCGATTATACTTAGAAGCATTCTTAGCAAGATTCTGCATACTTTTTACAACATCTTCAGAATCTTTTTCTGCTTGTGTGGTCAGTTTCTTTCTTTCTTCGCTTCCTTCAGCAAACTGTTCAATGTCTTTATTGTATTTATCCCATATATTATTATAGCTTTGAACATATTCTCCGGCTAATCTAAAATAATTACTGTTTTTTCCTACAGCCTTTTCTCCATTTATTTCGCCTAGAGCCTGAGTAAAGTCAAGTTCTGCTTTTCCTTGTCCATTTGAATAAGTGTATTTTAAATTTCCAAAACGTTGAGCTATATTACTCATTTGATCAAAATAATCTGTAACACCTTGTGAATTTAGTTTAGAAGGATCTGAAAAAGTATTTTGCAAGTTTACAAGATCTGTTGAAAGTCCAGAAAAGTTTTGTTGAAATCCTTTAGAAGCACGTCCTGCTTTTGTAACACTAGAAACATACTGATCTATATCATTTGAAAGAGCTTTGAAATTTGTATTCAAAATATCATTTCGCTGATTATTAGCATTTGTTTTTAATCCCAAAATTGCTTGCTGTTGGAAATCTTTACCAAACTGATCGACGACTTGATCTCGCAATGAAGTATATAATTGCGTCGCATATCCATTTTTACCTTTTAATTCTGATATCTGACCAACATCTAATGAGGTATTCGTAGCAGATTTTAAAAGTTTTGCTTCTGTAGATCTTTTTAATTGATATGCAGTTTTCATCGCTTCCACTAAATCAGAATTATAATTGTTTTTAGTATTTGACATATTATCAAATTGTTTCTCATAATTGTCAAATATTTTCTGATTTAATTTATCCGCTTGAGTGGCATCAGAACTCCATGACTTGTTACGAAACTCTTGTACTTTAGTAGTTAAAGATTTTATTTTGTTCTGAGCTTCGACAATTTTCTGATTATAATCATCTAAAGTAGTGGCAGATTGTCCGGATTTTTTAGAGAATGCCTCTTTTTGAATATTATTAAGCTCTTTATAAGCCTCACCTAAAGCCTTCACATCGGCAATAGCAGCAGTATACTTATTTGTATATGCTTCTTTATCAATTGCTTTTGTCTGAGCAGCGATATCATTTTCAATATCTGTTTCAATTTGATTCGCACGACTTTTAGCTGTATTATATTTTTTTACATTCTTATCGCCAATAACTTCTTTATGCTTTTCAATATACTCGTCGGCACCTTTAACTGCTTCTTTATAAGCATCACGTTCTGCAGTAATATTTTTGATATAATCAGAATTTTTATCACTTTTTAAAGCAGTACGAAGTTCTTTATTTTTCTTCTCAAGATTAGACATATCTGACATAATCTGAGTATACTGATCATTTATTTTTGCAGTTTCTGAATTTTTTGCAGCCTCATCAGCCTGTTTTTTTGCAGTAGACATTTCTTTAGAAATTCCGCGCATTTGTGTTTGGATTTGTTTTAATCCAGATTCTGTATAACAGCTTTCGAGATTTGTTTTTAAATGAGAAAACGCTTCCGCTGATGCTTTACCTATGTCTCCAAGTTTTTTTGCATCAGCAATATATCCGTCAATTTCTGTCGCAGTATTATTACGATTAAATTTAAATGTTTTATCTAAATTAGCTAACGGTCCAGTCCATGTGCCATTTACTTTATTAATACTATCAACAAAATTATCAGAAGCATTTTTAGTGCCAATAACAACATTCTGCTTCCCGGTCAATCCCTGTTCCAGATTATGCACATAATTTAAAGCAGATTCACGAGCTTTATTTGAATCAAACTGCTTATTAATATCTGTGATTTGTTTTTGAACGTTCTCTAACCCAGCAGGAGTAGTAATAGTAGATAAACTTTTTTGTATACCCTGAAGTTTTCCAGCAGCAATTGCTCCAGCCTGTCCAAGAGATTCTATATCTGAAATCTGCTTAGAAATATCCGTATTTAGTGTATCTTTTTTTACATTGAAATTATCACGATTTGTTTTACGAGTTGCAGATAGTGATCTGGCAGATTCAGCAGATCCTTTTCGAAGTGCTTGAGTAAAGTTCTGATACATATAATCGTTATCAGGAAGAGATGCATTTAATCTTGCAATTCTATGTAATTCAGATAAGTCTTGTTGATCAGATTTGATATCATCTTGTAACTTTTTAAGATAATTAGGATTTTGTTTATCAGTGGATTTATATTTCTCCGTATCAAGCTTCGCATAATTAGAGTTAATCTTTTTACTTAATTTAATAGCTTCTCCCTTAAGTTTCTCATAACTATCATAATATGCAATAGCATTTTCATATCCCTCAGCTAATAGATTACCATTAGCATCGAACTGTTTTTTATATGTCTGAGTAAGGGTGTATATAGTTCTGTTGGTATCTTCATACACCTTAATATATTTCTGAGCGTCGCCAAATTCCCTTTGAGAAAGCTGTTTTAAACCATCTAATTCTGGAGGAGTAACAGGTTCTTCTGTTAAATTAGAATTAACATTCTTCAAACCAAACACAGTTTTGATTGTATCGTTCTGTTCTTTTGCAGCATCTGTAACTCGATTTGTTACTTTCTTCTCGGACTCAGCAATTTTATCATTTGCAGCAACAACAGCATCAGCTTCTTTGGATTTTGCATCAATAACTTGATCTGCTGTTCTAGTAATAGCATCTGCAGTTTCTTCTGTCTGTTTTTTAATATCAGAATTATCAAGTAACGATGAAGCAGTAGTAGCTGGTTTCGTAATAGTAGGAAGATTTTTAATAGCAAAATCCACATGCCCGTTAGCATGAATCATATCTTCAAGCTGACTTGCTAATTTATTCATTACTCCAATATTTTTTATAATTTCATCAGTATCGCCATTTTCATTATCGCGGTTATTGAGTTTATCGGCATTAATTTTAATAATTCTGTTGGAAATTCTATCGAATATCTTAGACACATCGGGATTATTCCCTAAATAACCCAGATCTTTAAGCGGCTTCTTTATCGAATAAATCTGTTCTACTGTTTTTCTTGTAGAATCAGCAGCTAATTGTGCTACTTCTTGACTCATAGGTTTTGGACCAACAAATTTTTCTTTCTCATCATCAAATAAATGTGGTGCTACTTTTGCATACGCTTCTCTAAATACTGCACTTTTTAAAGCATAATCAGATGGATGAATACTATTTGTTTTTCTTGCTTTTCTTGCTTCTACAAAATTTTTATATGCATCTTTTAATTCATCATATAATTTTTCAATATTTCCTTCTGGTCGATCTGAGTCATCAGAATCATCAATAACAGGTTTTACTTTTTTTTTAGTTTTACCAGTAAAAGAAGCCTTAGGTGCAAATTCTTTCTTTTTAGTAATTTTTGAAATGCTATTTGCAATATCTTTTTGACTGATCTGCGTCGGATCCAGAGCGCCCGTTACAACCTGATCGATAATATCATATACATTTGCTTTCTTAGCAATCTGATCTGCCAGATAAGCAACATAGTTACCTGTATCAGCCTTTTCAGAACCAACGCCCATTAATTTATACATTTCTTCAGGTGAAACTTTTGCAGCAGCTTTAACATTCATTTTAGAACTTAAATCAGCAAAAAACTTAGAAGCATTAAGTACATTTTGTACGAGCTTCACTTGTTCATTAATTGCATTACCATATTCTGTTGCAGATAAAGAAAGATCCGGGGCAGTAAACGCCTCGGACGGAATAGTTTTAGATACTGCTTTTTTAGCATTTTCTAAGTAGCTTTTTAATCTATATACAGTTTCGTATGATTCAGGAATATTTTTATCTGATATTATGCCCTTATCCGTAAGTGTCTGAATTATGCCACTTCTTTGACGAGCTGATAATTCAGGAACTCTTTTCATGAAATTATCAAGAGATATATTAGGCTCTTTATCTAGCCCTGGAAAATCTTTGAATTTTCTACTGACATCTGAATAAGCTTTCCCAATAGCGGCCTGTAAATCTTTACCAATGCTTTTGCTGATAGTGCCTTTATTTACTAGAAACTCCACTTTTGCTTTTGCTGTCGGAAGGTTCTGAAGTGCTTTTATTTCAGAGGCATCAAGTTTTAATTTAACTGGGGTCTCGATTGGTTTTGCCGCTTCCTTTTTTGCAGCTTCAACTTCTGACATATCGACTTTACCTTTAACTGTCAGTGTAACTTCCTTTCCGTTAAGTTTATCAAGTCCTTTTTTTAAATCCGCAACATCTTTTATTAAATCTTTTGTGCCTTTCTGTATTCCGTTAGCCATAAGTGTTACATCGGTATCTGTTTTTAATATAATATGATCGCCCATTAATTATCACCTCGTCCCATAAAGCAATCTAAAAAGTTCGTATTTACTTAAATATTTCTTAACAATTTGCACAACATGTTTTTCTTTTTCGTGAGGACTACTATAAGATTTTGCCCAATTTTGCATTGCACGTACTGGAGAGAAAGTTTTTACAGCAGGTCTAGTTTCGTGACTCCATTTATTAAGTGGACCGCGATATTTTGAACCGCCATGATATCCTTGTCTCATTGTTAAATTATATAATCCTGCATTATTTAAATGATGACCTCCTAAATGATCCTCGTTTAAATATATATCTATAGTATGTTCATCTAACATAGTAATATCGGCAGCTGATTTTAAACTATATAATCTATTATAATATAATGGTGAATATGAATTATACCAATTATTAATAATTTGACTATATGCACGTTTAGCGTCTTCGTATATTTTTTTTGTTTTTAAAGCAGAAAGCTCTTTTGCAATTTCTTTTTCTGAAGATTTTAAGCCATTTAAAAGTTCGTCTACAATAGCATTATAATGTTCTAATGTCATAGTAATTGTGGCCATACACATTCACCCCTATATAATTTAATTTATTTTAAGTCAAGTTTAATTCCATTTTCAGTTATATATTTCATTAATTCAGAAATACCTTCATTGGCAAATACACCAACAGTGGTAGCAAATGCTTCTGTATATTTTGCGATATATGCATCAATAGTTTTATTTTCATCATGAAAATTATCCATAAGTAAACCGTTAATAGTCATAAGTTCATTTAATTCATGCTCACCAACAATGGCACAAATTTGATCTAATAAACCATTTTCAAATAATAAATCATAATCTTGAAATGCATTTGTAGTACTATCATCAGTTTTTACTATGTTCAATTTTGTATATAAAATAAGGATAGTAGTAGTCATATTGATTTTAGATAAAAACATATCAATATACTGAACCCCGTTTTTTCCAGTGGTAATAGACTTATCAAGTATTGTCTGAAGAACAAGTTTCTTTTCTAAAACAGGACAATATGTTCTCCAAATAATATTTCTAACAAATTCATCTCGCTGTTCATCTGTTTTCAAGAGATTATATCGTCTGATAAACTCTGGAACATCAATTTTTCTTTCAATTGTATCTGAATTAACTTTATTTATTTCGCTCATAATAAATCTCCTTTTTATTCCTTATTTTCTGTATGTTCATGTATGATAAATTCAAATTCTGTTCTTGGATTTTCCTTGTCGTATCCGGTTTTTAGAGTGAGAGAGTGCAGATGTTTTTCATCATCATCTACAATAGCCCCAGCCTCAGTCAACCCATCTAAAATAAACTTAGGAATTTGATTATCTACGTCGTGTCGTCTTTTTGTATTAAAAAAGACAGTTACAATGAGATCAAAATCATCTAACTGCCTATTATCCATTTTATTTATTTTTACCCAGAATTTTACGAATTCCTTCCACTTTTGTTTTAACGCATTCATCTGTATACGTGGTAAGATCATCCAAGTATTAATCGAAGGATGCCAAGGTTTTTCAATAGGAATTTTCTTGGCTCTTGGATGTTCTAAAAAATAATACTTTGTATACAAATCTAATGTCTTTTGATCAATTGTCAATATAATTGATTTATCCATATATTTAAACCTCTTTTACTAATTCATAACTGATAACAACCGGAATAATAATCAATCCTGCATTAGTATCACGAGTGTCATGTTCGTAGTATTTTCTTACAGCCTCTGCAATAGCATAAGATGAGCATTTAGTAGCGTCATCAATATCTGTTACAAAACTGTATTCAATTTTTTGCAATTTCTTTTTGAGATATGTTGGTTTGCCAGAAACAGTAGTGGCGATAACATATCTTAAAACTTGTTTATCTAAAAATTTTTCTTTCATGTAGAGTTTCTCCTTATTCAAGTGTATGATTAAGCCATTGCTGAAACAGTTCTTTGGTTTCTTCAATTAAAAAGATGTAAACAATAATGTCTTTTCCGTCATCCGTAACACTTGGATACATATCTATCGGAAATACTCTATGTTTAATATATAAATCACGCTGCTTCGGATTTATAATCCTGCAGACTTCTTTCTCCGTATAATCACGCGGCTTCAAATTTGATTGTATTCTCATAATCCTTTTACTCCTTAAAAGTGAAAAAAGGGGTAGTCTCGAATAGTGAGACATACCCCTAAAAAATCACTATTCAAATACTATTTACGTTTTCTTGTACGCACTGGTTTACGAGTTTCAATTTCCTCGCTATTTTCTTCGTCAACTACAGAATCCGGCTCAACAATATCTTTTTCTGAGATCTTCTGTAATTTAATATCAGCAGTTTCTTTCTGAATTTTTGCAATCATTTTCTGATTTACTTCATGAAATTTACTGACATCAGACATATCACAATCTTTCATTCTTTCAGCAGCTTCTCTAGCTGTAATGTTTTCAGCATTATATTCTGTCAGTGTATTAAAGATTGTTCTGCAATTATCGCTGCAATAAATCTCCATCCATCTTGGAAGATGGTCGAATTCTTCACAGCGACTACAATATGTATATGTTTTCCCGCATAAAATGCATTTCTTATTATTTTTCTTAACCATGTTTTCCTCCTTGAATATGGATAGTAAAACAGCCGGTATGCTATGACACATACCGACCGTAATTAGAATAATATTATATTATCTAATAATTATTCTTCGTCTTCATCAGCCCAGTAAATATGATATAGAGCTTTATCAGCAGAACAGTAATCTACCTGCATAGATCCAGAGTAAGCAAGCTGTCCATCAGTTGTTAATGAAATTTCAACCTCTGGAGATACCTGGAATGATGGAAGCTCGATATATAATCCCTTTAATACGTCAGAATGACAAGGATCAACAGCAAGAGCTTTCAGGGTCAGTTTAACTGTCTGAGGGAACTTATCTGCTCTATTAGTAATAGATACACCAGCTCCAACACTACGATCATACTTGACGATGTATGTATCTACACCTTCAGCTGTAGGAGGTGTAAACTCTCCACCTTCTGTAAGAGCGTATTTGTCTGCACTTGCAGCAGTATCTTTCTCATATGCAGTACCCATGGAACCATTTGCGCTGAAAGCATTTACTTTTACAGAACCTTCAACAATATCTTTCAGAGTTGCTTTTTCACCTTTCTTTACGGTGATAATCTTTGGCATAACAATTTTGTTCTCCTGAGAAGCAATTTTCTTACCTTCTCCAGAAGCAGCTCCAATAACATTCAGGTTGATCATTGCATTGTTGGCTGTAAATTCACCTGTTTTAGCTTTCCAGAAACGTTTAATCAGGTTTCCCTGGTTATCTGTTGCATCAGTTGACTCAGCACTAATATTAATTGTTGCATCCTGAAGCTGTGTTAAAGTGTATAATGGATTTCCGTTAAGGTCTTCGGCAAAACCATACTGAACACGATCAATTACGATATCATCTAATGTAAATCCCATTATGATTTCCTCCTTTAAAATTTTTGTATATAGAAATTAATTTTTGAGAGAAATTTCTCTCATGAAATTAAGTTCATTCTTATCAATCTTTGAAGCGTCAACAAAGCCGCTATAAATACCCTTAAGTAGAGCAGTAGAAGATTCATAAACTTGTAATCTTTGAACACTGTCCATAAATTCAACAATGCCAACTTCACGTAATTCATTTTTTTTATATTTGAAACCGGGATGATTAAGACAAGTAGATATGAGTGGTAGAAGAGTGGATTTGTAAACATCATTTTTGTGTTGTTCGAAGCTCATGCGATCTTCTTCAATCATCCATTCTTTTGTAGATTTTCCCCTGGCTTTTTCCACTTTTGGGTAAGTGTTGAACATAGCTCTTAAATATGAAGCCATCTGTAGATATGCGGCTTCATCTATCTGAACATTTTGTTCTTTATTAAGTAAATAAAAAAACGGTTCCCCGTCTTCTGTTTGTGTTTGTTGCAATTGAAACAATTGGAAATTCAAGTCACCGAATAGTAACTTTGTAGATTTTGAGTCTATACTTGGAACAAGCATACAAAACAAAGAAAAGTCAGACATTTTATTCCAATCAATACCAAGATCCCATAATTGCATGCGATACATAGTAGGATTAGCAATAAAAATATTTATAGTAGAATAAATCTTTTTCTCACCACTTTTTATAATGTCTCCTATTGTAGGTTGATTAATTATAATGTCATTATATGTATCATTTTCGATAACAAATGGTTCACCAAAATATAATTTCAGTGCATCAATTTCAGATTCTTTGGAAATTGTCATATTTGTTATTCATTCCTGCATATAAATTATTAGGACATTCAATTTGAAATTTCAACGTTCTACAATAATACCTAGAGTCAATAATATCTCCATAATCATCTATACATTTAAGTTGATTTCCCAAAGAATTCGTCCAACATAAAAGATCTTTTACGATATAACTCAATAAGTCTGTTCGTACAATTCCATATTCTGTATCAAGATCATCTTCATGAACTAAACACATAACTATAAGTGTTTGTATTTTCATAGCCTTATTGTAATATGATGTATCAGTATCATTTATATCAAACATAATAAAATTTAATACTTCTTTATTAATACCATTCAGTTTTAATATAGGAAGAATTTGCTTCTTATCAACTCGTTTATTATATTCAATGATTAAATTTCGCTCATTTAGTTCTTGAGCTGTGGGATTATTTTTATCTGTATATTTATTCAACGGGCGTTTATCTTTTTTTCCTAAAATTTCATTAAGATCAGGATCCTCATTGAATAGTTTTAACAGTTTATCTTTTTTATAAATGATGTCGTTATTTTTCTTATTTTCAAGATCTCGTGTAATATGTGATATATCTCTATTCATCTAATTGCACCTCCACTTCAATAGAAGAATGATTGTCTCCGTTATTATCTGTGGCTGATAAATTAAATCTTTTGCCTATTAAACTATGAGCTTTTCCAGGCTTAAGTGATATAGTGACATTATCCATTACAGTCAATTTCATTAATCCTTCATAATATGATTTTTCTTCTTCTGTATATTCGGAATTTTTGTCAACAAGACTAATATTCCATTCAGAAGTAAGATCGGCATAAGGAAGTTTATATTCAAAATATGAATTTTTTCCAATATAAAGAAACTGTTTTGAACGGTCCAATAATGGCTCGATTTCACCATCGTCATTTAGATACATCCATTCAATTTGTGAACTTGTAATCATTGTTTGAGGTTTCTGAATAATCTCTGTTTTTTGATCACCAGAACCTTTATAATAATTGCAAATTCTAAGTTGAACATTATCAACTTTTTTATTCAATTCATCTTGTTTTATGGAAAGTTTAATTACTCCAGAAGGATTAAGATCTATTATTTTTGTGACCTGATAGACTTTTGGGTCAAGAATGTTATTCGTAAGCATAAAACGTTGTTCGTGCATAATAGTACGATCGTCACTAAGTCCTAAATCATATAAATTATTACCATACGCATAATAAATATCTGGAAGCCATGCAGCTGTCAGATTATCAAGCGAAGATGTATATTGATCATCCCAACGACCGCTTGTGTAGCTATTAGCTGATCTATTTGAACCCCAACATTTATATAATTTGTTATCGTAAATCCATTGAAATTTCCAATTACATTTTAATATATTATATCTAACAAAAGCATTCGCATCATCTCTGCCGACAATAAACCACAGTTGTGTAATTCTTTCGTCTGGAAGTGAGAGCGGATTATCAAGTTCGTGCCCAGATATGTTAATATCGAAGTCAGTATCATCAGGAACAAACACATAACTTCCTATTGGATAATGTACTTTAGGCCGAAATTGTAAATAATAATCCACTGCATCTTTAAGAATGGAAAGCTTGGCATGACGTTGATATTTAGCATCTTCCCATTTCCATCCATCTTTTGTTAAAATATAAACTCTTTTATATTGTGCATCGGCAGTAAAAGAATTATTCATAATTGCATCAGACTGATTTTTCTTTACCTGAGCTAGATTACTGCCATATGATGACAAATAATTTTTGTACATTTCTGCAGTAACCATAGAATCAACTCCTAGAATTAATTTTGTCTACTAACGAATGCGCATCTAGTATCAATTTTCGGTAAGAACGATAATTAAAATCATCACTTCTTGTCTCATTGAGAGCCGCCTGTAATAAACTCATAATTGCTATAATTTCTACAGGATAGAAGAGAAGAGTATTCAAACCATCGATCTTCTTCATTAAATTGATAAAATATTTTTCAAAGTCAACATTTTTAAATTCATCTTTTGTTTTTGGGTCCTTATATAAAAGAAGCCAAAACATTTCTTTGTGTAATTTTTCCTTATATTCTTCAATTTGTAAATCATCAAAATGTCCGTAAATTGTATCCATTATGTATTACTTCCATCCAGATAACTATTCCATATATAACCTCTATCTTTAATCAAGTTCTTCTGTTCCTTGATTAATGATTTTTTTAAATCTTTTAAACCATTTAAATGATTAGTCTGAGAATAAAATTTTTCCTCAGAAGATCCAAATACCTGCTGAGTATTATTCAGGCTGTTAATTTTGGGTGTAATCCATTCAATTACCATACCTATACCTAAGATATCAGTTATAAATTCTGCATCAAAATCATCATCAACAGAATATTTCATTATATATGTCAATTCCTGAACTGTATCTCCAAGTTTCAATTCAGAAAAAAGTCTTCGAATATAAGGTTTATTTATTGATGCATGTAAATATTCCGGCATAAAAACCGCACTTACATCATCTTCACGATATTGTAAAATATCATAAGCTTCTGCTTTTAATCGAAATTTTGAGTATATTTCTTCGTAATTTAGAGAAGGCATAATATACCTCCTTATTTTTAATTAAATAGTCCTGTCATAATACTCATTTCTGTATCAAAGATTTCGTCAAGCACTTTAATTTTTCTTACACTATCAAGTCTACCGTCACTTACCATTTTTGAAGCAAGATGTTTAATAGAGTCCTGTGCCCCTTTCGGAAGTGAAAGAATAGTAGCCTTCATATCTCCGGGAGAAAGTTCTGTAATTACATCTTCAAGATCACCTACAGAATATAATGTATTATAAATTTTCTTAAGCTGTGGAAACTGTGCAACAAGTTCTTCATCCTCAATAACAAAAAATGGATTCATAACATAACCATTATTTGATCTGATTGCTGCCTGCAGATCCTGATATTCAACTTCAATTACATCTCCGGCATCAATCCATGTGTATAAAATATTTGACTTAAGCCCTGGCATATAAAGTCCACCATTAGTAATAGATTTACATGGAATCCCATCAGTAGGGGCATAAGTTTTCTTTTCTTTTTTTACTTCTACTGTTTTTGCTGATTCAGATGTAACAGGTTCCGTAACAGATGCTGCAACAGATTCAGTAGCAGTTTCAGTAGTCTTTGTCTTTTTCACTGCAGTAGTTGCCATGAAAAGTTCCTCCTTTTATTCGTATAGTCGTGCATCTATATGACACACGACTATAATATTAATTTACAATAAAAAAAATTAGGCTAAAGTCCAAACGCCAAAATAACGTCCGATTTGTGTTCCTACGCCCATTGATCTCTGTACTTCGTATTTCATTGTATCATCCATACGATCACCCTTATCAGTGATTTCATAGATTTCTGTTTCACCAACATCAACGAATTTAATGAACTTATCTTCAACCTGTGGCATAATAAACAAAGTCTTAGGATCCATTAATTTCTTAGTTGTATCATTTAGAGCAAATCTCTGTGGGATTTCAACTAATGTATATGGACCATAGTATCCAAGACGTCCCATTGTAGCAACATCTTTCTTCTGATCGTCTGTGATCCAATCAACATCCATCAGTTTCTGGAACTGCTGTAATCCAGTTCTTGTACCCATAATAACTACCTGAGCACCATCATTTGCAAGAGATACATCCTCAAGCAGTTCATCCAGCTTGTCCTTAGTAGCATTTGAAAGAGCACCTGTGCCCTGGAACTGAGCTGGAAGTTTCTTTCCTGCGTTCATCATTTCAGCATAAATATCATTCTGAATCTGTCTAACGAAAGCAGCAGCACACTGATCTGTGAATTTAGACCAATCAAGTCTTCCTGCCAAATACAGATCAATATCAGCACCAACAGCAATACCGTATACACTTGTGGTTACAGTATAACTTTCTCCAGAACCAAGTCTCTGAAGTGTAAAGTCATGATGATCGCCCGCAATTTTTGTTGTAGATAAAACAACTTTATCATCTGTCCAGAATTCCTGGCGATCTCCGCGGGAAAGGTTTCTTGTCTCTACATAGTTATTGAAGAATTCTGATTCTTTAAAGCCTGTTTCGACTTTAATATCAATTTCTTCTTCCATAACTTCGAACAGTTCAATACCATGTTTCTTCATAGCATGATTTCTGTCACGTTTTGTAGAATTCTCGTTTAGTCCCATAATTGCATATACAAATTTACGAACCGCATCTTCTGCGTCTCGTTTGGTCTTTTTATTTCCATTTTCATCAAACATTTCGTTTGGATTATGATTCAGATCATATGTAAGCTTTTTGAAGCCTTCATAATTTTCCTCTGGTGTAACACCATCTTTACACATGCTAGCAAATACTTCCTGAACATGTGCACTTAAATCAGCAAAAGTCATTTTACGTCTCATTATATTTTTTCCTCCTTTCCCTTAAATTAACCAATTTTTAATTTCTTGTTTTCGCAAGTAACTGTCGCTTTTTCAGCTGGCTGTCCATCGAATCCCTCAACAGATACCTCAAATACATCACCTTTATGAAGAGCATAACCTCTTACAACGTCTCCTTTTGCGTTATAGAAGTTAGACTCCTTCTTCCATGTATTTGTCCAATCCTCTGCAATAAATGCCTGCATGTAAACAAACAGAGCATCTCCTGGATCAACAACCTCTACATACCAATTACCATTAGCAGCCTGTTTCTGAATTTTACCTTCAAATGTAGTAACAGCAGCTTCTGTGTAACGGTCAAGATCTTCAAAATCGCCTCTTGCTACAAGATTTCCATTATCTGTATCAGAGGTCAGTGTAATGTTATAAATGTGTTCTCCGCCATTCTGTGCAACAAGCTTAGAAGGGAAGGCCACAGCATGCTTTTCAATACTGTACTTAATCATGTTGTTCTCCTTTCATAAATTTTGGCAAAAAAATAAGACCGTATTTACGGTCTGATTTATAAAACAAATATGTTATTTTGCATTATGCAAATAAAGATCCATATCTATTTTTCTTTTTAGTCTGTGATGGATTTCCAAAAGTCTTTTTACTTACTGTTTTTTTTCCGGCGTTATCATCATGCACATCACCATCTTCAACAGCAAAATTTAACTTGCCAGACTTAGCATATGACAGCAATATAGTATCAAGTTTAGACTTTAATTCATCAACTGAAAATTCTGTATGATTTTCTTTTAAACCCTTGAATTCTTCTGATTCATAAATTCCTTTATAATCATCTGACTCAAAAAGTGCATTTTTAGCTTCGTCAGCCTCTTTCTTTTCATAAGAAGCAAGTTTATCTGAAATTGCAGCATAATTTGATCTCATATTCTGAAGTTCAGAATATTCAGAATCAGTCAGTAATTCACGATGAAGATTATATCTTTCACCATCAAATGAAACATTGTCGCCATCTTTTTTATATGCCTGTCCAAAGATTTTATCTCCATCCCAATTCTCATATGTAAAATGAGAATCATATACAGAATTAATAAAATACCAATCATTATCTGCTTCTTCATATGCGTTTAATAAGTTATAAAGTGCACAACGAATATCGCTGTGAGAAAGTTCAAATGATTTTACGAATTTTTCTGGTTCTGTAGGAGCAGGATCACCTGCCGGATCAGTATTAAACGCCTTAGCAAAGGCAGCCTCCAGTTCTTCATCTGAAAGACCTTCATATGTAAAAGTAATATCATCTACAGTTTTTTCGTATTTCTTTAAAAGTTCTTCAAATTTGTTCACCTGATTGTCCTCCTTTCCATCAGCATTTTCTTTATTGAAATTAGAGAGAGTAGCATTAATCTTCTCTAACATTTCAAGCATTTTAGTATTTACATCAAAATTAGAATATACAGAATTTTTTGATTCAAAATCAGCAAGCTGAACATTACTTCCAGCCATACCTGGACCAACATTTTCATTTAGTAAAGTCAATCCACTAACATAATAATCATCCAGATTTAACACTTTATCCTTAGCATTAAATGATAATTCTCTAATACTCAATTCAACACTACAATCAACCTGTTGTCTACGCTGCATAATATCAATTGCGTCCTGACAATATCCTTCCCAAAGATATCCCTGAATTACAGCTCTATTAACTCCGGCTTCTTTATCATATTCAATTGTATAATCTTTTTTGATTACACCAACTGGACGTTCCTGATAAGTGATTTTTTCTTCTCCATTTTCATCAGTTTCCACTGTAAAATCATGTGATCCAAAATCTTTATTACCATCAGAATTTTCAACGATATTTGCCAGAATAGGGCGATATGGTATAGATTGTGTATTTTCCTTAAATGTATCTTCATTGATATTAGATTTGTTTAAGTTAACATGATCATGATATGCGGTAGCATTAAAAGGACATAATCCTTCTGTATGCTTATTATCGTCAGACTTTCCAAATGTAGCGACTGCTGGCATTTGGACACTAATTTCTGCATTAGATTCTTTGCTGCTGAATTTAGAAAAATTATTCTTCATACAAAATTCAATCAAATCGTCAATAGTTAAGAATTTCTTCAAGATTTTCCTCCTTTCTTTGAGTAATTCTCCTCAAATAGAAGAGGAGTAATCAAATAAATAATTTATCTGAATAAACAACATCGCTTAAATTGTTAAACAGCATTTTGTTGTCATTTAAAAAAGTCCACTGTTTACCATTCTGGCTTACAAGATGAAAACCAGTCTGAATAAGCAATGAAGCTGATTCATCGTTTGTTGTAATTATAAATTTCTTATTATCCATAATTATTATCCTCTTATTTAGCTTTATCAGCCTTATCTTTTGATGCTTCTCCGTCGTCTGTGATTTCTGTAGAATCTTTTGTTGGGGCACCACCAGTATCTGAGCTACCACTTTGAGTGTATGAAGTCTGCAATGGAACAAATAAATTCGATATTCCAAGAACCTGCTGCTCTAATACATTTAATGCCAGAGTTTCTTTTTCAGAAAATTGATTAAGAGTATTGTATGCAAGAGCTGTAGGAAGACCATTTTGCGCACCCTCCAAAAGTTCTTTTTTGAATTCATCTTTTGTATAAGCAGAAACTTCAAAGAATTTTACCTTGGCTGGATTAGAGACCCAATATGTAAGGAAGCGGTTAACCCATCCCTGAGTCTGTGGTAGAAGCATAGAAATAGCTAATTCTGTATCGGCACGAATTGCTGCTCCAAAGGCTGTTGTACCTGAGATGGTAGCACTATTAAGAATTTGAGCGCCACCAGAAGAATTGAAAAGAGTTTCTGTAGCTTTTGCTATTTTGTTCGTATCTGTTGCTTTATCATTATTAAACGAAATCTGATCTAATTTTCCTGGCACAATAGCAGCAGAAGTATAGTCAGGGAGGCATTCATTAATCATCCTGTTAAAATACTCAATAACAATATCCGGATTAACTTTCCAATCGTCTGGATCCTCACTACCAGTTATCGTTTCAAGTTCTAACCAGATCATTTTATAAATATCCTGAGCGTCAGCAATAGCCTGTAGATCGTCTAAATCAATAAGATTGATAATTCCAGATAATAAACCAGAGAATGGTGGAACTACAGTTTCCCAATCTTCAGCTCTGGCTTTTAAGCAAATAGCATATTCATCTGGCATAGGCTGCCACTTTCCATTTGTAGTATCACTTTCATAGGCACGATACATTGACTGGAAGGGTTCACCCCATAATTCCAACATAGTCTGTCTGGATCTGAAATAACTCATATCCATTACAAACGCGAAATCACCGGTATTGTATATACCAGAAATTTTACAATAATCTGGATCAAGCGGAAGAATAAACATTCCTATTTCATCATAATAAGCGCATCCATAAAAAACATCTTCTCGAAAACAAATAGTATAAGCTTTTAAAAACTCATACTGAAGATTTAACTTATCCAACACATTTAATGTGTCCTGATAAGAACTAAGCATGGCATTCGTATCTACGCCTGCAACCATATCATATTCCGGAATAACAGATCTTGCATCTAAACAAAACATGTTTGCATTATATGCAATTAATCTATAATAAGCATGACATCGATAATAAAGATATCTTGATAAATTTCTTAAATTCTTTTCATTACTTCCAATATTTTGCAGGTAAGTACGAAGACTGTCCTTACTATAAGCTGTCACTGCTTTAGTGCTTGTCTTAGTGATATCACGAAGAGATTTTGCTCCTTCCATAGCAGCAGCATAATTTTCAATATTTTTTTTATTTTTTTGATACCAATCACGCATTTCAGCCGTATTATTCAGCTGAGAAGGTGCTGGATCAATTTTTTTTGCAGTAGAAACTTTTTTTGCAGAAATATTTCCTTGTTGTCTAGCCAAGTAACAGCACCTCCTTTGAAATATCATATAATTATATTAAGTTTCGAACATAGAATGTACAACGCCTTTTCTAATCGTAAGTTTTTGAACTAACGATTTGTCAACTTTAGGTTTACGTTTTGCAGTAATATTTTTCCGGCGTTCAGTTTGAAGAGCATAAGAACACATACATGTAACGTAAGCTCTATCGTCATGAAGACGGTTAGCTTTTTCAGGACACAATTCAAATGAATCTTTTCCTGATTGTCGTGGAATACGGATCATATTTACAAGTTCCTCTTTTAATGCATCGATACTTGAGAGAGAAGCTTCTTCTTGCCAATTTAATTTTTCAATATGGCTCTTAACATTTTGAAGTTTATCTAATTCTTTTTGAACATTGTAATCAATTTCTTCATCTGTCATTTTCTGTTTTTTATATTTGGCAATTAGATCTTTTTTAGTTTTTTCATATTTATCCTTATCAATATCAAATATTGTAAGATATCCTTTGTTATCGTATGTGGCCGTAAACTCAATTTTATCCTGATTCATCATCTCAATCATGGCTTCATACATTTCTGATTTGTATTTAGTTGGTTCCATTAAATGAAGCTTATTGACTGCATTTGGGAATTTTTTAACATATTCTTCTGAATATTCTTTGTCAATCAGTCCTCTATGAGTTTTACCGGATTTATCTTTCCAATCAGGCATTAAATAGTCAGCAATATTAACACCACCACCACCAGAACCGGCATCAATATAAACTCCGAGAATATTGCTGTAGTTTTCATCCCCACCCTGGTTATAATCGAGAATAACTTGTTTCAAATATTCAATCTGGGCTGGTGTTTGCATAGGTTTCTTTTTCTTTTTATTACTTATATCAATAAGATTTATACAATTTAAAAGTCTCATTTTATATTCAAGATCCCCATCTTGATTTTTTTCAGAGTAAATTTCACAAACCAAAATTACTGAATTATCTCGACTTCGAGCCGGGTCATATGCAATAACAATTTTTCTTTTACCAGTATCGTTATATAACACTGGTTTACGAATCACTTCATTACGCGCAATAACGCCTCTACGAATAATCGCATTAGCACCTGCATCAGAAGTAAATTCACAATAATACTCTCTACGCGCTTTTTCTGGATTAGAACGCATTTCTGCAGCTACTGTACCGGGTGTTAACAAAGGCTCCATTGTTTCTCCACGAATAGTTGGTTTAAATGCAACTTCACAATCAATATGCGCTACAAAATAATCAGGATCTCCCATGAGTTGTCGTTTGCTAAAATCTCTATATAACTTATAGAATTTTGTATCTGTAGAAGAAGCAGAAGAAATATAAAATAATTGGTTTGGAATATTTGATGGAATACATCTTAGACGGTTACGATCGATTGATTTGCCATCACGATCCTTACCAGACTTAAAGCTTTTATTTACAATTGCAAAAGCTGCATATACCGACATCATTTCTTCATCAAGGAATCCACATTCATCAAATACAACACTACCACGCATACCTCTTTTTTTATCTACATTACTGTTAAGTGTTTGAGTAAATGAGCCATTATAAAGGGAATATGAGAATCCATTAGAAGAGTGACTGAAGCCATCTCCAGCAGCATTTTTAATTTCAATTTCTGCCTTAAAAATATAACCTGTAGAACCAAGCATAGTATCTATATTATCATTCGCAAGCCTTTCGAGCGTCGTAAACGTTTGTTCAGCCTGCGATCCAGAACCGGAAGCAATATATGTCCAATAGTTATTAAATAGCATATCTTTCGCCATGATCATAATATCTATCAATGTAGATTTACCAAATCCACGGGTACACACTAATAAAACATTCGGACAATTCCAGGCTCTCTGAATTACCCATGCCTGTGCATCAAGTAATTCTATATTAAAAAAATCATTTATAAATCTTACAGGATTGCATTGATAATATTTCTGAAGATTTGCAATTTTCATAAAACCTTCAAGTTTGCGTGAAGATAATGGGTAAACTCCAGGCTTTACAAAAATCTTATTTCCCTGTTCACAATAATTAAGCTTCGGAAGCTCTTGAATCAGATCCGGATTCATCATCATCGGCCACCTCCGTTTCTTCTTCATTGGAGGAGAAGCAGGAGAATAGTTCATTTAAATCGACTAAATTATCCGGCTCTATTAAATTATGTTCTTCCATATAATCTTTAAGATCAATATTTTCACGTAATAAAATACGAGAAATTTCTTTGTAATTGTCCAAATCATCACGAAGCTTTGTTATCATTTCTCTTTGTTCTGCTAGCATATCAGAATATTCTGATTCATCCAGTCGGAGCTGCTTCAATATAGAAGCATTACTCATATCCATAACCTGACGCATACCACGACAAGTTCCGATATCGAATCCGTTTACTTCACCTTCACGCAAATTCATTTCTTTGATTTTACGTATTTTACCAGTCCAAGTATTTTCACCTTTTTTAGCATTTTTATTATTCTTTAAAGAAATACAACTTTCAGCAGCGAGATCCTTAATAATGGCAGTAAGATCTTTTTTACTCGCCTGTAGTGTTTTTATTGTAGCGGAATTTGTTCTAAGTTTTTGAACGTCAGACATATAAGTAGCAATAGCATTATCAATTTTTGATTGCTGTAAAAATGCTCTTACAATAGAAATAGCAGAAGCAGTACGCATCATATCGTCATTTGCGTCTTCACTAGAATCAAGCAACCCAATTAATTGAGAGTATAGAAATGGTTGATCAGACAATGCTTCTTGTTCAAATGGATCATATCCAATCAACCTAATTACATCAGCTTTATTCTTTTCAAAACCTTCATAATTATCCTGGGACTCCTTGCCTTTTATAACATCTGCAGGAGTCTTTTCATCTTCATATATAATTTTTTGTTTAAAAAAATCAGAATCCTTGAATTGTTTTCCAGAATATTGCTGCATTGCAATGGTTCTTATATATGTACTCCATGCATTTTGTTTTGCTCCTGGAATACCAGCATTTCTTTCAGCTGCTTGAACACTACTATTATAGACATTTTCTAAAAACGGTTTATTCAAATACTGTAGAGCAAGAATAATTGATTCTTTTGTCGGTTTATGTTCTTCTCCATTTTCATCTGTTCTTAATGCAATCTTTCTAGCACATTCAGAACAAATAGCTGCATATCCAGACTTTACTAAAGGATCCGTATTTTTATAAAAATTTTCTTTATTTTTCTTTTTAGGTTTTCCGCACATATAACACCATGCGGTATCTTCTTTATATACTCGAATTTCTTCTTCGAGCGCCTCTATTTTTTTCTTCATCTGAGTCGGAGTCATTTTTACCGGCTCAATTTTCTTAGTTGTTGCCATAAACAACTCCTCCTTGTACTCATAATAAAAAAATGGGCGTAGTAGGATTCGAACCTACAAAAACCTGATCCTAAGTCAGGCGCGTCTGCCAGTTGCGCCATACGCCCAGAAAATAGGAGAGCAAGAACGCTCTCCTGAAATGTATAATATAAGCAGCAACGCCACTCATACTATTCTTTAAGTTCAGTAGCAATACCAGATTTAATTAAAAATCTCGTTTCTGCATCAAGCACTTTTTCAATAACTTCTTTATCAAATCCAGTATTCTCATGTATAAAATTTAATATTTCGTCGAACTCGACAAACTGTTCTTCATTATTTGTTTCCATAAATATTTTCCTTTACAATTTATAATGATGTTCATCTACAAGACCATTTCCCTGTTCAAATACAAACATAGAGGCTCCTGCATTTGACACCTTATTAATTGAATAGCTATACGGATTTACGCCAATAATTGAACGTACAGAAATATATTCTGAATTGATCCCAACATCTCCAGTAGCTAAACTATGCCAATGGCCTGAAATAATATAATCCAAAGGCACTTGATATGTTTTTGAAAAATCTTTCAAAGAATCACCTAGATTTTTTGTCTCAAAATGTCCTCCAAGAATTGTATATGTTGCAAGTTGTGCATATACAAGACCGGTTGGATTTTCTATAATTTCAACATTACGATTATCCTTCAAACGTTCTTTCATAAAAACCAATATGGATTTACTCATATCTTCATCTGGAAAAGCATTTTTAGGCTGTCCTACTAATCTCAGCTGATTGTGATTTGAACGTTTTACCATTTGAAATTTAATTCGAACATGATTACTTAATTCATTAAGCCATGTAGATAAAAAATCAGCATATAATATGGCAGAGTCAATAATTCCATATCTCAACTGCATAAGCTGAGAATTTGCACGAAGAATTCCATCTAAGGCATCGCCTAGTTCAAAAATATTTAAAACTTGAATATGATCTTTTTGAATTTGCTCAATAACTTTATTGTATAAATCCCACATACGATTCTTAAATATTTCCGGACTATATGCATTTAGAGTATTTCCATATAAATCTTTAATTTCAAATTCAACACCAAAGTGAGCGTCTGAGATTGTTAATAAATATTCCTTATTCATATGCATCGGAGGAATATATCCTGGCGCTATTAATGGTTTTAGTTGATTAACAGCATTTACAATGTGTTCTGCAATTAATTCATCTCTGGAATACTCACGTAACCATTTATTAAATTCTTGTTTTTCAGTTTGTAATTTAATACGTTCTTTTTTTAAAGCTATTTCGTCAGAAAATCGTCCTAATTGAATAGAAGAGGATGGAAGTAAATCCCATCCTGCATCTATATATTCTAAAAGTAATTTGGACCCTTTTCGAATTGTATCGCGGTGCTCTGGCTCTTTACCATGGCTAGAACGAAAATCTGCAACATCTTGCCACTCAATAGATGTATCTATCTGTTTTTTCTTAATAAGATCAAGCTGTTCTTTAAGAAATTCGTTATTATCCATATAAAACACCTTAATCTAATTCATCGAGATTGATGATTTCTTCAGTTTTAGTGGTAGTAGACATGTCAAAAGGTTTATCACCATATGCCTTTTCAAAGATATCTAAAATACCAATGATTTCACCATCCATATCTACAAGTTGTCCGTCTACCATATGAAGACCTTTGAGTTTACCATCATATTTAACAGTTTTTTTTAATTCCATGTTATTTTCTCCTTATTCTCCTTGACATATTGAACGCATAATAGTAAAATGATATTTGTGAAAGTTTAAATTAATATTCAGTATTAAAGAATATCTGATAACTCACAATCGATACCAATGATCTTATCTACGATTCCTTTTTCTTTTGCTTCATCTGGGAACATATAATATTCACGATCCTTGATTTCTTCAAGATATTCTGCAGTCATATTTGTATGTTCTACCATAAAATCATTCAGATGTTGCTCTAATTTATCATAAAATTTCTGAATATCTTTACCTTTATTAGATGAACTTACATATCCAGTCTGCCCATCATGATAAAGAACTACTGTATTTGGGAAGCAGTAACGTTTATGTCCTGCAGCCAGAATATAACATGCCATAGAAGCACATTTGGCAAATCCCACTGTAATAATTGGAGTAACAGATGTCTTAATAGAGCTTAATACCTGGTACCCGGAAATAACATCACCACCATCTGAATTGAGATAGAGATAAATTGGTTTCCTACATGATGCCGGAAGTGCCTTATCCTCTTTATTCCATTTCATGATCATTAAACATATATTTTCAATAACATTGTCATCAATAGTTTCGTTGACAATAATTTTTCTTTCTTTTAAATGCTCTTTGATAGTGCTTTGATAGAGACTATCGTCTTCTAAAATGTCTAAAAATTCCATATTCCTTGTTCTCCTATAAATAAATAACCATATCTTTTGATGAAGCAATCACTTTAAATGATTTGTCTTCTTTAGATATGGCTTCTTTTAAGTCTTCCTTTATACTGTTTTTCGCGACAACAGATCCGTGAACTAAAACTAATTTTTCTGTATTTACCTTCGATCCAAATTCAATTAGTTCATTTCTATTGGCATGACTTGAAAATGTACCTAAAGAAATACAGTCAGCTTTATTTTCGACCTTATCGCCACTAATTTTTATAAATTTATTTTCCTTATAATTTTTAATACGATAGGATAAATAAGAGTTGTCTGCTCCCGTATATCCACTAAAAATCACCATGCTTTTTTCATCATTCAAATATTCATGTAAATAAGAAAGGATCCTACCGTTTGTACAGAATCCGGAACTACTTAGTATAATTTTGGGTGAATGATTTTTTACACATGCTAAGGAATCTTCTTTTTCTTTTATAAACTTCACATTCTCCCAATTGCATACACTATTCCATAATTTCAAATCGTCTTCAGATAGAAGAGTCGTATATAGATCACAAATATCACATGATAATATTGAATCAACTACAATGTCATATTTGAAATTTATATCATCATGAAAAATGTTATATAAATTGGTAAGAATTTCTTGTGTACGGCTGAAACTAAAACATGGCATGATTACTGTTCCTCCACGTTCTGTAACCGTATCAACTGCTGCTTTTAAATGTTCTAAATCAAATTTTCTTGTCTTTTTATTAATTCTGCCTGGTTCTCCATACGTACATTCCATAATAGTTACTTTATTAAAAGTATCTGGGATTTCAGTATTTGGAACATAATGATTTTTTGTATTAAGGGATCCAATGTCAGAAGTGTATAATATAGAATTTGATACACCATTTTGATCTTTAAGAATTAATTGAAGCTGTCTAGCTCCGAGACAATGGCTGTTTTCAAACCATTTAAAAGAAACTATTTCATCAAGAACATATAATTCATGTACATTATCATATTCATATATATAATTTAAAGTCGTAGTTACATCCTCTTCTGTGTAAATAGGAGAGTAGTTACGTTTATATTTAAATGATAAAGCATTTGCTTCACTCAACAATATAAAAGCACAATTATATAATAATGGCTTCATTAATTGAGCAGTTGCATGTGAAGCAATAATTTTTCCATTAAAACCTTCTTTTATTAACCTTGGAAGTAAACCAATATGATCAACATGTGTATGTCCTACAAAAACATAGTCGATCTCTGAAGGTTTAAATGGAAATTTCTGAGAATTGATATTATATGAATCCAGATAATTATTGTTTTGAAATAATCCGCATTCAAGTAATATTTTTTTTCCATTATATTTTATATAAGTGCAGCTACCTGTAACATCGTCAGCATTTTGACCTATAAAGTAAATGCCATCTTCTTTTTTCTTCCTGCCTATGTCAAACACCAACTTTCAAATTATTTTACTGCTTAAAATCGAAAATCTTTATCTCTCGGTTTTACAGTAAGAAAATCGGTCTGATTGATTGATTCTCTGTATCTGTTTAACATCTCGACACTACGAACATGCTCTACAAGAAAATAGCTTTTTGCTTTACTTTTATGGTGTTTATTACGTACACGCACATCAAAAGCTCTTCCATGATTACGTAAGTATTCTGCTTCTTTTTGACTGATATTAACCAATTAAGTTTCCTCACTTTTATTTATTTGTAGACTCAAAGGCTCATTATCTGTTGCAATCAGAGACAAAAACCTTTAATAAACCCAATCAAAGTGCAAGCACTTTCCATGGTAAAACTTATCTACTTGTTTTATGGAATTTTGATTTAATTTGTCAACCTCATGGGAGAAGAAGGACTCGAACCTTCGATGTTTCTTTGTGGGGGATTTACAGTCCCTTGCCTTCGCCGCTAGGCTACTCTCCCTTGTGTTAAGATGGGCAGCTACCCTTATCGAATATATAACCATAAGTAGAGGTCATATATTCTGTTGGAACCTTAACTTTCCATATAATTTTCGGTAAAATTATTAAAAAACTTAGCCGCGTCTCGTCCTGACTAAATCCCGCCAGATTTTTTCGCTACAAGGTATCTGGAACTTACCTAACACGCCCCCAAAGACTTGAACTCTGACTAACCGGGTTGGAGCCGGTTGTACTACCAATTATACGAAAGGCGCAAATAAAGGTGACTAATGGGATTCGAACCCATATAAGGCGGAACCACAATCCGCTGCATTGCCAAGTCTGCCATAGTCACAGTATCCTAACAATGATTCGAACATTGAACTTCTAAATATAAAGTTAGATATTTTACCAGTTAAACTATAAGGATAAAACCCGCTAAGATGCTTTAGCGGAATATTTTTCATTGTAATTATGTCTAAAATTTCTAGCAGAATTTTTATTTTTTGATTTATATGTATCTAATTGACTGTCGCAATTAGGACAAATTAATCTCATATTGGATCTATCATTATTTGCTGCGTTACCATCAATATGATCTAAAATAAAATTAATTTTTTTACCATTCCATATATCGTCCATATTACAAATTGCGCATTTTCCATTCTGCTCATCATATATATATTTTCTTATACACCCACGTATCGTAGAAGAAATCGAATATCCGGTATCTCCTGTTTGTAACCATTTGTCAATTTGTTCTTTATCTTGTTTTTCTTTCAAACATTTTGGACACATACCCGATTTGTTGTAATAAGATATTTGAGTGTCACATCCCGTACAAGTCCTGCTACTTTTATTGGGCTTATATATAATTTTAGGGTTCTGAGATAATTTTGGTAATGAATTGATATCTATACCAATCGAACTAAGTCTGTTAATTACAGATGTATAAGAAGATGTTAGTTCTGTTTTATATCCTAACTTTTTCGAAAATTCAAGTAAATTGGAGGAACTTGTATACAATTCAATAATTTCTTTATCAGTAAAGTTATCAATCAAACACTTCTTCCCCATATGTTTAAAATTTTCTGGATTTCCTTTAGGATTTCTAACAATATTTTTATTGTTGTATGAAGCAGCACAACTAGAATTACAAAATATCTTCTTCTTAACCTGTGATAGTTTAGAAGAATCAGTACATAGAATAGGCTTATTACATTGTTTACAATAATGTGGATTTTGATTATATTCATTTATATTTTTCATTTATATCACCTCGTATTTTAGAGGCAGAGACAAGGAATATCCTTATAATTCTCTTTATCAATTTAACTAATTGACCACAATTAAATGAATAAACGACAACGGTAGGTCTCGATCCCACATACCCTTTCGGATTCACTGATTTCAAGTCAGGAGCATTTGCCAATTCTGCCACGTTGCCTTAAATATCTGTCTTTCCAGATTGTCAGACCGGGTACCAGTCAATAAAAAATAAAAGGCAGGAGAGTAATCCTGCCTTTCAACCGGAATCAATCCGGTTATCTTTATATTCATGATATGCTACAATCACATAACCAAGAGTTACATGGTAGGATTTTCACCTACGAATTCCCACAGGAGGTGGGCTGTAATCTACATATCTTGTAACGCAAAGCAGAGTAATCGAAACTCAATCCTGTCGGATCACATGACTTAGCAGGTCAGTTCCACACCTAGTGAATTTACTTTGCAAAATAACGACTCTACCGGGGTTCGAACCCGGAATCTTCTGATAGACAGTCAGACGGAATAGCCGTTATCCTATAGAGTCAAATTGACTACGTTCTTTTTCGTTTTCACTTTCAGGTACAGGTGCAGACTTCCTGAATAAATCCCCGCTTTACGCCTCTTCTTGCATACCTGATATAACAAGCGTCTTGGGAAATGTCACAAATTAATTGTAAACTTAGAGATGGAGGAGAGGATAATCTGTCCTCTCCATAAAAAAGAACACCAATTCAAAAGACTAAATTTTAAAATCCAAAACTTTTGAGAGTATCCCCATAACTCCCAAATACTACTTCTGGGACTCGAACCCAGACTCCATTATTGGAAGCAGATCTTAAGTCTGCTGCGCCTGCCAATTACGCCAAAGTAGCAAAAAATGTCCGGTACGGGATTTGAACCCATGTTACCGCCTTGAAAGGGCAGTGTCCTATACCGCTAGACTAACCGGACATATTCATCTGGGAAGCAGAGGTGCTGCCCCTCTTTTTATTTTATTACTTACTAAAACACAATTATCCGCGGCTCGTGTTCTTTCAGACCTATTCAAAAAATGCCGCATTTCTATCATAAGTAGCCTCGTATTGGCACTTCCCATATATTTAAGCTGGAAAAGCAGGAGTTGAACCTACATTTGATTCGCGAGATCATGTTTTGCCAGTTAAACTATTTTCCAATATTTTTTATTTATGCTGAGATTACACATAAATATAGAAGCTCTTTCGAAACATTATGGTTTCTTTTCTTATCCACTATATGCCGCTTCGCGCACATATAGTAAGCTTCAACAACCGCCTTGTTTAAGAGTGGCACTTCTCTTTAGCCGCATAACTACTCTGTTGTCATCATTCCATTGACGCTGCCGCGCCACAAAGTTCCGCTAAGAACACTGTGCAGAATCGGACAAACATATCAGAGTCTTGCGAGACTCATCAATGACCATATTGCATAAAATATACTATGGTATTAGGCTGCTTTCGTTATGCAGAGGTGTAGACTTTCGCTGTATAATATAATATTCTACTTTGTAGTTTCTATTAAATCTTTTAACCTTTTAAAATTCAGTATAAGAAAGTCTTCTCTACTGAAGATGTGCTACACCAGACGCTCCGATCCCTTTTGAGGATAAGAATACATCACACCTTCATATCGTTCGGTTATTATCCCTACTAAATGTCCATACAAGCTAATTTGGTATATACCAATTCACTTATACAAATGGCTATCACCTTTGCTTAATAAATGCTCAGATTGAATAACCTCCTGATTCACCATCATATCTTCACAGTTTGCATGAACTATCCAGTTTGCGGCCGGAAAGTGTTCCTCAGCAGTCGCCCTTGGACCACCTTATCGTTCCCTGTTTCATGATACTATTTCCGCATAGGATTTAATCTTTTCACTTACCTATACGAAACGAGACCTTTTGAGTCTCTGGCATGTCAGTTTTGCTTAGATTGACTGCAATATAATTGCTTATACCGCAGCGACAGTGTGTAAATCTGCCTTTATACGCCTCACAGCGCACTATCGGAGCCAAGCCTCCATAATGTAATTAATTAAACAGAAAGGATTAGCATATACATTTGTATATACCAAATAGCGGGAGATGGATTCGAACCATCGTCTCTAGGGTATGAACCTAGCAAGGATCCACTCCTCTATCCCGCAGTTGGAATGACACGATTTGAACGTGCGATGTCCTGGTCCCAAACCAGGCGGATTGCCAAACTATCCTACATTCCAATATAGAGCCTGTATTTCTACAGGCTCAAAGTATTATTTACGCATTAACAGCGTCTTTAATTGCCTTACCAAATTTGCATTTTACAGCGTTCTTTGCATCGACCTCAACAGATTCACCTGTTCTTGGGTTACGTGCAATACGTGCATCTTTATGTACAACAGAAAGAGTAACACCATCCATCAGTTTTACCTCGTCGCCTTCAACCAGCGCACCATATGTTACATCCTGCACAGCTTCCATAATTACTTTAATATCTTTCTGTGTATTATTTGTTGCTTCTGCAACAGCCTTAATTAATTCAACTTTATTCATTGTTAGTTCTCCTTTTTCTCATAAAAATAATAGTTATATAAAGCAAAAGCAGTGTACTGACCAGCACACTGCCTTGAATTATCAATATTTAATTTTCAATTATTCGCTGAAAATGTTTGATGCAATTTCAGCTCCAAGATCGTCTAAAGTACAGAAGGAATTGATATATGATACCATTTCATTACCGTCTTTATCTTCGCGCTTGATTTCAATCCCTTTACATTCAGGATTTTTACAAGCCATAACATTACCATGTATATATGTCATTGGGGTGCCACATGCTTTACACTTATGTTTACTAAGAAATCTTTCCTGTTGTTCTTTTAATTTCTTCTTATCAGAAGTTTTCTTTGTCACGGGCTTCATTCCCCATGCAGTTCTCATTTCTTCAAGTGATGTAAAGTGTTCTGTTGTCCCTTTGGACATTCTATAATTACTCATGATCTTTCTCCTTGTAGTCAAATATATTTGATTTTTTTAGCCGTGTATTTAACGCCCACGGCAGGCTACTACACAAAAAAATTCGAATCCCATATTTAAACACGCATTGGAGACAGCGCGGAGAGTTTCACTTTTCTTCAAACAGCTGTCTGCATACATGTACCCATATCCTGCGCAAAATATGTGCCTGAAGATGCAACGAAGCGAAAAGTTATTCCCCTCATATACCGGACGAATTTGTATTTACGATTTTTGTTATTTTTAAAGGGTTTTACGCCGATTTTTTTTCAGACAGCGTGCATTTTTTTATAAAGTTCTGTAAAAAAGCCTCTTTATCCATATTATATAGGAGATTTAAAAGGTTCCTTGTGTATCTGGTATAATCTTTTTTGTTCCCCATCTTGCTTGTATTAAGAGCGATTTCAATCAATCTATTAATAGTTTTTGGATTTCTAATTTTCATTTTCCGTAATTCTAATAAAATTTGATCAAATCTTTCTGTATATGCCATAATTTCATCATCAGACATATTATCTTTACTTAAACATTCAAGTTCTTTTGCATAATCAAGTATTTTACTAATTTGACGACGATTAGCCTGTTGCTTTTTTATTTTTACAACAAAATTCTCTGTAGGAATAGTATTAGTAGAATGCGTTGGTTTAATTTCGTTCATCACAATCTGCAGACTGTTCATTGGACATATATAATAGGAAGAAATTCTTCCAGAAAGCTTTTCTTTCTGCTGATTTACCAATTCACGCTCAATTTCTTTACCATTTTTCGTATACTGGATTTTTCTTGTAAATCGCATAAATTCTGGAAAATCTCGACGCACTTGTTTCTTATTACCAAGCTCGTCCTTAACTTCTTCGAACTGCTGCATACACGGCAACTTCTTGATTCGTTTGATTTCTTCAATAGCGTCTACTTCGTATTCACGCTTGCATCCATCAATAATAACCTGGGCTAATACAGATAAAATCACGAAATTATCGTATAATTCTCGGCTAGGATTGGTCCAATAGTAAGTCATTGCAAGCTGCGCCAAGTTACTAGATTCACCAATTCCGATACGAGATTTAGCAAATTTATTATCCATACGAGCATATTCTTTCAATGTGTTCTGATATGTTAGTCCACTTTCTTTTAATTTGTTTACAATAGTAGGATACTGCTCATATGCAGCTTTAGCACTCTTAACCATTACTTCATTATTAGTAACGAAGAAGAAATCAGAATCAAAATCACATCCATTTGCACGATCCTGAATATCTGTATGAATACAGTTAACAGCCATAATATTGTCACTAAATACAAAATATCGCTGCATTTCGTCACTGTACATATTATGTAAGTAACAAATATTATTGGGGCTATTATGTGGATTTCTGATTCCACACAGATATTCACCATCCTGAAAACGTTTGGTATAACATTGAATTGTTCCTGGCTCAATATTAAGAGTAGGATCTGATTCCGGATCCATTCCTACAGATTTGAGTAGAAGAGCATATGGATTTCCAAATATTGTAAGATTATCTCCATCAATTGTAATTTTGCCTGTTCTAAGCCTGGTTACATATTGATTGATAATTTTACGTTTCTCTAATCTGAACCATGTACTATTTCCAAAATCCTCATTCCAATCATATAAATCTGCCAACATTTCATAATGATTAATTATCGTAGCATTCTTCCTGAGATATTGAACATAAAGACTGTTATCATCTTTCATACCTTCTACATAATCTACGCTGGTTCTTGCTAGTTTCCGAACATCATCGGTAGAGCATGGAGATGGAATCTCTATATTATAAGAAGGAAGAGTATTAACCATCTGATAACTCATCTGCTGTACGCTGCCTAATTTACTTGGATGATCAGTTTTTACTATCCCCCAGTAAGAACCAGTCTCATTGACACGATCACACCAATACTGATAAGCTTCTGCAGGTGTATTACCCATCAGATTCATGAATTTCTTCCATTTAATAGCATTATCAGTTGTAATCATGCGAATATCCTTGAGCTTATGCCAAACTCCGAACATATCTTGTACTGCATAAGTTTCATAATCATGTCCAGTTTTTTCGCACCAATCCTTAAAAAATAACTGAATATGAGTACGAATCCCACATGCCTTAAAGAAATGCTGCCTTAAAAGAGCCATACCATTAACCCATTCCGGCAAAATATCAGATTCAATTAGCATTTCTCCGTCCCAGAGAGTATTTTTTACTTCGGTTTCTTCATCATGAACGACACATTTCTTTTTTATAACATTTACTCGTTTATATCTTTTAGTATATTTCGGAGTAACACCGTCTTTTAAAAATTTTCCTTCAGCAATAGCTCTTTGCTTTGCAATTTCTGTAGCAGTTTCATCCAAAACTTTTTCCTGAACTACATAATCCTCAGCTTTTACGATCTTGGCTATTGTCTTGTAGAAACTATCCGTATCTTTAATAATAAGAATGGCTTCTACAGGACAATAGAACTTTCCAACTATTGTACTGGTTGTAAGAGGAGCATATGCCGACATCTCTACAATCTTAGCATTTTCCATCGGCATTTTCTTTCCAAGACCCATCGTCAGCCAGTTATATGCTTTTTTATAAAGCTTTGAGTTAATAAACATCACCTGTCCGACTTTTGCCTTAGAAGAGTTGCGGTATAGCATTTTATAATTAATAACAGTCTTTTTTTCACCTTCTTTCTTTGTATATGAAGAAATGTATTCAACATTTACACCGTTTTCATAGAATATTTCCCGGATTTCATCTTTGGAACATTTCATATAATTGTCTTTATTATCAATTACATTTCGAAATATTGCTCGAATACGTTCCTTGGATTCCTCAGATAAAGATTTATCATGTTCAAATGGTCCAAACTGCTTTAGCAAGTGATCCATTTCTTCTTCATAACTACGACTTCCAAAATCAAAATCAAGACAGATAATGTCTCGTGTACTGGTATCATTCCAAACATTAAGTCCATTCTGTATAATATAATCACTGAATAGACTGTTGCTGAACATTGCTTCAGTATAATCGTACCGGTTTCTGACTCCCTGGTTATATCCAAAGAGAGTACCGGCCTTTATATTTTTTATTTTTAATCCAAATTCAGACAAATGATATTTCTCCTTCCTCTATATTGTATTGCATCAATAACATTTCCAATAGTAGGATATGGTTTTGTATATTTTTGCATAATAGTAATCCTTTTGTATTTTATTTAAATTCTAAGATTTAGATTTCTAGTACTGATTGTTCCATAATTATTATTAGAAATTGCAGGTATACAGATTGAAGAAATTGTTTCAGACTCTGCAATTCTAAGTTTCATTTTTTTTGTAACTTTCTTCTCTTTTTTATTTAATTTTTTATATTCTTTCTTTAAATAACAATATTCTTGTTGCAATTTATTTTTCTCAAAGAAATTTTTACTGTTTTTTAATTCTGACTTTAATTTAGAGATTCGTTTACGAATTTGTTTCACAGTCGATCCGTTTATATCTTTTACTTTTTTCTGATACCTAAATTCATAATACTTACGTAATTCAGAAGAAAAACAATTCATCAGATCGAACCATTTTGCCAATTCAATCTCTTCGATATCAACAGATTTAGCATAATCAATAATATCCTTGACAAATTCTAAAGTAAGAATGAATGTTTCATATTTTAAAGTGCTTTTAAACATACGAAATTCAATGGTATCCTTATGCTGTAAATTCAATGCAGCACGTTTACCTTTATCCTTATACTTACCATACAGTTCAACTATTGAATCTTCATTTTGCTTTTCACCGGCAAATTCACTATAGTCATTGTCGCGCCTTGCAATCACACAAATTTCATTATTAAATTTTTCAAGAATATAAAGGATCTTAGATATAACTAACTCTTGTGATATTCTTGATTTCCCTAAATAGCTACGATTCGCATGAATATGTAATCCGGCAGTTTCACAATCATGACCTTTATATCCTTCTTTATCAAGATATTCGAACATTTCACGGTAGTTCATTTTGTTCTTATGAAATTCCAAACTGCATGGCATAGTGTCAAATTCAATCTGTACAGTGCTATCATGTGTACTGTAAATAAGATTTTCTTCATCACTATCAGATCCATTCATAATCTGAATACATTTTTTCACTGTGGAATTTTTGTCATTATCAGAAGTGACATTATTATTTCCACCTACTTCAATCTCTGCTCCGAGCAGGAGAGTAGTATCTTCTGATTCTCCAGGCATAAAATGTTTTATGTATTTTGGGACATAATTAAATTGATGAATGTAAGTTTTGAATCGACTTGAGACAAAACTACGAAAGTATCCTCTCTCAAATTCACAACTATTAGAAGATGCCCTTACATTATCTATCAGCCTATTAAAATTGTTAATATTGTTAATATTAAGTTCCTCTTCAAAAGTAGATGTTACTTCAGACCTACGACCTCTTTGCGTAGATGATGGTTCAAGGTGACACAAACGTATAGCACAAAGTATGGTTCCATCACAGTTATATACATATGCTTTATTACACGTAGTATCGTATAAGATTCTGCCATGAATACAATTGCTGTTTCTACTTTGTTCTGCCAATACACTATTAAGTAATTCAAAATCATTCCCGCCATATTCACGTCTATTCATATTTTCGAGTTTTGTTATTATTTGACGTCTATGTGAATCTGTGTCACATTCATGATAGATATTGCTATGTAATTTTAATGCATCATTAATAATTTCAGCGTAATCATGAGGAAGATAATATGTATTATATTCATTATCAACAATATAACAGGCATCACCTCTATATCCTAAATGAGTATAATTAATAATTTTCCCATTTACTGAATATGGATAATGTAAATTTAAATCGAATGTTTGCCATCTATTTTTAAATCTTATGATTGGTAAATAACTCATATTTTTAATAGGTAAGAGCACCGGCAGGCACTCTTACCATTCCCTCCTTATCTTAAAGTACACGTTTCCAATATTCTTCGTCTTCATATTCTTTATCAGTCATACGTAATAAATGCATCTCCTGCATAAGCTGTGTAAAATCAGATTCGAAAAGTTTTACTGCCAGGTCATATAATTCATCAAGCATATTAAGTACTTTTTCAATAAAATCAAGAATAGAATAGCATTTCCTATGTCCTGGTTCTGCATTGTAATTTTTCATGCGGATCTTAACATTTTTATGATAAATCTCGTCAAACCTTGCGTATAAGTAAGACCATCGACTCTGGGCCAGCTCTGGGGATCTTCGTCTCATTACTCTGTTCAGCATCATACGTTTTGTTGGAGCCGGTACATTTCTGGAGATAGCATTAATGACATCCTGTTTTTCGGCTATTGTCTGAGTTAATCTACCACAACGATTATTTAAATGTACAATTTCTTTCTCCCTCTCTTCAATAATCTTCTGAGCTGCGATAAGACCACGAGCCACGATCTCTGCCGGAGTCATATTTTCCTGATTTCGGATGTAAGCACCATTCTTGCGGATAGAGGGAAGCACTTCTGAAGTAACCCAGTGCTTGAACTCTTTTGCTGATGGAAGCTTGCTGCTGAGGATGAGAGAGTAAAGGCCGGATTCATTAATAATGGTGGCTTTGCTCTTATAGTTTGAACCACTCCCCTGAATCAGGGTACTGGTTTTATCTTCATCGGAAACATGATTAGCAATAGCATTTTCCGGCTTCTTATATCCCAATGCTACAGCTACATCCTTACCTACGAACCACGGCTCACCGTCAATCTCAACAGTTCTCAGCTCACCAAATTCTGGATGAACAAGATTCTTGAAAACTGTCACCTCTGGAGCAGCAGTGGTAGTAGTAGAAGAAGATGCAGAAGAGTTATTTTTGTTCTGCATATAATCAAACATTGAAATCTGTTTATTATCATCCACCGGAGTATTCATCCCTGGGATAGGATCCATTCCAAGTGCTGTTCTCATTGTTGGGTCTGTGAGAACTTCTTCTGGTACGTCTTCAAATTTGGATTCTGGTTTTGTGTTTGTTGTGTAAGTACTCATTTTGTTTTTCTCCTTTATTGTTTAATTAAATTTGTTATCATCATTTTGATCATATTCAATTTCTTCGTCATCATATTCATCAGTATCAGATGCAGCACATAAAGCCCAACATCCAATACCGGTTAATACAAATAAAAGAATACATATAAGTATTACCATGATTTATCCCCCTATTGTGGTATATCACATATTGAAATTTCTTTTTCTCCTATAATACAGAAGAAATCTGGTTCATTATGAGTTTCTTCCAGCCAGGTTTTAATAACCCCCGTCAAACGTTCGGAAAGATCAGCCAGTTGTTCGGTGGTATAAGCTGTTCTGCTATCTAACCAGTCATCTACAAGATCACCAACGTTTGCCTCTGCTTCCTCCCAGACAACCTCAAGAACTCTTTCTGCATCAACAGAGATTTCATATGGTCTAAGTTCCTGAATTGTAATTGATTTGATTTTTACATTTTCTTCTGCAAAATAGTCTTGAGCGTCTGCAATGCATTCTTCTATGGAGTCAAATGCTGTAGCAGAAGTGTAATCACTGTCACGTTCTAATTGCCAAGCATATTTTGTATCTTTATGTTCTTTGCTCTGCATAATTTAATTATTTCCGTCCTTTCGAGAAGTAGTGTTGTTTGGATCATCCGGATACAGATATCTTTCTATATAATCGCGACCTTCACCTATGAATCGTGGAATATCGAAGTCATGAGACCATGTATCTGTTGTAATTTGTTTACCATTTAATAAGAAAGAACTATGAGCAGATCTGATAATACAGGTTCCACGCTGTTTGTAAATTTTAAGTTTGTTCCAGTCAATATCTTTTTGCTGAATAAGCATTTCTATGATTTCTTGATTACATTTACCATTTAGTTCGGTCTGAGAAAAATGTGCTTGACCAACCATTTGGATAGAATTACGAATTGCATCCTGCTGTCTCCAGTTAAAGTAATTTGTGACTTCTTCTCGTGGGAGATTGAACACACATGCAGCAAATTCTGCTCCTTTGAGTAATGCACGATCATAGTTGTGGTTTGGAGAATGATATTTTCTGCCAATTGTTTTTACTAATTCTTTAAATTTTTGATTGAAATAATTAGTGGCCATAGATGCTGCTATAGAAGCAAGTTTCTGGACCCGGTTATCAAACCATGGTGAAGTTTCAAGTTTCTCATAATCAATAAGAAGAAGATTAATTTCATCTGATTGAGTATAAGCCAGAACACAGCCCTGGATATTTCTACAGAGGTATTCTGCAGTATAGCGCATAGCAGCCATAAGTACCTGATCAAATGGTTTTTTGAACCCCCTGGTAAAAGTATGGAATGCACGACCATCGATTTGGATGATCACTGGGGTGCGAGGGATTAGATGAGCATCTGTAATTGATTTGTAGGATCTCATTCTGAGATCGTATTCTGTTTGATGTGACATTTTGGTTTGTCCTCCTGTTATTTACTGCTAAGATTTACGAGTTATTGATGTGTTATTTAATGTTATTGAATTATCAAAACAAGTTGTGGATATTTGGATTTTGTAGATTTTCTTTGCATACTGAGTTAATTTAGCTTGTTTTGATAATGAGATAATAGCATAGGAAGATGGATTTGTCAAGAAAAGAAGTTGAATTAACTGAAATATTTGAGATTATGCGTTTGAAAATATGGACGGTAGATAGGGTTTGGAGGGTAGTGTGAGGTGAGATTTGAGGAGTGTGGAACAATATGGGCGGTAATTATAGGAGTTTGGCGATGTGGGGAGCGTTACATTTTAATAGGAAGAGAGGGCGTATTTTTCAAGCCAGTGTGGAAGTTAACCGGCTTAGGTCTTTCTGGGTAATTTTAGCCCATTTTGGCGTTAAAAGTACCCCCTTTTTGAGTAATTCCAATTACTGCTAATTTTATGCATAATATAGCTAATTTTATGCATATATACATGTTTTATGCACGAATTATGTATTTATATGAATAAATATTCTATAACTTTTTTTATACATTTTCATTTTTAGACAAATGATTTTGGTATTATATAGTTGTCCGAAGGGACGGTAAACACTTGAGCGGTTCAATTGAATATCGCGAACATGCAAATACATGTGATATGTCCAATGCCCATGTGGGGCGCATATCATAAGTAAAAGCATTTTCAAAGTATTCCGTAGTATCGCAATTAGAACGCTGATTTTTCAGCAGTCCATCCCCCTTTATCATACAGGGCTAAAGTGTGGTTCGTGACAGTCGCTGTCAAGAAATGAAAATGCGACAGGGAATAGCAACCCTATATCAATGCTACCATATGTCGAAAAGGCGTTCCCATGGAAATTTCTATGTGAATGCGGTATGTTCAATTTAAGTGGCAGACAGGCAAACGGCTTGCGCTAACATAGGCAAGAAAAAAGTTTTGAAAGTCGCTGAAAAGCATGGTAGGCAATAACCCTAACAAGGGGGCGCGGAAAAGCGTTAAAGTACCGTAGGTGGGCGGTATAGTCGGCAGTAGTCGACACGGACTTGCAACTCGTCAATCAGGCTCATAGAACACAACTCACATATAGGTGAATGTTTCTAAACAACGTTACAATTTCAATCAGGCGTCTTGTTTAGAGTTACTGCCTATGGCAGTATTGTACATGTTTACGACAAGTGCAACTTTCACCGTGTTTTGTCTCTTGATGTAGCACACGCAACAGTGTGTAGAACGTTGGTAAAACACGTTTATACAAGTACATATTAGTCATGGTATAGTAACCATAGCTGAAATAAAGCATGGCGAACAACTGACAACTAAAATCTTAGAATAAAAGAGGTAAATAATTATGACAAAAACATTCGATAGCACACGTATTCAGGTCAAAGCAGTTAACGTTATTCCAGAAAAAGCGACAGAAGTTTACAATCATGTTCGTTTTCTGGTGTATCAGTCTTTACGCGACAGCGCAAAAAAGACTTATGATACATATACAAAAATCCTCGAAGAAACAACGTTGAAAGACGCTGATTTTGAGACAGTGACACGAGAAGAACTGTATAGCGTACACGACGAAAAATTTGATATTAACAAATTTCTCGACGCGCGTACAAATTTAATTGACGCACGTAGCGAACTTGCCGCCCTTAACAGTAAAGGCGTTAATATTGAAACTTTTAACGCTTTATCAGAAATTGACAGAACATTCTTGATGCTTCAGGCACATACTTGTATTTCATCAATTAAACTTGATGAAAAATGCCTGATTGACGGTAAAGATGAAAATGGCAATGATAAAATGTGCGATTTCTCAACCCTGATTACAGCATACTATAAAAAAGGTACAGGGGTAACAGCATTTAAGAAAATGCTTACAAGTATTTTCCATAGAATGTTTGCAGAATCCGGTATTATGTTCTACGGTGTTAATGTTAAAAAATCTGATATTTCAGAGGAATGTGTCCGTCACTTCATTGCAAGTTTTGGCGGTACAGCTTCTAGAAATAGCCATAAAGATGGCGATACAACCGTATGGGATAACTACACCTATCAGGTGAAAAATGATAAACAAAAAGTACTGTCTTCACTGACAGACCTTTTTGCGGTCATCTTCGACAGTGGAAAAATCGCAGTCAATAGACTAGATGAAACACCGGAAACACCGAAAACAGAGGAAAAAGAGTCCTAACAAGGACTCTTTTTTAGTGCAATAAAAATAATATGCCTATATCATAGTACAAAATGTATTAGGCGGAAAGAGGTATAAAATGGGTAAAAAAGGTATAAAACAATATGCTCGTATTGCGTCAAAATACGGGACAAAATTCGAGGGATATAATGTGCCAGTTGGCGCGATTTACGGACGTGTTTTAATTCCATATGAAAAAGGCACAGAGTATATCTTTTTTATCTGTACTCAACCTAAAAATATTCGCAAGGATACTATGCCAATTTATGTTTTAAAACCGTCATGGGTAAGCAACAGATGGCGCGAAATGCTCATAGGACGTGAACATCCGGCATTTACCGCAGTCGCAAATATTTGTCACGAAATAGGCGGAATACCTAAAATCAAGACATTTCAAGACCCAAAAGTAGCCGAAAAACGCGCCGAAAAAGCCATTGACAGAGCTTATAAACAGGTTTCACGTCAATATGGTTTACGTCCGGTTCCGTGTAATGGCGTTCGTATTAAACCAGAATATGATAGTTATGTAACGCCACAGCAGGCGCGTATTCCGTGGGATGAATTAGTACATGATGAAGAACAAGTGTCATATAACAATGATATTATTTGTCCTGAATCTATATCTTTCAGACCTTTTGAAGGATACACTGATACCTATGAAGCACGTCGCAGAGACGGCATGAAAATCAATCAGATTAAGTGCCGTCCTGAGAAAGTTGAAAAACGTGCTACAATTGTAGTAAAAATTAATGGTAAAATCATTGATTAATCATACAATTCCACCTATAATGAGAGGAGATGATGTCGTGGAGGTGAACTAATATGATAATTGATACTAAACAATATAATTTTTCAGAGTGGGATTCCAAACGCCGCGAGCGTGCGTTGCATATTATGGATGAACATGTGAAAAAATACTGTCAACCGTCAACCTATGATTATTGGTCTTGGCATTCCGTCGGCAGTGAGGGTAAAAAACCAGAACAAATAGCTTCTGAATACAAAGAATATTCAGAAGATGAGAGTAAATTTATACAAGCTCTTTGGGCATTTTACATCTCAATGACTGCTAAAGATGAATATGCATGGTCCAGTGACATAGCAAAAGCGTTTACAAAATAATAAAGCTTCTAAAAAGGAGAGCGTAAGCTCTCTTTTTTAGTACACAAAAATCAGAAAGGCAAATAAATGTTATTACAAATTTTATCAAACCCACAACCGCATCCCAAATATCAGATCTGTCTCATCACACCAGCGGGCAGATCCGGCACAATATTACGTCACTTGTACACATCACCACGTACAGGTGCGACATATTTCAGTCGCCATCATGCTAATAACTACACACATGAACAGGCGACAGCAGTATTACAAAATCTGCCGTATCCAGACGCGTTCATCCAGTCTGAATACGACTGTCATTACCGTGAGACAGACGAACGCGGTAACATCAAAGATTACATGTGTGCATAACAGCACATAAGTAATAAGTAACTATTAACAATTTTAAACTTGCTGTCCCTTATTCCTGTGAGGAGCAGGCTTTTCCTATTTGGAAATTGCAAGGTCGAACCTTGATAAGGGATTTTTCTATGCCCTTCTATAATGCCTATGAAGAGTATAGATTTCACCAAGAGAAATAAATTGGTTATGCCTAATCCAAAAGGCAAGAGGGAGAAAATCATGACAGAAATTAAAACAAATGAAACAATTAATGTTTTCCCATGTACATACATACTTATCAGTCGAGCAATTCGTCCTCTCGATCATGAAACTATAACAAAAATATGTCAACAGGATGAAGATTTCCAAAAACGTGTTTTAGATCTCCTTATCAACATATGTGGGTCTAGTGTATATACAGACATTGAATTTCAAGACTGGTCAGAATATGAACCTGATAAATCCTCTAATGGTGGTTGTTATAGATTCAGTAAACATTACTACTACAATAAAGATTCAGATTTGTGGACACTACAATACGAAACATCCGCAGATATGGAGTATTGTCCTATATGTGGACACTTTGAAAATCATGAAGAATATGATGACGATATATTTATCGGTTATTCTTGTGGTAGTGCAAAAATAATCTCATCTACAAAAATGATTCAAACCGTAATTAGTTTTATGCTTAATTACAAAGATGATACTGATTATATTATGTTGGTTAGATAAAACAAGGAGGAATTAATCATGAAAAATAATACAACTAAAGCATTCGATAATTTCGTATCTCGTAACTTCTTCGGATATAGTGCCTACACATTATATCAGGAACTCTGCCATTCATATCCGGCAGAAGTAGCATCCCAATGGGTGTATGTCAATATATGGCATACATTCATTGATAATGACACACCAGAAGATATTGATATTGCACGTCATGTAGTGTGTATCATTATTGGTGATCCGAACTTCGAAATTCGTGCACTTGATGCTCGTGATTATATCGAGTATTGCATAGCTACTCATGAATATGAGCGCCTTGCAGTATTAATTGATGAGGCACTTGACCTCTATATCGACAGAGTAATCAGCCTAGACGAGTTCAAGTTGATTGTATCTGTCGCTCAGTAATTAAATTATCCATCAGTCTATATGATTTTCCTTGACTGGCGGATTTGAAAAACGGAAACAAATTTAGAATTGATTTTTCTGGACGGGATACCCCCATGTATAGGGAAATTGATTCTAATATACAGGGAAATAAAAATAAATCAGCTGTCCTATCGGCATACGGGGAGAATGGAGAATAGCCATGACAACAACAACTAATAATTTCAACTTCGTAACATTCTCAAATAACATAACAGTAGTGAATACCACTCCACATCCTGTAACAATACAGGATGTAAACGGAAATCTTATTTCGGTGCCGACTAGCGTGTTGATTAACGCTAAGGCAATTGAAAAACAGGTATCACCTCTGTTTGTAAAAACAGAGTTTGTAGGCACTGATGAAGGAAGGGAAATCATTTCTTCCATCAAAGAGTCTTTCAACCAGAACGCTGTGGCCGGGGAGACTTTAGTAATCATTGGTAGCATTATTGCTGCTCAGGCATATCCGGGAGAAGTATTTGGACTCACTCCAGTCCCAGGTTACGAAAGAGTGGCACCAGATGACAAGAGAATGCGTTGTGACAAGTTCACAACTTTCGCGTAAGGGAGGGAAATAGCCATGACTAAAACAACAAAAACTATCGTTACTGCAATCGTAGTAACAACAACATTATTCTCAAGCTGTACTCCGGTATCAGCAAGAGAAATCACTTCCGTTAATCGTACAGAAACCGGAACTCTTTATGGTTTCAGTGACGGAACCGGATATTATACAGAGGATATTGAGGGAATCAGCACCCTTGATAATCTTTACCCTCTTACCGGAATTGTTACAGAAATCGAATACGATGTAGAACCGGAAGTTGATCTTGTAACAATCACCTGCTCCAACGGAAATATGTTCTCATGGTATGCAGATGCCGGAGATTATGAAGTTAATGACCTTGCATCCTGTATCATGGATAGCAAGGGAACTAAATATGTAGATGATGACGAGGTGTTGCTGGCCCATTATGCCGGTGGATTAAAACACCTCGAACAGTATGCAAAATAAATTAAATTAAATTAAACAGAAGGGAAATAAATCATGACACGAGAAGAATACAACAAGAGGGCAGCAGCTAGAAAAAAGAAATCAATCATTATTAAAAGCAGCTTAGGTTTAGCTGCTTTTTTCATATTTGCCGGAATTATTGGCAAGATAGATCAAGACGTATATGCCGGAATCCATTCCGTCAAAGGAACTGTTTCCGTATCAGGAAACTACATCCTTGATGAGAATGGAAAAGCATATGATGTATCCGGATTCCAGAGCGGATCCGAAGTAACAGTAAAACTTGATAAACAGGGAAATATCCTGTCTGTTGTAAGCAAATAGAAACGAGGTGATTGCATGGAACACAGATACAAACTCCGGATCTATTTTAAATCCGGTGCGCAGAAAGGGAACTTGAAAAGGGAAGAGTTCTTTGATTCCCTTGATGCCATGAACAAAAGATACAGAGAATTGTTTAAGCCAAGAGAATATGCTTTAAATCCTACAGCATGGGAAAAAGTAAATGAAGAATGGCTGAGAATGTTCAACATGTCGGCCGCATAAGAATGGAGAAAAATATGATACCAAAACAAAAGAAATTAGATGCACTTAATGCCGACATCAGAGGAATGGTGAAGGCAATCAAAGACTTCAAGGCAAAAAGAAAGGCCGCCATTGAAGCAAATGATTATGAGACAGCAGAGCAGATGTGGAGCAATGAAAAAGTAATGACGCAGAATCTAGCTGAAGCAAACTACCAGAAGATTAGGCTGTACTATTCCAAGGCAGATGCAATCTATGAAGATAAAATTATTGCAATCTGCAGCCTGCCAGGACTTATTGGCATGAAGGAAGCAAATCTCATTGAGTGTTGTGCAAATATCAATGGGAGAAAGCTCTACGCAATTTAATTAAACAGAAATGAGGTGTATACAATGACAAAAGGAAACGGAAGCATTGGTTCCATTACAACTATGGGAAATCTTCCTTTATATGGATGTGTAAACCCATGTAGAAAAATTAATACAACATACAAATCTCGAATTAATTGGAAGATGGAAATTAGAACCTTAATGAGAGATTTTAGTTTTCCAAAAGATATAATAGAATCTGTTATTCGGACAACGGAAGTCGAATGTCCACATGAAAATGCAGACATGAAGTACGATCATGCCTGGAGAAAATTCTGGACATTGATCAGTTGAAAAAACTAAATAAAAATTAAATTAAACAAATATAAAAGAAAGAGGTCGATCATCATGATGAACTATAACGAAATCGAAAGAGCACTTACAAACGGAGCAACAGAAAGCAAAGTAATTACTAAACTTTTCAAAGACCAGACAGCATACAACACGGTGATGAGTAACTGTCAGCGAATTGGCGGAAAAAGATTTTGCTGTATTCCGCTTGAATTGTTAGAAATCGACGAAGATTATCAGAGAGTATACTGTATCAACATAGAAAAAGTATATTCTTTGGTACGTAAATGGAATTTCAATAAATGTGAGCCAGTATTGGTATCACCACATCCAGAAACTGCAACATTTGCAGTGATCGATGGATCACACCGTATGCTTGCTGCCGGAATCAGGAAAGAAAAATATCTTCTTGCGGTACTTACTGAAGGATTGTCAGAAGATCCTGCTGAAAGGAAAATTGAAGAGGCAGAATTATTCTCAGAACAGGGAGAAGATGTTGATCATCTGAGTCCTTCCCATAAACACAGAGCTTATGTAACTAGAGGGATTAAGAAATACTGTGTATTGGATAACTGTATTAAGGAAAGGAGACTATTATTAAATATCCATGAATTAAAGAATCTTTCAAAGGAAAAGCAGGATTCCTTAAAAGCAGCTGATTATAGAGTATTAAGTGGATATTCAGCAGCATTGCAGGCTGCATCACTTGTTAATGGAGAAGAAATTCTTAATAATGTATTTAATATCATTGAAGATGCAGGTTGGCATACAGCTACTAATGGATATGGAGCCAATGTTATCTGGCCGGTTAAAAGTGTTTTAAACCTGCATGACAATGATCCACAGGTTGTCAAGGCAATTGTATCTTTATTCCGTCCAATTGAACCAGATACGTTTTTTGCCAAAGCACATGCAAAATATCCTGGTCGCAAAGAAAAAGAACGTCTCACTATGTATCTGGAAGAAGAGGTCGCCAAGAGATTAGGAATCCAGCCTATGTATACCGGCGGTGACTTAAGAAAAGTTACTTCTGCAATTAATAGTCAGCGTCACTATAAAGCAACTGGAACAGAAAACAAATAAAACAAATTAAATTATACAGAATATAGCACTTGCATTTTAGTACCGTAAGTGCTATACTCTGCTCAAAGACAAACGAATGTTCGATATCATAATTCAGCTTCGGCATATGCGGCGTGAAATTTAGAGCCGCTCTCCTTCTAAATCGTAGCTGAATTATGCTATTGAGCATAAGAATAGGAGAGAAAGCAAATGAATAAAGCAGAAGCAAAAGCAGTAGTAACAATTCCAATGAAGGGAAGATACTTTCTTCATAAAAACGGAAGTATTATTCCGGTCACAGACCTGATCAATGCGATCTATCTCATGACAGGTGATGAGAAAATTAATGAATGGGATCCGGATCTTGAATTCTATATCCGTACATTCTTTGGAAACATTGTAAGGGAAATGTCTCCTACAGAAATTACTGTACAGAATTTCTTGAAACATCACGAAAAAGTGAAAGCAATCAGATTGTATTATCACATGCACAACACAGAGTCGCAGAAATGTACATTGGTAGAAGCCAGAGATTATGTGGAACAGTTGAAAACAAAAATGAAAGAGAGAGGTGAACTGTAATGACAAAGATTAAAGAAGCAGTAGATAATCATAAAAATTACGAAAAATTCCATGTGGAAACAATCGTTGCCCACAATGGAGTGCTGGTTGACATTGTAATTTCTGCCTCATACGAAGAAACAAAATTCGATAAAATCATGGCAGACTGTAAGCGCCAGGAAGAAGAACGTAAGCGTGAACGACGTAGAGAAAAAATTAAATTAATCAATCTGTTCACAGGAAGAAGAGAAAAGAGGGAAATCGCATGATAACAAGTAATAAAATGCCGGAGCTGGCAGCTACAGATATTGTAAAGTTAAGAAATGGAAAAATTGGGATTGTGTTAGGAAATAAGAATTCTAATAACCATCTTGCCATTTATACTAACAATACTACATGTGTATCTTGTGAAGAATATTTAAGTAATTATGAGTCAAACAGACATAATAATGATCGCAACATTGACATTATCAAAGTATGGAAATCAAATTTTGAAAGGCAATGTGCTTTAATTGATGAATTCTATACAAAAAACAATGCTCCAACATACATGGATCCTGATTGGGAAGAACCAACTACAATGACTGTAAAAGAAATTGAAAAAATTATCGGTCATCCGTTCACGGTCATTGAGGAAGAGGTGGGTGAAGATGAATGAAACACTGTCATTCGCAGGATGGAGACCAGGCAATCCGGATCAAATCATCCCGTGGAAAGAGAAATTCGATGAAGAATATAGCGACGGAGGCCAGTTAACATTACTGTCAAAAGAAATCTATCAGGCAGAAGCAGATGAAGATATGCCGGCTTTCGAATATCGCTATATTATTAAAGCAATGGATCTGCAGGCGTTTGGATCAGATCAGAAAACAATTTGTTTCCGCTTATATATGTGTCCATTACCACAGTATTGGAAGCCAGAAGTATTAAAGGATCTTTCGGAAGATAACAGCGCAGATTGGTTCTTCGAAGACGCGGTAAATTCAGATGTCCTTCCATATATAGGAGAAGAGTATTTGAATTATACAGATAATGATGTCCTACCAGATGAGAACGGTAATAAATGGTATGATTACTTTTATCATATTACAGACTGGTCTAAGGCAAACGAAATGCTAAACATAATTACAACAGTCTTAGATCCAATGGACAGTACACGCGGTCACGGTCTTGACCAGGCATGGAACCAACTGGGAAACACCGGTTGGGATTTGCTTGAACACATTCTGAATGGAAAAGATTATATTAAGGCAGCATTATCAAGATTAAATAACTGCAATAATTAACTTTACAATACGAGAGAAGAATGATATATTAATCATAACAAGTTAAATTAATTATATATAAGGAGAAAAATACAATGAAGACAAAGGCAGTCCGCAGCCAGAGAATCGCATGGCTGTTGAGGAAAGAGGGATTTAAAATTCTTGGCATCACGCCAAATAGAAGACGTCCAAATCTGGATGTTTATATATTTGAAGCAACACCAGAGTTATGTGCTTCACTGGATACTCATATCCAAAATAAAGACAACAGAAGAGATTAACGAAAGCAAATCGGAGGAAAAATCATGAGTGAAAAAGAATTTGACCGAGGGAAATGCTTTACCTTCTTTTCTTCATATAGAAAACAGGGAGAACGAATAAAAGAAATTCTTGGGCCGGAGAAAGCTCTGGAATATTATGAGGCGGTCATAGATTATGGACTGTATGCCAAACCAATAGACAAAGAACTTCTATTATATGTAGGAGACACCTTACTTGAGACAATCGACTCATCTCAAGAGAAGCGGTCACGAGCATTCGGTGAGAACATGACCGTCACTTTATCCATCTTGGAATTGAAGCGTGATCATCCAGAATATTCTCAGAATCAGATTGCGCAAGAGCTGAAGACGAGCAAAGGCAAAGTCAATAAAGTACTTACAAAATACAGAGATGGCGGGTATGCAGATTTTGTTGACTTTAACTTGCTCATAAATGAAATTGAATATGATCCTACGGGGCAGGTGATATGGCCATCTGGTTCCGGTACTGGTACTAATTATAATACTAATAATAATTATAATAATAATAATAATAGTACCGACCGGTACCGTGACCACCAGCGTGACCGCTTGAATGGTCTGGTAGCCGGATCGCTCGGAAGAGTCGCTGACGCTCCAGATGTCGTCGCTTCCGCTCCTAACTCCGCTGACGCTGCGCGCTTACGCTTGCCAGATGATCTGACGGAAGATATTAAGAATATGAACTTCGAAGCGAAAATAGATGACAAATCTATGTTAGAGGTTATGGATCGTGATTATCGTGAGTATTTAGATGATGGTTGGGAGACTCATGAGGATATTAGAGATAAACTTATCGAGAAGTTTACTACCGGATTCTATTGTGGTGATAATGATAAGGTTACTGCTTATGCAGAGTTCTTGATGAAACATTATAAAGATTAAATTACAGGAGAAGCGAGAACATGAAAGTATATTTAGTATGCAGTCTTAATGATAAAGATTACATGGATCCTGAATTTGAATTCTTTAAATATTTTGAAGATGCACATCGATGCATCAAAGAAACAATTGCAGAGAGTACTATGAACAATGATATATCTGATAAGGAAGTTGAATATATAATTCCTTTAGGCAATTGTATAACAAGAGTAGAATACACATTTTATGATTATGATGATAATGAACACTTCATAGTGTTTGAAGTATTCGAAATCGAAATATCTGATGGAGACTGTTTATGCATGTTTCATCATGCTTACAACGGAGTTAATTTTCATATTGAAAAGATTGGGACTCTTGAAGAATGTCAGAATCAGATGCTAGATGCAACAGCTAAGATTGCTAATGATTATGACATTGATATAACAGATGTTGATCTGTTTGATGTAAATGAATATGATTCATGCATAGACACTGGAGATGAATGGAAAATGCATAATGTTATTCAGTTTAATGAAAGCGAAATTAAATGAAGATAATATCACATGAAAATAAGGAGGTAGTAATATGAGTGCAACAGTACCTATGTCTGTATGGAATAATGTACGGAAATATTTCAAAGAATCTCTGGATGACAGATATGATCTTCAGGATGTAATCCGTTATAAAAATCCAATGGATTCATACCTGTATATGGTAATTGCAAAACATAAGAATTATCCAGCAATTAAGGCATCTATAGGATGTGGACCATGGGTTGTGTGGACTACTTGGAACGAATCCACACAGTCACTGAATGGTGGTCACTATGATATCAAAACATATGAAGATGCTTTGTCAATCTGTGAAGAAAGAAGAAAATAAGAGAGTGAGGGATAAGAAATGTCAGCATTAAATAATTATAATGAAGTAAAACAGAAACTTGATGAAGTGAGGATGATTACGGGAGACTTGGAATTTAATACTGCCGTCACATTCTTAATGCAGATCGGATGGAGTAATAAGAGAGATGTTATCTCCTTATGCAATAAATATAATACCGAACCGGAAGAGAATGTAAATAAAAAGGTTGCAAATGCAGCTTTAATGATTATTCATATTGCAGAACCAATTGAGCTACTTACATATGTAAAACTTGAGTGCCCACTTTGGATTGAGGGAATTGAACCGAAACGTCTCAAGAAAATCGCAGAAGATGTAATCAACGCCGGATATAAATACTGCAAGGATCCACGAGTTGATACTTTTGAAGACTGGAAAGAGCTTCTGGAACAACAGTATGGAATTACGCATGAAGAGTTACAGAAAATTCTATATCTGAACGAGAGAGGAGAAATGTAAAATGGTAGATTACAAAGAGAAAATCAAGAAACTTTTAGCATTAAGTAAGAGTCCGAATGAGCATGAGGCTCAGTCAGCTCTTGCAAAGGCACAGCAGCTTATGGCAGAACATAAAATCTCTATGGCAGAAGTCGAAGATAAAGAAAAAAGAAAGGCAAATGAACATTCAGCTGGAATTACTTATTCGACTAGAAGAGATCCCTGGGTGCTGAGATTGTCTAAAGTTATTAGTAAGAATTACTGCTGTGAAAGTTTTTCTCGTAGAGAAAAAGGTAAACAAACGTATAAATTATATTTTTGTGGGTTAAATGAAGACGTTGAAATTTGTATGATTGCATTTAAATATGCAACTGATTGTATTCAATCAGAAATTAAAAAGAGAAAACAAAAAGGTAAGCTATTTAATTATACAAACGAACTGATTACATCCATGTGCAATGGATATGCTTATGGTTTCATTAAAGGACTTGATGAAGCGTTTGAAGAACAAAAAAGAGCAGCTGCACAGTCAGAGGCAAATTGGGGCTTAGTGTTATCTACGCCTCCAGAAGTAAAACAAAGAATGTCTGAGCTTGGATTAAAGACAACTACGTTCCGATCTAAGCAAGCTGCAAAAGTATCAAAATCAGATTATGAAGCCGGTAAGAAGGACGGAAGAGATTTTGATATTACTAAAAGAGTGGCCGGTGAGTAAAGTAAATAAATAAAACAGAATAAAAATTTAATTAAACAAAGGAGATGTATATTATGATGGACAATACAATTGAAAGAAGAACAAATAACCTTACACATGTAGAAACGATGTTTGATGCAAGAAGAACTCCATGGGACGGACTTGGAAAGAAAATTGCCGGAGCAGTTACATCAAGAGATGCGATCAGATTAGCAGGTCTGGACTGGAATGTAGTTCCGACAGATATTATTTCTGAAGCTACAGGATTAAAGATTCCTGGTTATAAGGCAAATGTAAGAGATTTGGATGATAAAGTGCTTGGCGTTGTTACAGATCGTTATAAGGTAGTGCAGAATGATGAAGCCTTTGCTTTTACAGATGGATTACTTGGAGAAGGTGTACGATATGAAACTGCAGGTGCTCTTCAGAGCGGTAAGAAAGTATGGATGCTTGCAAGACTGGAAGGCAGAATGATTACTGATGAAAAAATTGATCCGTTCTTAGTGTTTACGAACAGTCATGATGGAAAAGGATCAGTCAGAGTAGCTATTACACCGGTACGTGTATGGTGCCAAAATACACTCAATCTGGCCCTTAAAGAAGCTGAAAGACAGTGGGTGTGCAAACATACCGGACGTATTGATGAGAAACTTATAGAGGCGAAATACACGCTCATGAACACTGAGCACTATCTTGAAGCTTTGGAAGCAGAATTCGGAAAGATGAAGATGAAAAAGCTTGATGTTGATAAGGTACATAAGTTTGTTAAGATGTTACTTCCTATCAGCGAGAAAGATGGAGATCGTAAGGTGGCAAACATTCAAGAAATGCGAAACGAATTGATGATGAGATATCTTAATGCTCCGGATCTGCAAGTGCTTGAGCCATCTGCTTATAGATTTGTGAATGCTGTTTCTGACTTTTCTACGCATAGAAAACCATCAAGAGGAGGCGAATACTACCAAGAAAACATGTTTATGAAAGTAGTGGACGGGGATGAACTGATTGATAAAGCTTATGCAATTTGTGATGCTGAGGTGTAACATCTCAGCATTACGGAAGGGAGTAATGTAATGGAAGCAGTAAATAAAACTAATGGAAATATTTACAGTATTCAGCAAGATACAAATGGTAAATGGTTTGGTTATTGTGATCGGACAAAAGAATACACTCCGGCGTTTGTAAAATTGAAAGGATTGATAGGGTTGTTGGAATTGAAAGGATATGAGGTGGTTGAATGATGATTAATTTATAATGGATTTTTAGAAGCAATATAATGCAAATGAAACAAGAGTTTCAGCTTAAAAATGGAGAAAAAAATGTATACATATATACTTTTATATAGATGTAAAAACGAAGCAGAATATCATAATACTTGTGTGTCAGAAGATATTTTTAAAATACAAAAACATATTTTAGAATGTAGATTTTTAGATGATTATGACAGATTAAAATTAGAAATTTGGGAAAATGGATATTTTATAAGGAAAATTGAAGGAAATGATATTTCTAAATTTATTAAAGAGAAATGAAATGATGATTTTAAGATCAAGAAAGGGATTTTTTATGTTGAAAAATTGTATGATTCTAACCCAAGAAAGGAGTAAAAAATATGGCAAAGATGACAAAAGAACTCTACGAAAAACTTAGTATAGCAGGAAAAGCACTTTGTGAATATTGCGAAAACGATGAATGCTCATGCTGCCAGGTGACGCGCCTGATGGATGATGCATACATTGAGGCAGTAGAGGAGGGGGGGATTGTAGATGATGCCTAAAAAATACGAAGTTGCTTTTGTAGTGTATGCTGATATTCCGGAAAAGGACTCCAGTATTGGAAATTTGGAATGCAATGGAACACTGAGAAGTTACAACTGCTATTCTTTAAGGGATGCAAGAATGTATTTCACAATTTCTGCTGAAACCCCGGAAGAAGCATACAAAAAAGGGCTTGAAAAAATGCAGTTCGGTGATGCTGATTTTGGAGAAGCGGTGGTGGAAGACTGGTACTTGGAGAACGTTTCTTGCGGCGACAAATACTGGTACAAGGAAGACCTTGCACTCTGATTGCTTTACTTGCAGATTTCAAATTGGACTGCGATACAAGAGATTTTTTGTTAAAAAGGAGGACTAAATCATGAAAAAAATCATTAACGGAAGAAAATATGATACAGAAACGGCAAAAGAAGTTGGTTATTGGAGCAATGGATATCCATGTTCTGACTTCAATCATTGCGAGGAAACCTTATATCTTAAGAAAACAGGAGAATATTTCCTGTACGGAGAAGGTGGTGCTTTAACTGAATATGCAAGAAGTGTATGTGGCGGAAGCACTGGTGGATCTCGAATTATTCCTTTGACTGAAGAAGGGGCAAAGAACTGGGCTATGGATCATCTGGAATGTGATGAATATGAAGCGTTGTTTGGAGAGGTAGAAGAATGAAATTTAATGGAAAATGTAAGATTCGATTACTTAGAGATTTTCCAGCAATCAATTTGAGAATGGGTGACAGCCTTACTGTTTATAAATATAAGTATAAAAAGTGTTCCGATGAAATTACATATGTTCATCCAAGAACATATCTTAGATTTACCCCAGAAGATGTGAAGGAACTGTCGGATGACGCAAAAGAATATGAATTCAAAGTGTTTATGGGACCAGACGGAATAGATGGTCCGTGTCTTGGGAAAATGTGTGTAACTGAAAATTCTTCTGACGAAGCTTATAATGTAATGCTTGATATTATCGGTTGTAGATTGGTAGAATCGTTTCCGGAACTTGATATTCCGTATTCTATTGAATTGGTCGAAGAAAGTGAGGATGCATAATTATGCAAAACGTGTATATTACCAGAAATGGAAAGCAGATTCAGCTCACAGTGGATGAAATTAAGGCAGCTTGGGCTGCCTGGGATGCAGAATTGAGAGAGGAGCAGTTGGATATTTACAAAGAAGAAGTTAAACAGACATTATTAAAATTAAGTAAAGAAAATGACAAACCTGAATATGAAAAGGCTGCGGATAATGACGACATTGTAGATGAAATTGCTAGAGATATTAGAAGAGCCATTGAAAACGGATGTGATTATGATTGGTGCTTTGATACCAGTAAGTATGGAGGTTTTATGGATAGTTATAATACTGCGATAGTAGTTTTTGGAGAGGAAGATAACATAGATGAGACTGATTATTGAAGGTAAAACAAATAGAGATGACGTAATGGTAAATACAGCGAAAGTAACATTACCATCTGGAGATGTGTATACGATTGACAGGGATTGTACTGAATACACTATTGATACAGTAACCGGGTATTTATCAATGACTTGGGATATGTGTTATCTACATATGATTAACGATATTTTATTATTTGATAATACCGCTTATCTCTCAAGCGATGATGGATTTCAGGATATTCTTAATGAAGGGACGTTGGAACTTGAACTTGAGGATGATGCTGGTTCAGATTATGTTGTTGAAGTTGCTAAATGGAGCTTTTGTTGAAAGGAGTTAAATTATGGGATCAGTATATTCTATACATTCACAGATGAAATTCAAGGATAAGGATAAAGCAATTAAAATACTGCAAGCAAAAATCAGCAGAGGAGAAGAGGAGCATATTGATTATGGGTTGGATACATATAGAAAATCAGAGAATTTAGATATTAATGATATTGATGATCTGATTGCTGTGTTTATTGGTATCGGAAAAATGTTCGATGTTGCTAACGATGATGATGGCTGGACTACTTATGATAATGGCTTTGATGCTTCTTATGGGTGGGAATCTGTCATGATGGAAATGTTTGAAGAACTTGCACCAGTATTGGAGGACGCATCAGATCTTTTCGTTGAGTGTGATGACGGAGTAAATGTGCTGGTTGTTAAAGACGGAAAATGCATTCAAGAGATATGAGGTGATGAGATGAAAGATATTCTCTTAGAGAAAGTGTTTGAAGCAGAAAGATGGGAAGCAGCAATTAATAAAGGGTTTTTCAAGGGAATTGATAAAGGAGAGCTGCGTCAACTTTGTGGTCCAGAGACAAGAGTAAGATTGGCAATGGCAATTCTGGAAGATAATTATGAAATTGCTCCGCCACATCAGGCATTAATTCCAAAGGACAATGGAGAGTTTCGAACAGTATATGTGAATGAAAATATTGATCGAATCTTTTTATCTATTGTGAACGATCTGTTATTTGAATTGTGTCCTGGTATGATTCATCAATCTTGTAAGAGTTATCAGAAGGGAATTGGCTGCGGTAAAGTTGTGCAGGAGATATCACATAAACTTAAGCCAAATCCATATCAGAATCCAAACGGCATATTAGGTTTCAAAGCAGATTTAAGTAAATATTTTGATTCTGTGCCGATTGAATTTATTGACGATGCGTTTGACCAGGTAGAACGAAAAATTGGAAAATCAAAGGTTATTACAGTATTACGAAAGTATTATCACACAGACCTTTGTTTTGATCCTGACGGAAATCTGATTGAGCATTATCAGAGTTTAAAACAGGGATGTGCAGTAGCTTCATTTCTGGCAGATGTAATGTTATTTCACATTGATTTTGAACTTTATAAATATTCATTTATGAACATGGCTAGTATGTATACAAGATATTCAGATGATATTTTATATATTGGTTCTGGATATGAGAAGGCTATGGGATTTCTTGAGAAAGAACTTCAGAAAATGTCAATGAAATTAAATCCGAAAAAAGTAGAATATCTTACAGGTGATAAATGGTTTAAGTTCCTGGGATTTATGATAAAGGGAAGTCAAATCACATTATCACCAAATCGTGTAAAACAATTTCAGAAAGAAATTTCAAAACGAAGCATTGGCAATTTAAATTATCATGTCGGCGGTAAAATTGCTTTGAAATCTATTAACAGATACTTATATAAAGGAGATGGAACTTATTCTTGGGCAACGCAGGTACTTCCGATTATCAATGTGGAGAAAGATATTGATACATTGAATGAATTTGTTATGGATTGTATCCGAGCCTGCCAGACAGGTAAAAGAAATATTGGTGGATTAGGAACTGTAACTAATCGAAAAGATTGCACGATTCTTAGAGGAACCGGAAAAAATGTATCTGCCAATAGAAAGAGCACAGAAAAAGAAATTGAAGGATATTACAGTATTCGGTGTATGCAGAAAGCTTTGAATATCTGCAGGCCGGTATATGATACGATTGTAAGGGAGATGTAAATATGTATATTGTACCGAAAATTGAAGTAAGGGAAGCGGAAGACATTGCAGATTTCGCTACAACAATGGATTCAGACATGAATCAGTATTTCGAAGAAAAGAAAACATTGTTGGAAGATATACCAAGAGGTGAGAATCCCGGAACTGCATATTATTCGTTTTATCCAGCGGTAATAAATCCTAAGCTGTTTTATGCGTATATTTTAGCAATTAAGTATTTTCAAGATGGTACATGTCGATGGAAATTATGTTTAACATCTAGGGAAAATGAAGAGTGCCATATGACATTAGGAATTATGAGGGGAACTGAAGAAGAAGCGAAAGAACGACTTGCAACAATTCTTACTTCTGGAAGTATTAGATGAGGTGATTATATGAGCGAACATTTATTTTTATATAGAATTAAAGATTCTGATGATCGTGATTGTTGTGCTTATGTCGATGCAGCTGGTCCAAAATTTGAATGTAACCACTATTTCAGTTCAATTAATATATGCGGGAGTTGTTATTTTGGTGGGAGTTCCCTGAGTATGAAGAAATTGAAACAATTCTCACAAAAGATGAATATGAAGAAATTATTTCATTCAATATATTTATCAAAGCATTTGATTATGGCATTACAAAGGGTGACAGTCGATACAGAGCAGGGATCAAACTTATTGATTCTATTAAACATATCTATGATAAATTAAAGTCTGATGAAGCGTTTGCTTTCTTTGAAGATATTCAGAAAAGCGAAATGGAATATTTAAAAGAAGAATACAATTTATCAGATCGTAATATTGAAGAGATATTTAATGAATACGCAGAAGACTTTAGAGATCGCAGTATTGTAAGTTGTGTATACGATAATAGTGAAGAAGCTGGACGCGAAGAAGCTTGGCAGTTAGGATATGTCAAAGATGATGATCCAATTTCTTCTAAATATTTTGACTATGAGAAATTTGGAGAAGACTTAGTTGAGGATGATGAATACTTTATGGAATTATGTGATGGAAGAGTTGTAAGGTTGAGTTATTAAAATTTAATTAAACAAAATGGAGGTGATTTTATGTTGATTTTAACGACAAAATTAAAAAACGCAATTAACAAAAAGAAACCTGGTATGGAGTTTTCATTGCATCAAATTTCTGTAAATGGGAATAAGCGTGGTACCAGTGGATGGATTAGGAATCCAGAAAATAATTCAGTAGTATATGTCAATACAGAAGGAATTAAATGGAACGGTCGACCTAGACAATATATGTACAGGTATGCTGACGATATGAAAGATACTCATGGTTATCATAATAGATGGGCTACCTCATTAGAGGAATTAGTAAATGGAATTACAGAATTACTTTTGTTTCCGGTAAGCGAAGTAAAAGATTGTCGAATATAAAAGAGAGGATGTGGGATTATGCCAGAGCCAGAGAAAAAATTAATTGAAGTTATCGTAGAAAAACGACTTAGAGTATGCAAAGAGATTGAGGCTACAGAAGAAGAAATTGAATTTCTTAGACGAGGAGAAAATCCTTTTGAAAGTGAATTTAGTGACGAGGAGATGGAGCATGGCGATATTGAATGGGATTTTGCAGCTGCTGATGAGTACGGTAGAACAATTGTAGGTTGGGATTAATTAATCAAATAGATAAAAGCGAGGAAAGCGAATATGAATAGCGAATTAATAGTAAAAGATGTGGAATTTCATGGAGATATATTAAGAGCAGCACAGGATCCGGACGGAAAAGTTTGGGTTGGTGTTCGATGGGTGTGCCAGGGGATGGGATTTGATAATGAGCGCATGAAGAATGAGCGAAAGAAAATTCAAAGAGATATTGTATTAAATGAAGGGGTAAAATTTTACCCCTTGGGATCTGGCAATTCTGACACGCAAGTTTTATGCCTTGATCTTGACTATATACCTTTATGGCTAGCAAAAATTGCTATTACACCAACAATGCAGAGAGAAAATCCTGTATTAGTAAATAAACTAATCGATTATCAGTTAAAGGCAAAAGATGTCCTTGCAGCTGCATTCTTAGGAGACAAGAAAACAACAGAAGATATTATCCCAGTATATAAGCCACAAGGGAATATGATTCAGCTGCAATTTCCTGATATTCAGATGCCTACAATTCCGGATTATTCAAATCGACTCGATGAAATTAATAACAAGATTGATAAATTGTATGCTGAGAGGGAAAGTTTGCAACAGCAATGATAAATACGAATGCTAATCCAGTTAAATTAAACAATACAACACCTGTTAAGAAAGAAGGTGGAAAGAAAGTTTTATCTTCAGCAGAACAGGAATATTATAATTGGAAGAGAAGAACAAATGAATTTGTCGATAAGCTTTCAGAAAGTTCTAAATTTACTGATCGAAATAGTGTTTTAAAATATTTATATGATTATATAAATAAAACATATGGAATTGTATGGGACCAGGAGAAGAGAGAGTACAGAAGAAGACATTCCAATATTTCTAAAGTTTCTACATTTGATGTTATTTATGAAGATGAACAATTGCGTTCAATTTTCGATTGTGCTTTAGCAGATATGGCTGAAAAGTATAAAAATACATGCAAAGTAGATTTAATTATGCAGCCTCTGATAAAAAAGATAAATGATGAAAGCGCAAATTACACTATAAGTTATCGAAAGGTATACGCAATGCTTAGAAAAACAGATCCTAATATTAATTGGGCAAATCTGAAAAAGAGATATGTTTCTAAACATGGAAGTGCTGGGTATAGTAGAAAAAAGGTCGTTGATAGCAATCCAGAGTTACGTGCGAAATTTGAAAAGGCAGTTAACCTTGTATTAATGGAGGAGGATAAAAAACATGAAGGTGGAAGAAAATAACATTCAAACATTTTGCGGAAAAGATCTCTTTAAATGGGAAAGCTGGGATGAGGTAGATACAGGAACCTTACAGTTCTACGGAGTAGAATTCTGCATTGATTATTTAAAGAAATATAATGGAATGTGTGTGGTTTTAAGTATGGAAGGACAGCTTGATATATTTTCAGAAGATGAATCTGGGAATTCGGTGCAGGAATGGTCCGGATTTATAACAAAGATTCCAGGATTCTTAGCGGGGGAAGAAGTTTATAGAGTAGTCCATGAATATGACGATGAATTTGGATTTCATGAGACAGAAACAATAGCTGTTTGTGCAACAGAAGAGAAGGCTGATGAAATTGTCGAAGAGAATAAAGAGGCTGGTCTTGATGAGAACGAAAGTTATTGGAGTTTGGTTGAGGAATTGGAGGGATAAAGAATGTACTTAATAACATTTTTGCCATGCGGAACAAAATTTCTTGTTAATCAATCATCAGAAGAAGAAGCTTTGAAATCTGCTGTGAAGGCTAATGAAACCGTTGGTGAAATAGAAGATGTTGATTTAACATTAAAATCATTATACATAATTGAACCTGCAGATTTCTCAACATTAATTCAGCTTTTTCAAAAAGAACCATATTGGGGAAACACAGATGATACAATTATTTTCGATGATTAGGGAGGGATAAAGGTATGCCGGATAATATTTGGTTGTATGGGTTTGATGGATTCAACGGTCTGAAGACAGTTGGTTTTGTTATAGCTAATACGGATACAGAAGCCGAACATAAGGTTTGGCGAATGTATAATGATTTCGGAACAGATGAATATGATTTGTATGATCTGGTTGTATGGCAACCGAAAAATGATGAAAATTATAGGGAAGATTATCCTGATGTAATGGAAATAGTTTATTAGGAAAGGGATTAATAATATGAAAATTATAGATAAAAGAACTGAGAAAAAAGAATATACATTTAAAGATTTAGTGTGCGGAAATGTGTTCGAATATTCAGGAGATATTTATTTAAAGTTAGATACTTCTGGTGAGGATAATAATGCATACAATCTTAATACATGCAAATTTGCAACATTATCAGACAGTGCTGTGATGCCAATTGAAACAGAACTCGTAATACGAGATACAAAAAACATGACTGGCCAGAATGACAAAACAGAACTTATTGGAGGTATTATTGATATCTTTGAAGATTTCTTAGATAAAAAGGGTGTGACCTTGGAGCCTCCTAAAAAAAGCTATGAAATGGAATTAGATGGTAACACTAATGCTAATATTTATGGCACTGATTATGATTCTATTTCAGATTCATTAGAGTCACTTCTACGAAGTTGGAAAGTAATTGAATAAGTAATTTAATTAAACGAGAACACACTCGGAATATACAAGATTAATTCAATTCAATTCAATGGTGCTGCCATTATTCCTGGTTACGGATCTGAAATCCGGTCTACCGAACCGGCTTTAAGATCCTCCACCAGGAGAATCGCAGCTCAATATGACTCTGTTAAAGAAATGTGCCAGATTAATTGAGTATATTCAGTCCGGAGTATAACGGAATGCAAATAAGATATTTAAGATTTAATTATGCAGGCTAAGATAGATGCCTTCTTCAGGAACCTCTGGGTATCCCCAGCACTTCCTGAAGATTACATCTCCAGTAACCTGCATTATATGAAACAATTATAGAAATATACCGTAAGTATTGAGTTTGCATAATAAATTAATTTAGGAGCATACCAAGTATAAGCAAGATATATTCTATTTAATGAAGCGGTACATGACGATGACCCAATTCTGTCAGATATCTCTGAAGAAATGCGTCATCGCATTCCGCCTAATATTGATCCATTAAAGAAATATGCCACATATGTAGAGCTTATACAAAAAAATCACAAGACAGTGAAATATTAACAAAGCATTTTAATTTTAATCATGGAAGCAAATATTGGAGGAAGCTGCCGGATTTATCAGTCCGGCTGCTACCTCCCTTGCCGCTATAATATGAAACAATTATAGAAATGTCTTAAAAATGTTGAGTTAATATAAAAAAATCGTAAGGTAACGAGTATCAATAAGACATTTAATTTAATTTCAGAAACAACTACCTGAGGCAATAAATTGCCTCACGACTTGCTCTGGAGATATGAAATGATTATAGTGATACCTCAGAAATGTTGAATTGATATAAAACCACAAGACAGTGGATATTAACAAGGTATTTAATATTTAATAAGAAGGTGATGAACTGGGAGGAAATCAAGCCCCTAACGGAGCTAGATATCCTCCGGATCATCTTCATATATGAAACTATTAAAGGAATGTCTCAGAAATACAGAGTTAATATAAAAATAAAATGAAAGGAAGTAGATAAAATGAGTATTTACGGAGATTTTTTATCTGATCTTAAAATTAGCGAAACCAAAAGATGGAAAGCGGATTTAAAGAATAAAACATTAATTTGTGAAGGTAAAAAATATATAGAATCTTCTATGTATGATATACGTCATGATTTAATCGTGATTGACGGAATTAACTTTGATACATCAAGAAAGGAATGCAATGAAATATGTTTTGAGATTATTGAAAATCTGTATCACAAATATAAATATTCCATTCCAAGTGAAAGAAGTGAAAAGTACAGACAAAGAGAATATTTTCGTGCATTAAAGCCAGACGAAATGACAGATGAACAGTTAGTTACTGGCGAAGATCGAAATTATACAAGAGCCGCACTTGAAGCATTCATTCTTTGTGCTTCTCTGGCAGGATATTTGACTTGGGATGAAGAGCAGATGGGCAGCCATTGGTTTTATCAGGGGAAAGATAAAGATTTAATTATACTGAAGAAGTGGATTGAATGTTAAAGGAGTAAAAATATGCTTGAATTAAACGGAAAATACAACACCGCAAAGGTTTTCACTGACAATGTTGACAATGAGACCATCAGCCAGGTAATAGAACTGCTGAACCAGGATTACATCAAGGATGCGAAAATCAGAATCATGCCTGACTGCCATGCGGGCGCCGGATGCGTCATCGGTACAACAATGACAATTTTTGATAAGGTATGCCCGAATCTGGTTGGGGTAGATATCGGCTGCGGTATGCTGGCTGTCAGGATTGCAGAAAAGGATGTTGACCTTCCAAAACTGGATGATGTAATTAATACATATGTTCCGGCAGGGTTCAATGTAAACGATGAACCGCTTGGCAATTTCAGCCATTTGAATAACTTGGTCGCTCCGGCTGATATATCGCTGGCTTATTGCAGCATTGGAAGCCTTGGAGGCGGCAATCATTTTATCGAACTTGATAAGGATGATGACGGAAACTTGTGGCTTGTAATCCATACTGGTTCCAGGCATCTCGGACTGGAAGTTGCGAAGCACTACCAAGAACTCGCATACAAACAACTGAAAGATTCAGATGTTGGTGGCAAAATCAAGGCTGTAATTGCAGACTTGAAAGTAAAAGGAAGGGAAAAAGAAATTGAAAAAACAATCCAGGCGTTAAAGATGCAGGAACCGCATATCCCGAAATCTTTGTGCTATGTTTCCGGGCAGGCGTTCAAAGACTATATCCACGATATGGAAATTGTCCAGAAGCATGCAGAGCTAAACAGGAAATATATTGCCGATACAGTCATTGAAAAAATGGGCTGGCATATTTGCGAAGAGTTTCAGACAATACACAATTACATTGACACAAAAAACCTGATTCTCCGCAAGGGTTCTGTGTCTGCACGGAATGGCGAAAAGTTGATAATTCCGATAAATATGCGTGACGGGTCTTTGATTTGTGTTGGAAAAGGCAATCCTGATTGGAATTATTCTGCACCGCATGGTGCCGGAAGGATTTTGTCAAGAAGCGAGGCGAAAGATGCTGTTGGAATTGATGAATTTCGTGAATCTATGAAGGGGATATATTCTTCTTCTGTAATGGAGTCTACAATTGACGAGTCGCCGATGGTGTATAAGCCGATGGAGGAAATTATGGAAAATATCAAAGATACTGTTGATATCGTGAAAGTAATTAAACCAGTATACAATTTTAAAGCACATTAAGCAAGAAGAACAGTGAAGGAAATCGCGAAAGAGATGTTTGGGTTTGAATTATAATAATGAGGCGATCATATTGACAATAAAACAGTTAATTAAACAATGGAGAAATTATTGAAACAGGATTTTTAATGTGAGAAAGGATAAATATTAGAAATGATTAGAATTTATATAAGTACACCTGATATTGAAACACTTCATGATATTGAAGACCAGCTTGAAGACGCTGGCATTGATTATGAATATGACAGTGGAGATCGTCTTATTGTTGATAATGAAGACGTAGATACAGCTATCGAAATAATTGAAGATTGTGGTGGAGATCCAGAAATTATTTAAATTAAAAGGAGAATGTAGATTATGAGTTGGAATTATGGTAATACCCCAGAATTATGTAAGGAAGTAGAAATTCTTTTAAAAAATGGAACTATAGTAAAAGACATGATGATCAAAGGTAAATATGGCAATTATGAATGGCGTAATTATACAGATCGCGCTGTACTTTGTTGGAGAGAAATCACAGAAAATAAAACAAATACAAAGGAGAATAAAACTATGAAAAATTCAAGAGAAAACAGAATGGAAGCATTAAAGGCAGCAAACATTGAAACAGGAAAATACTTCAGCGTAACATTACCGGAAGGTTTAAAACCTGGCAGTACAATTAATGTAACGATCAGCGAAGACGGAAGTCCTGTCATTGTAAGTCCAGAGAAGAAAAGGAATTCAGAAGAGGAGTCTTTCTTATCTCAGATTTATGAAGATGGATATGTAAGAAATACTCGTCTGCATAGAAGATGGGTTATGGCACAGATGTTTAGAATGCTGAATTACAAGAGTTATTATACAGGTAAATCTGGATATGATGCATATTTAAATGATCACTATGGATATCAGTATCAGTTTGAAATGATGTTGGAAGAAATCCGAGTATTAGCTGAATTACAGGATAGAGATCCGAAAGCTTTTGCTGAAAGATCAAGATTCTTTATTCCGGATGTTGTTTCTTATACTTGCGAGGATTATATAAATAAACTTGAGATTTATGTTAATAAACTTCCGATGCATAAATGTAAAGGTGTTCCTTATAAGAAGGTTTTTGGTAGAAATATATTTGTTGAAGATCTTAACAAATATGTATATTATCCACAGAAAAGCAACTTTGCAGATGTAAAACGAGTAGTTATTAACATCAGAAATCACTCAATGACATTTTCATATAAAGATTTATATAGAGTATTAAGAAAGTTCTGTGCCAATATGTATAGACTGCCTAATGAAACTCCTAAATGTAAAGAATGGAAAGATGCATTCAAGGGAGAAGGTTCTTATTATACACTTATGAATTTAATTAAGTTTCATGGATGCAGAATTCCTGGTGTTAAAGGCAATATGATGTCTTTGAAGGATTCTCTTGCAGATGTAGAAAGTGCAGTAGATTGCTATAGGGGCGTATACTACAGATTATTTGCTTACATGAAACGCGTTATTGAATCAAATAATTTTGATTTCAATAAGAGGATGAAAGAGCTGTATCCTAAAAAATCTGTATAAATCGAAAATATGTTCGATTAAATATTGACCTCAGCCTCTCAGTATGGTATAACAATAATATCAAAAAACAGAACGAACGTTCGTATATAACTGGGAGGCTGGGATAACATGAAGAAGATAAGCGTAATTATTATACATAGCAATAAGAAAGTAGAGGTGATAGAGTGTTCAAACATTAGTGATGCAACAGAATATATGAAACAGCGATATGTAGATGAAATTCGAAAGGCACCGTTTTATGATTATGAGCATTCATTTATATCCAGAAGTTTTAAGTATGCTCAAGTATCTGCTGGTGTATTCGGAATAAAAATGTGGATCTGCTGTAATAACAGATATTATAAGCGAAAGGCAGGTAAGTGGAATGGAAAACGTAAAAGATACAAAAGAAGCAAAAACAAGAGTAGTTTTGATTAATCAAATAATTGATAGAGCAGCGGAGCTGGGAATTATGTATAGTTCCCGGCTCAGTCATTCTATGGATATTAATTATGCAGTGCAGGTATTTGATATTGATTTAAAGGCTTGGTTAGATTCTACTAATAATGATTTTATTCATGATTATGTTGGAATCTATAAAAATATTGATCGTGATGCAATTTCTTCAAAACATTTTGCCAGTAAAAATGATTTTGGAACATTTGTTCCGCGATTTGCAAGAAACGAAAATAATTTAATCAAAGATTGTTATGAATCATATAAAAATTTATTGAAATTAGAAAAGAAAATTCATGAGTCGGCAATTTTATTTCAGACAGTGGCTCTTACTCTTGCAGAAATGCGGTGTCAATATAAAGACGGAATTAAGGTAAAACGCCAGGGAGATGATGCTGATGATGAAATTTTATGTCCGGAATGTGGTTATTCATTAGCTAGAAATGATGAGAAAGAAGAGTTACGGCCTAAACATTGTCCGGAATGTGGAACAAAGTTGATTTATTGACGGAGAATATGGGAGTAGAAAATTATGACAAATAAACAGTATGAAAATGGAGAGCATTTGAATATACATAATGCTACAAAAGAACAGTTAAAGCTTATGGTGAAGGACAGAGATGAGACGATAAAGAGGTTACAAAAAGAATTGAATGAAAAACAGGCAGCGTTAAATGAAGCGATAGAAATGCTAAAGAATTGTATTTGAAACAAAAGTTTCAGGTTGAAAATGGAGGAAATATAATGAAGCGTGATTTAGTAGATGAATTATATAAAACGGCGTATAAACGATATAGAGAAAAATATCCAAACAAAGATTTTGCATCTATTCCAAATTTTTTAGATTCACTTTGGTTTAGTATTGAAGGTGAACTTAATAGAAATGGATATAATGCTGCAAAGAAATATGTCGAAGAAGCAGAGTTAATTATATTAAAGTAAATGAAACGATGATTTACTGACAGAAAGTGAGGAAAAATATTATGAAGACGAATACATTAATGCCTGTTATTAAAGCAATATTAAATGATGAAGAATTTTTATGTGGTGGAATTTTTACTAAAGAAAAACAATATGCGAAAAAATATGATTTGACAATGGAAGAAATAGGAAATATTCAGACCTGTTTATATTATGCATTACATATCAAAGATGAATGTTATAACGAGAGAATTAATCATCTGTGTGATTGAGAGGTGGAAATTAAATGAAAATATATGTATTAGAAGAATACAACACAGGGCGCGTTGCTTGCATATCAGAAGATATTAACATGATAAGAAAGAAAATGTGTGACAAAACTTATTTTGATCCACAATATAATGATTACCCAATTTTAACAATCTGGGAAAATGGAGATAGCATTGAGAAAATAGAAGGCGGTAATGTATTGAAGAAAATTGCAGAAGAAATTAACAAATTATAATATAAAAGAAGAATTGGAGGAAATTATGAGAAGTATTTCAAGTGCGATAATCAGTTTTGTAATTTTTTATATAGGGCTTTGTTTACCAAAAGATGAAAGAAAACAGTGTATGACTAGAGGATGTCTATTCTACTTATCATTTATAATGCTGATAATAGCATTCACATTGATGATTTTAGGACTTTGATGAAATGATGATTTCAGATTGAGAAAGGTGAAATATATGGAATTTTATCCAACAAATGAATATAGAGAAGTTACTTTACAAGTAGGTCTTAATTCTGTCCAATTAGGAAATACAGATAAATTATTTTCTGATGGATTAGAAGAAGATGAATATATTTATTTTGATGATAGTAAAGGATTTTGTTACGAAGATGGATGTGTTATTGGTGGAACTTATGATCAGACATTAAAAGTATTATATTCACAATGGGGATTTGATCATAAGTTTTATGTAAAAAGAACAGAGGCGAAAAAAATTAAATTGGAACTCACACAAGAAGAAATAAGTATTTTATCAAATGGATTGATTTGCTTAATTGATAATGCTTACAAAGCAGAAAAATTAACATGTGAAACATCTATAATTAAAGCATTGGATGAATCAGTGAAAATATATCAGAAACTTAATCAGAAAATTTGTAATTCAGTATCAAAAATGGAGTGATAATATGACACATTGTTGGTTATGCGGAGCAAGTGAAATTAAGTCACCTAATTCAAAATATACTTATTATGGCAAGATATTAGGGAAAAGAGTACAGAAAACAATTCGAGTTTGTAATTGCTGCAGTGCTATGAGGGCTGATGAAGATATAAGAGAAGAAGTTGCGGAAATATTCGGATGGGATTATAACGAGGAGGATGATTAGATGTGGAAAACTGGATGTTTTGGAGTATATATAATGGAATTGAAAGACTGAATTTATTAAAATGGAGGTATGATATATGGGACACGTTAATATTTTTAAAACAAAATCAAAAGAAGAATTAGTAAAATTGTATGGTGAATTTCTTAAAGTAGAAGAAACTGGATTTTTTGATCCTGAGACAGATTTGGGTGGAATCAGAGAAATTTACAGCTGTGATTTTGGAGCAAATACGACATGGATGTTGCAAATAGAATTAACTCATGCAATTTCTGATTTGTGGTACGAAGAAAATAAATAAATTTCGACTTTCATTTTGTGAGAAAGATGGTGTTACAAATGGCAAAAGTAAAAGACACAGGGTATAGAATGATTATAGAAAATCATGGTGGAAGATGGATGTTTGTTAATGATGATATTTATAGTTTTATGGAATGTTCAGGTTGTAAAGAGCAGGTTTTAATTAAAGATGTTGAAAAGTATTGTCCTAATTGCGGAGCAAAATTAGAAGGTGTGGGAGATTAATATGGAAAAATTAAAGCAAGGTGTGTGAATTTGGAATAACTGTCAATGATTTGTTGGGAGGAGAAATTTTATGTATGATCGTAACGAAATCAAAGAAATAATTGACGAAATTGTGTTTCTGAAAAAATATACATTATTTGACAAGCAGGAATATGATGAAAAAGCAAAAGTTATAGAAGAATTAAAGTCGGATTTATACAATGCGTTTGGAATAGATGAATAAACAACATATTGATTCATTAGATGACTTTATGTATTGTGAGCAAAAAGAAATATGAAGAAAATTTTTCATTTATTATGATGAATTTTATGAACGGTAAATTATAAATTTTTGATTGGATGTGAAAAGATGATTAGAGTAACAGGAGAAAAACAGAAATCTGAAATTGCTTATGCAATTCAAAAATATAACAAATCTACTATTTATTCTTATGGTGACTTCTGTCCAAGTTATCTGGATACTTATATGACGTATGATACAGAGTGCGATCCTATAAGTTTCTGTAAGTTTGTGATGGAAAATTTAGAAGAAAAAGTAAGAGATAACGAAGGATTACCTATTCCAATGATTGTGATTTATACAAATTTAGATGATTTGGTTAAGATTACCGTCATTGAAAATTATATAAAAGAAATGGAAAATGAAAAATTAGTCGGAAATGTAGTATTTATGACACGATAAAAAAATTGCTTTCATTGTAAAGGATGTAAATAATATGACGTATGAAGAAACACAAAAAATCAAACATTTACGAAAAGTGACTTCTGTTATGGTTGAGGAATCATCAAATGGAATTGAATGTACTAAAAATAGATTTGGAAACAGAACTATGGATGGCTGTAAAAATGTAACTTTTGAAAAGATTGAGTTATCGAAAATTGACAATGATATTCATCATATAAGAAAAGAATATTATGGTAGAAATCTATGGGTAGTGTTATGAGATTGAATTGCTTTTAAGGAGGTAAAAGTATGAACAAGTATTCTTTAAGTATTAAATGGAAATTTAATGAGGAATTTGAATCATGGAACATGATTATTATATCTGACGATAGTAAAGAACATGTTACAGAAGTAATTAAAAATTATCAGAAAACAAACAATGTGGAGTTTGAATCACCAGTAGACCTTATGGATGCTATTTGTGATGAATACGGATGGCAGTGGGAAGATTTTTATTATGATATCGAGATTGTTTCGGATTAAGAAAGAATGAGGTGTATGTTATGGAACAATTGCTTAAATATGTAGAAGAATTGAATACAAACACTCCGGATGGTCAAATTGTTGATGCTGACACTATTTTAAAAGATATAATGGACGAGCAGGATTTTGAAATATCTGGTATGGCTCAAGACATATTCAATATTTATCATAAAAGTAGTGACAAACAAGCGGTAAAAGAAATGTTCTTTGAATTTACTGGTATGGAATTTGATCAGTATTTGATGAAATGTAGCAGAGAAATTACACGGAAATAAGATTTTTGATTTATAGAGGGACTAAAAAGAGGTAGCTAAGAGCTGCCTCTTTTTATTGCAAAAATATAATACGATAACAATATAATAACATAGGAGCTGATGAAATGAAAGCAGTAAGAGAAAAATTTTTAACAGTAGTAGAGGCTGAAAAGGTAACTGGAGTTCATTATACTGTAAATCATTCAGGGAAAATGGAAGGAATGCAGAGTTTATCAACTAGCTGCTTGTGTAATGAATATTGCAAGAATCGATCAAGCAATTCTGAACTGGTGTGTTCACATTGTTATGCACAAAGACAAATGAAAAGGTATAAAAATTTGAATGCATGCCTGGAGCGAAATACAGAGATTTTAACTAGCAGAATATTAAAGGAAGCAGAGATTCCAATGATCAATGCTTCCTTTTTTAGATTCGAGAGTTTTGGTGATTTAATTAATGTTACACAAGTTATTAATTACTTTAATATTTGTAAGAGAAACAAGCATGTACACTTTGCTTTATGGACAAAAAATCCTTGGATTATCGAAGAAGCGTTAGAGACCAGCGAAAAAAAGCCAAGTAACTTACAGATTATATATAGTAGCCCTTGTATTAATGATCAAGCAGATCCTGGATATGATTTTATTGATAAGATCTTTACAGTATATGATAAAGATTATATCAACGCGCGCGATGTAAATATTAATTGTGGAGCAAAGAGTTGCCTTACATGCCATAAATGTTATGTAAAAAGTAAAATAAAATATATCAATGAAAAACTGAAATAAAATTTAATTAAACATAATGAATGAAATGTTGAAAACGTAAAAGAGGAGTGGTATAATGAAAACAGCAATTGGTTATAAGCTTTTTAGGGTGTCTAAAAAATATCCGGGGAAACTATTTCCTCTGTATGTAAATGCAAATACGAATATTCCAATTGGAGAATGGATTAGTGCAGAACCAGGAGAAAGATTAGAAAATGGAAAGGTAAAAAGCAAACTTGGGCCATTGAGATATCGTCCTGGCTTCCATATTAATGATGTAGCTCCGTATGTCTCACATATAGGGCAAAAGGTAAATGGCAAGATTACTTATATGCGGCCGGATACTGTATGGGCTATGGTTGAATATTGTATTGATCATGATTACTGTGAAGAAGCAGAAGCAAATGGGATTTCTGAATCTGGAAAATTTAATTATATAAAAGCTGACTTAGATTATATTCCAAAACATGGATTTTACCGGTATAAAACGTCTCCTGTAATGACTGGAGAATGGATCATTGCCGGAGAAATGAAAGTAATCAAGATATTAAGTGATCAGGAAGTCAAAAAAATATGTGATTCATGTGGATCAAATTATTTACCTCGAAAAGAAACAATTAATTTATCAGAATTTGGATTTGCAGCATAAGGAGGAAGTATTAAAATGTCTAAAAAGAAACGAAGCACTATATCAAATTTTATATGCCCAGAATGTGGACTTGAGTTTCCTATTCCAAGAAAAATTGGACAACAGAGAGAAAAGGGGCATATTAAAGATTTGTATTGTCCGATTTGTAATAAAATACAAAAATTTACAGAATATACATATAAGCAGTCTTATAAAACATTAGACGGTGAAATAATAGAGGAAAAACCATTAACTGACTTTAAAATAATTATGGAGGACGGTAACTCAAAAGAAGAGACCATATCATATTTAAAAAATGGAGTTCTTGTTTTTGATAAAGAAGAATTTATTGATAACTTTAATTCTTACATGATTGAATGGTGTTTTGACAGAAGGCGAATTGAGAAATTGAAGAAGATGATAGATACAGGGGTTCCAATTCGTAATTGGGGAATAGTTACTAAAAATGGTAAAACTTATTATATTAGATATACTTGTTTAGAAAGGGGTAAGGTGATTTTAAAATGAGGTTAACAAAAGAAGAGGCCAGAGCATATAAGGGATATGCTCTAACGCCTAAGCAGCTCATTGAGAAAGCAAAGAAATTTTATGATGATTTAACGCCCGAAGAGAGAGAGGAGGAATACATTGTCTATGGAAATAATATAAAATTTGAAAAAGTGGAGGTAGAAAGGCTTACTACTGGAGAATTTTATATGCGTTGTGTTAATGACATTGAAAAAAGATATGAAGAATTTAAAAATAGGGAACGTATTTACAATTCTTCAGCTGTCGCACCATATGATCCAAGATATAAAATGGATGATTTTACAGAATCAGAAAAAATGGTAAGTTTTCTATATTATTTAATGGACAATGGATTTTCTTTAGCCATATTATATCCTGAATATCCAATCGAAGTAATAGAAATGATTTTTTGGAGTATACCGGAAGTAAGAAAGACACCACAAGAAAGAGCAGCATCAAAAATAACAGAAGAATATAATAAGTATATAAAACCAGGAGAAAAAAATGTCGGAGGAGCAGAACTTGTTAAAAGGAGAGCGAAAGCAAATCCACCACAGACTTCTTTGACTCCAGATGAAATTGCGAGTTTTGATCGTATGAGCGAAAAATGGCTAGTAAGATGGTGTAACTTTTCTACGAATTGGTTATGGGTAGCGCCATGTTTATTATTATGTATTGTGGTAAACAAAGGACTTATTTCAGCAATTGGATTACTTTTGTTTATGGGGATTGGAGAGTGGTATTCATGGAAAGTCAAGGAATATTGTAGTGTGATACTGCCATGGTATCAACAAGCTGGAATTATGTTAGAGAGGAGAATGAAATTATGAATGGAAGGTTGGAGCATGAATTAAAATTAAATAAGAATGTTAAGAAAATTCTTAATGATATGCCACAATGCGTGAGTGATTTTTATATGAGTATTCAGGCTGTTCGCAGCCCGAATACTTGTTTAAATTATGTTAGAAAACTTCATCATTTCTTAGATTATATAGATGTAGAAGATATAAGCGAAATTGACGCAGATGATATCGCAAGGTATCTGGAGCATATTAAATACGTAAAAGATGGTAATGGTGAAATTAAAAAGTCGTCTGTGGCATATACTAAATTGGTATGTTGCACATTAAATAGGTTTTTTGATTTTTTGTATCGGAGAGGAGATATTGAAAGGAATCCGATGGACAATGTAAATCGGCCTATTAGAAAAGACTCGATTAAAAGAGTGTTTTTATCAATGGATGATTTAAATGGAATATTGGGCGCCGTAAAATATTCTTACATGCCAAAAGAATGGCATTCAAGAGATTATGCTATATTATATTTATTTATGGTTACCGGCATGAGAAAAACTGCATTAAGCGAAATTAACTTAAGTGATTTAAATTTTGAGACTCACAATTTGACTATTATCGACAAGCGAGATAAAGAACAGGTATATCAATTAAATGATGATTCCATACGTGTATTAAGAGATTGGATCCTTGATCGAGATAAAATACTATATAATATGGGGATTAAAGAGGATGCTCTTTTTATATCAAAAAATGGAAAACGTATGGATCCACAAACAATCTATTGTATGGTAGTCAAATATGCCGAGAAAGGAATTGGTAAACATGTGTCTCCGCATAAGTTAAGAGCCGCTTTTGCTTCATTATATTATAAGGAAACAAAAGATATCGTTGCTACGAAAAATGCCGTAGGGCATGCGGATATACAGACAACCAGTATTTATACAGTTGAAGAAAATAACTCAAGAAAGGAAGCAACGGAGTTTATGTCGAAAAATTTATCATCAAAAATATAGACAAAATTAACTTTGCATGATATAATCTGAGGAAAGAGGTGAGAAAAATGAATGTCGATAGAAGTATTTTAGAAGATTATTTATCCAAAAAGTTTTTTAATATCTTAATTAATAAGAGTGACGAACTAGAAATTTACAATTATGCATATGAGAAATATAATTATCCAAAAGGCATTTTTTCAGATTTTCTATCTAGTAGAAAGAGTATTGAAGAAGCAAATGATTATACACTTTTTGTAATTGCAGATAGTATATTAAATGCTACTAAAAAAGATTATCGCAAAAAGTTATCTGACTTTTTTACAGACAGAGAAATAAGTAAATATAGTGGGATGCGATACGAAGAACCAAATAAAATTGAATTCCCGTTGGTGTTCAATATGATTCAGGTAAGCGACGATCAATGGATAGGATCTTTAAATGTAGATGCATTTTGCGCTCTGCAAGAATCAGGATTAATTAACTATAATCCTGTCACACAACGTGCCATGACTAAAGTAACACGAGATAATAATGAGCTATATCGTATTACATTGAATAAGAGTGCAGTAAAAGAAATTACGGCAGATATGCTTGAACATATTTATGTTCCGGATACAATCACTTTGAATATCCCGAAAGATGATGTATACGCAGATTTTCATTATGATGAGCAATCACGTCAGCTTATTATTCATTCTTTAGAGGCGTTTGATATAAACGATGGATATCATAGATATGTATCAATGTTCCAGGCCAGAAGTAAAAATCCAAATTTTAACTATCCAATGGAGCTGAGAATTACAAACTTTGACATTGATAAATCTCGCCGTATGATATATCAGTATGACCAGAAAACTAAAATGAGCAAACAGTTAAGCGACACATATAACTCATATGCAGCTCAGAATAAAGTGGTCCAGCGTATTAATGAAAGCAGTATGTGTAATTTGCAAGGGGAAATAAAAATAGGCGGGCTTATTGATTCAACAACTCTGGCAGAATGTATTAAGAGATTATATTTCAGTAAAAGGCAAAGTGATTCTCCTGAGCAACGAAAAGAAATCATTAGAGTATCAAAGGAATTTATCGAAGATCTTAATATGCTTACAGAAGAAGATGACAAGTATCTTGAAAAAGAATATTCAAAGAAAGAAATTATAATTCTTACGATCTTGTTTCATTATTATGATGGAAAAAATAAAATATCAATGATAGAGAACTATAAGCGTTTTCTTATTGATGATGCGGAACGTGAGGAAAAAATAATATATGATTTTTCGAGAAACTTTAATAGGATAAGGAAAAGATTAATTCCTTTTTTAGAGGAGAGAATGTAAATGTATAACGAAGATAGAAAACAAAGGTTTTACGAATTTAAGTTAAAAACTGTTGCAAGCGTTACTCCTCTTGTACCTAGATTTAAGAGAGTTGCGCCGTTTGAACATATGTATCAAAAGGATTTATGTGACTTTAATTTAAATGAGATTACAGAAATGTATAAGTTGTTCAAATTTACAACATTAGAGTCTATTATTGTAGTAAATAATACTCTTACACAATATACGGACTGGTGTGTTAATGAGAATTTAGTGTTAAATGGACAAAATATCTATGCAACTATCACACCTGATATGCTGGCAGCACTATTAAATAAGACATTGTTAAATCATCAGATTGTATCAAGAGATACGATTTTAACATGGATTGAAGCATTAAAGAATCCTAGAGATCGATTCATGATCCTGAGCATTTTTGAATATGGCAAGTCTAAAGATTTTGAAGACACGATTAGAGCAAAACTTGATGATATCGACGTAGAAAATCATACAATGAAATTGTATTCCGGAAGAGTTGTAAATGTAAGTGAAGCATTAATTTTAACTGCACAAAAGAGCAATATGACAATGGAATTAACATATCCATATGGAACTAAATCCAAACTTATGGACGATGGAACCATTATAAAAAGATCTCATATTGTAAAAGATGATCCGCATTGTCTTGGGAGACAAATGTATAATTCATTAGCAGCAGCGTTGAAGTCCATAGATGTATCATATATGACTGCTGAAAAAATCAATATCTCCGGCCAAATCAATATGGCAAATGAATTAATCCGAAAATATAATTCAAATAAAAACAAAATTTTATATGATATTGAAACTCGGTCTATGATTGAACACCAGTATGGAATAAAAATTAAAAGACCTGCGTATTTTCTTAAAAAATATGGTGACTATTTAATATAGTCGCCATGTTTAAATAAAGTAACAAGTTAAATTAACTTTCATTAAAATCAAATTTATTACGAGGAACAAAAAAAATGGTTAAAGAATTTGTAAAGAATGCAAGTAAAGTAGCTCAGAAAATCGATATTATGTTTGAAAAAGCAGCATATGACAATAAAACTGTTGCGGTACATTTCTCTGTAGGAGAAAAAGAATCTGCAATAATATCTCATATGCAGTTGAATCCAGTTAATATTACAGTAAATGATAATATCATTACTTTTGAAGAGGGAACAGCAGAGCATTATATTGATATTTCTCAGTTTGATTCAGTCAAATGTGATGACGAGTGCGTTAACGATATCGCGGATGCAACAATTGATATGATGTGTGATCATTGGTCAGTACATTTTGATATTTTGACGATTTAATTATACATAATACAGGAGGAAAAAATGAACAAGATCGAAGAAATGAAAGCATTGGTTGAAAAACTTAATCAGTACCGAGATGCTTATTATAATAATGCAGAAAGTATTGTTACGGATCATCAGTATGATGATCTGTGTGATCAGTTGGAAAAAATGGAAAAAGAAACAGGAGTTATTTTAAGTAATTCTCCAGTCCATAGTGTTGGATATGAAGTAAAAAGTAAATTAGAGAAAATTGAGCATTCACATTTAATGATGTCTCTTGATAAAACTAAAGATGTGAATATGCTTCGAAAATTTATTGGTGATAAAGATTCTTTGCTAATGTGTAAGATGGATGGATTGACAATTCTTTTGACGTATGAAGATGGAGAGCTGATCCAGGCTGAAACTCGCGGAAACGGCGTCACAGGAGAAATTATTACTCACAATGCAAAGGCGTTCGAAAATATTCCTATGCATATTAATCAGAAAGGCCACGTTGAAATCGAAGGAGAAGCTATTATTACATATACAGATTTTGAGAAAATTAATAATTTAATTAAACACGAAGAAGATAGATATAAGAATCCGCGAAATCTTGCTTCAGGATCAGTCAGACAGTTAGATAGTAAGGTAGCAGCCAAACGTCATGTTCGTTTTATAGTATGGAAAGTACCTGCCGGTATGGATGAACTACCTTTAATGTCAGCAAGATTTGAAAAAGCAAGAGAACTTGGATTTGATATTGTACCTTATATTCGTGTATATAAAGAAAATCAGAATCTTGAAGAGCTTATTAATCTGTTAAAGGAAAAGGCAGCATACTTATCTTATCCAATTGATGGGCTTGTTGCTGCATATAATGATATCGCTTATGGATTATCACTTGGAGTCACAGATAAGTATCCACGTCATTCTCTGGCATACAAGTTCTATGATGATGAATTTGAGACAGTTTTGACTGATATTGAATGGACTATGGGTAAATCTGGACAATTAACGCCTACAGCAGTTTTTGAACCGGTCGATATTGATGGAACATCTGTAAGCAGAGCGAGTCTACACAATGTGAGTATATTCAAAGGATTTTATCTCCATAAATATGATACCGTATCTGTGTATAAGGCAAACCAGATAATTCCGCAGATTTCTCAAAACATAACAAGAGGTTATAATACCGGTGAAAAGTTTATAATTCCTAAAATATGTCCAATCTGTGGAGAACCAGTGTCTGTCGTAAAAGAGAACGATTCTGAAGTATTGATGTGCATGAATGCTGGATGCAAAGGCAAACTTTTGGGTGAGATGAATGCTTTTGTAGGGAAAAAGGCCCATGATATTAATGGATTATCTGAGGCCACATTGCAGCTATTGATTGATACTGGGCTTGTGACATCACCAATTGATCTGTATTATTTGAAGGATCATTCTACAGAATTGTCCAGATTACCTAGAATGGGAGCAAAGAAAATTGCGAATATTTTAGATTCTATTGAGTCTAGCAGGAATACTACCATAGAAAAATTTATTGTAGGATTAAATATTCCGTTAATTGGTGGTAGAGCTGCAAAGGATATTGCTAGATATGAAGAAATAAGAACCAGGGAATTAGGAATGCTATATCCATTTGAAACTTTTATTAAAGATGCTGCTTCTGATTTTAATTTTACCTGTATTGAAGGATTAGGGACGGAGCGAAATATTTCTATCCATAGATATTTTAAGGAAAATTATGATTACGTTGTTGCTTTGGCAGAACAGTTCATATTTTCGAAACTTAATAATGATAAAATATCTTCTGAAAGCGATTCATTGTCCGGAAAGAAATTCTGTATCACTGGGAAGTTACATATTTTTGCTAACCGGGATGAACTTGTGGCGGATATAGAATCAAAAGGAGGGAAAGTTGTGTCCGGAGTTACAAAGGCAACTGATTATCTAATTACCAATGATAAAAACAGTGGATCTAGTAAAAATAAGAAAGCTTCTGAGTTGAATATTCCTATTATCAGTGAAGAAGAATACAAAAACAAATTAAATTAACTTTTACTATTGACAAATGCAAATAATGGTGATATAGTTGACCTATCAAAACGAATTAGATTAACTCAATCAGAAAGGCATGAACAATGATATGTTACTATTTAAAAGGAAAAAATGGAGAGTACATCGCAAGAGATCCAACAGGAAGAATCAAATTAGTATCTGATCTTGGTGATGCACTCTTGGTTCCTGAAATTGAAAAGAAAAAGATTAAGGCAATTCAAGCAAATAATATTCCAGACGTATTAAAAAAATTTGGACCATATGAAATTTGTGAAACCGATTATAATGGAGTTGAAGCAATTACGACAGATGATATAGTTGGTGAAATTATCGGTAGTATAAATGAATTTTCAAGTAAGATGAATGAAATTACTGATTATTCAAAAGAACTTAATTCTATTATTTCATATACTGATTTACAAATTTCAGACATTTTGCATTATATTGAATTTCATAAGTTTTCTGCGGCAGAAGGATATAAATTATGCAAAAAGTTGCAAGAGATTTGTGATAGACGAAGAGAAGCCAAAAATAAAATACAAATTATAAACACGATAAAACATCAATCGTGTGCAAGTGTTTTATCTGGAAATGCTACTAAAATAATAGAAAAAATTGTACCAGATAAAAAATATACTCCAAGAGTATTTGATGAATTGTTCAAAAAGAATCAGTCACGAATAAGAAAAGAAAAATCAGTGAAAATAAAAATTTAATTAAACAATAAGGAGATAAAAATATGTTTAAAGATTTTGTAAAGGCAATCCAGAAAAATTTACAGCAGATGTCTAAAGATTCTTCAAGATTATTCACAGTAAATGTGGATACCGAGGAGCTTTATAATTTATATCTGGATTCGTTTCCGGCAGGTACAAATGAAATTTACAGAGAAAGAAGAGAATATGACTGTAGTTGCTGTAGACATTTTATCAGAGACGTTGGTAACGTTGTATCTATTAAAAATGGTGAGTTACATACCATTTGGGGAATTAATCCAGTATCAGATGATAAATATAATGTAGTCGCAGCTGCGCTTGATGCCTATGTAAAACAGAAAGCGGTATTAGGGGTATTCCTCAAAAAAGAGAAACGAATTGGTACTCCTGAAAATAGAGAAATGCTCCCGACAGGAAAAATTAATAAATACGAGCATTTCTTCGTAGATCTGCCAGAAATTTGTATCTTTAAGGAATGTTATGGACATACACTTGAAGGTGATTTAAGTCAATTCAGAGATGTCCGTAATGTATTTAAACGTTCTCTTGATGAAATTAGTAAAGAAGCTGTAGATACTGTACTTGAACTGATTGCTCAAAATTCTTTATATAAAGGTGCCGAATGGAAAAAGCAACTTACTGAATTTAAGAATTATCAGAAAGAATATGGAAAGCTTACGGATGAACAGAAAGAACTTTGGATCTGGGAAAAGTCAATTGCTGCAGGTGCCGTTATCGGTAAGATTCGTAACCATAGTATTGGAACATTGCTGGTAAATATTTCCGAAGGAATGGATCTTGACCTTGCCGTTAGAAAATATGAGCAGATTGTATCCCCTGTAAATTATAAACGTCCAAAGGCAATTTTTACAAAGAAGATGCTTGAAGATGCAAAGAAGACTATTACAGAACTTGGTTATATGGATTCATTACAGAGAAGATTTGCTACCTTGGATGATATCACAGTGAACAATATACTTTTCTCTAATAAAGACGCAGCAAAGAGAATTACCGGCGCTATGGATTTGTTTGATGAAATGGAACAGGATGTTGCAATTGATCCAAAACGATTCTCTAAGGTAGAGGAAATAAGTGCAGAAGATTTCATTAAGAATGTTTTGCCAGTGGCAAAGGAACTGGAAGTATACCTGGAGAATAAACATATTCAAAATATGGTATCTTTGATTGCTCCAGAAGTTGCTGATGCGAAAACAATGTTCAAATGGAACAATGGAATGTCTTGGGCGTATACCGGTAATATTACAGATTCAGATATCAAAGAGAATGTAAAAGCTGCTGGTGGTTCAGTCACAGGTATTGTAAGATTCTCCATCCAGTGGAATGATAAAGATGGAAAGGATAATTCTGACCTTGATGCACATTGTATTGAACCAAAAGGTGGAGATCATATTTATTTTAGTCATAAAATATCAAGATATACTGGTGGTGAATTAGATATTGATATTACCGATCCAATATATCAATGTAAATCAAATGGTGGAGTAGCAGTTGAAAACATCACATATCCATCAAAAGAAAGAATGAAACCTGGTACATATAAATTCTATGTTAATCAGTATTCATTCAGAAATTCTCAGGGATTTAAGGCTGAGGTAGAGGTAAATGGTGAAATTCATTCTTACGAATACAATACTCCAGTACGTGGTAATGTAGATGTTGCAGAAGTAATCCTTGATCAGTCAGGAAATTTCAAAGTAGTGGACAAACTTCCAGGAAATTGTGCAACAATCAGTAAAGATGTCTGGGGAATTAAAACCTTGCAGTTTACACCGGTATCAGTTGTATGTTACTCACCAAATTACTGGGATGAACAGAAGGGAATTGGTCATCAGCATTTATTCTTTATGCTGAAGGACTGCATCAATCCAGAAGAGCCGAATGGATATTATAATGAATTCTTGAAACCGGAACTTGAGCAGCACCGAAGAGTATTTGAAGCGCTTGGAGCAAAAGCACATGTAAAAGATGTTGATGATCAGCTTTCAGGAGTAGGATTTTCACTTACAAAGAGAAATGATCTAATTATTAAAGTAAAAGGCGCTACAGAGCGAGTATTAAAAATCAAATTCTAATACAATTTAATTAAACAAAGAAGGGAGAAAGTTATGAAATTTAAAGAAGCATTTGAAGAAATGAAATCTGGAATTCCAATAAAACTTCCGTCATGGGCGGGTTATTGGTGGTGGGATGAAGAATCCCAGACAATCCTTATGTACACAAAAGATGGCGGCTGTCTGGATATAAGAGAAACACAGAATGTGGAGTATACGCTTCAGAATATTCTTTCCGATGAGTGGGTTTATGCGGATAGTCGGAACTGCCCAATACTTGGTGGAGAAGCAACATTCTCATTCGGAGAAGCGATTAAGTACCTGAAAAGAGGATTTAAAGTGGCACGTAAAGGCTGGAACGGTAAGAAACAGTATATTCAGCTTGCGACTGGGATTTCTTATAAGACTGCTGATAATGAGATTGTAAATTGTGAGCATGACGCAATCGGAAATAAAGCCATCGCTTTTGTTGGAACATCTGGCGTACAGATGGGATGGCTTGCTACCCAGTCTGATATGCTCGCAGAAGACTGGATGTTTGTTAAATAAAATTATATGTATTGGAGGAATAAAAACATGGAACTTACAAATATTTTTGAGGCGGCAACAAGATATAAATACAGATTCCCGTTCAAAGGAATGATTTCAGTAGAGGATTTATGGGATCTGAAATTACAGGATTTGGATTCAGTATTTAAACTGCTGAATAAAGAGAAAAAGCAGAGTGATGAAGAAAGTCTGTTACAGGTTAAATCTGAAGCAGACCAGGAGCTGGAAAATAAAATTCAGATTGTGAAATTCATTGTACAGGTAAAACAGGCAGAAGCTGCAGAGAGACTTGCTGCGAAAGATAAGAAAGAGCGTAATCAGAAGATTATGAGAATCATTGAGAGAAAGCAGAACGAAGCTCTGGAAGGCAAGAGTCTTGAAGAACTGACAGCTATGTTAGAGGAGTAATATATGAGAATACTTGGAGATATTGCAGCATTTTTGTTTATGGCAATTGTGATATTAATTTTATTGCTAATTTTGTGTTTTATATGTGCTGCGGTATTAGCTGTAATTGTAGAAGCTATATACGAGGAAACCGGAAAATTAGAAGCTTTGTATAATATTTTACGCCATCTTCTTTAAGGAAAATAAAATTCAGATTGTAAAATATATTGTTAAGTTTAAGCAGGAAGAGATTGAAGAGCGTCTTCAGGCAAAAGACAAAAAAATACAATCAGAAGCTGCTTGAACTGATCGAACGCAAACAGAATGAGGAGCTTGCCGGAAAGTCTATTGAGGAACTGCAGGCAATGCTTAAGGCATGATGTTGATTACAGAATTGTTAAATATTACATTACTTACTGTGTACTTTGTATTGGTATCAATGGGAATATTAGTCTTTATAGTGTTTCTTACAACCTTTATGTACGCAGTAGTAATGATAATATATAGATTCACTGGAAAGCTGGGAAAGCTTTACAGAATACTAGAAGAAATAGAAAGGAAATTTTAAATGAAGAACGGCTTATCAAATGAACAGGTCGAAGAGAGTCGAAAATTACATGGAAGTAACAAGCTTCCTGAACCTGAATTGAAAAAATGGTATCATTTTGCTAAGGAAGCATTAACTGAACCAATTACTATGATTCTAATAATAATTGCTTTATTCCAGTTAGTTTTAGGAGCTATGGGAGTAATGTCTCTTTCTGAACCTGTAATGATTATAGTAGTTTTAGCTATTGTTACTGAAATTGCTGTTAAGACAGGTCTAGGCATACAGAAATCTGCAGCAGAGTTAAGAGCAAAAACGGCAGTTAGATATTGTGATGTTGTCCGAAATGGAAGCGTACAGACAATTAATAAAGATGATCTGGTAGTAGGTGATTTAGTTCTATTGAGAACTGGACAAGAGATTTTCGCAGATGGTTTTATTGTTGAAGGAGAAATTTCTGTTAATAATGCCGCTATCAATGGAGAGACAAAAGAATGTAGAAAAATTCCTAGTGCTAATTATAAGCATGTTAAAACAACATCTACTGCTGCATATACGGATCAGTGTTCGCTCTTTGCAGGAACAGTTATTATGTCTGGTGAAGGAAAAATGATTGTTACAGATGTTGGTATTAATACAGTTAACGGTGATACCCTTGTCAAAATGCAGACTTTAGAGCCTCCTAAGACAGCTCTTGATATTGCTCTGGATCATTTGTGTGATTTTATTTCAAAATGGGGAACAATTGCGGCAGCATTAGCATTTGTAATTATGACAATTACAGGTATCTTAAATGCTGGAAGTTTAAGTCAGTATTTCTCAGGAAACATTCTTGAAAATATTCAGAAAGTAGCACAGAATACCTCAAATGCATTAACAATTATTGTTGCGGCTGTACCGGAAGGTCTGCCACTCATTGTAAAACTTGTAACTAAACAGAATGTATCGACAATGGAAAAATTCAATATTCTTGCGAAAAATACTGGTAAAATTCCTGAATTGGCATATGTTAATTTAATTTGTACGGATAAGACAGGAACTCTCACAACAGGTGAAATGACTTCTACAGTTATGATTAACGGTAACTGTCAGGATATTTTTAATAAGGAAAGTTCGCTCAACGAGCTAATTGATTTAAACATTTGCATGAATAATAGTGCAGTGTTCGATTCTAATGGGAATATCACTGGTGGCAATTCAATTGATCGAGCAGTACTTGATATGCTTTCTCCTGAAGACGCAAAAAAAATACAGAATAAAGCTATTATGAAGAAACGTGTTCCATTTAGTAGCGAGAATAAATTTTCTGCAGTAACTTTAAACAATGGAGCAAATGATTTTACTGTTTATAAAGGTGCACCAGAGAAATTAATTGAGAAGTGTAAATTTTATCTTGATAATGATGGCATTGTAACTGAGCTGACAGAAGAAAAAAGAAAAGCTTTAAAGAGTCATATTAAGGGATTAACAGAGAAGGCAATGAGATGTATTGCATTGACTATCTCAGATAAAACTGATGATGGTCTACCCGATGAAATGAATCTCCTTGGAGTCATTGGAGTTGTTGACCCGGTTAGGAATGAAGTTCCAGAAGCAGTAAAAATTGCTCATAAAGCTGGAATCCAGGTAATTGAAATTACTGGTGACTGTATGGAGACTGCTAAGGCTGTTGCTATGGAAGCTGGCATTTATAAGCCTGGAGACTTAGCAGTTACCAATGATGAGTTTGAGGCAATGTCAGATGTAAAAGTAAAAGAAATTATTCCACAGTTAAGAGTAATTTCCAGATGCTCACCGAATACGAAGCTTCGACTTGTAACATTAGCACAAGAAATTGGAATGTCTGTGGCAATGACCGGAGACGGTGTGAACGATGCTCCTGCACTAAAGAAAGCAGATGTAGGCTTTGGAATGCAGGATGGGTCTGATGTGGCAAAAGAAGCAGCAGATATTGTTTTGACAGACAATAATTTTGCAAGTGTGGTAAAGGCAGTCGAACTTGGTAGAACATTTATGCATAACATTATGATGTTCCTTGAATTCCAGCTGCCTATCAATATTTCGTTGTTGATCTTAAGTATGGTATTTCCAATTATTTCTGGTGGCTCTGCTCTATTAGCAGCAGTTCAGATCCTTATTGTAAATATCATCATGGATTCACTTAACTCATTAAGCTTTGGCGGAGAACCACCAAAAGAAGAATATATGAATGAAGAGCCTATCATGAAAGGATCCGGATTATTTATCCGTGGAGCGAAAGGGAGAATTGCATTAAGTTCAATTGTATTTATTGCTTTATTTGGTGTAATTACATTTGGTCCAGTTGGAAATATGTTTGCAACAAAACTTTCGGCTATGACAGCGAGATTCGCTTTATTGTGTTTAATGGCAGTATTTAATGGATTCACTATTAGAACAGATAGTATGAATCTTTTCAAAGGAATTAAAAATAACAAATTATTTGTGTATATCGCATTGGGTATTTTTGCAATGGCTGTAGTTTTGTGTAACTTTGTAGGAAATCTAGTACAGACAACTCCAATGGATGCTAAACAGTGGATTGTAGTCTTAGTGACAGCATTTATGGTTGTGCCTGTAGATTGGATTAGAAAAGCAATTTGTAAGAAAGGAAGTAACTAAAATGGGATTTTTGGGAAAACTATTCGGAAAAAAAGATGAGGAAGCAGCAGTAGAGTTATCTTCTGCTGTAACTCAGCAACCTGTATATGAAGAAAAGTTACAGACAATTGATATGTCTAAGCACAATGAAAATCTTGGCAAAGTACTTATTGATATGTCTAAGGGAAGCAAGATTGATATGACAAAACATACGGCTAGAGTAGCTCTTGCAATGGATTATTCAGGAAGTATGGATTGGCTGTATGATAATGGATCTGTACAGGAAACCATTTCTCGTTTGTTGCCTATTGCTCTAAGATTTGACGATAATGGAGAACTTGAGAGTTGGCTGTTCTCAAATGGAGCAGAGCGCTTAAAAGCTGCTAACGCTGATAATTATAGTAGTTATGTTAAAAATGTTATGAAAAAAGCTCATATGTATATGGGTGGTACTAATTATGCTCCTGTATTGAAAGAAATGGTTACATATTATAAAGATATTGAGCCAAGTGAGATTCCAGCATTTATCATCTTTATTACAGATGGTGAGAACAGTGATACTTTTGCCACCAATGCAGTTATTAAAGAGCTTTCAGAGTACAACATCTTCGTGCAGTTCATAGGAATTGGAGATGAAGATTTTGACTATTTAAAATCTCTTGATGGTATGGAAGGCAGAAAACATGACAATACTGGTTTTACAGCAGTAAAAGATATGAACAAAATGACTGATGAGCAGCTGTATACAGAGATTCTTCGTCAGTATAAAGATTGGCTCAATAAAAAATAAGTCTATACTGTAAATAATAAATTATATATAAATAACGTAAATTAAAGGAGATTAAGATTATGGCAACAATTAATATGAGCAAAAAACAGAAAATCAGTATGACAAAGGAAGATGGATCTGCAGTAAAGAATTTTTTTATTGGTGTGAACTGGGAGCAAAATAGATATGCCGGAGAAGCCGATATTGATTTTGACATCAATGGAATGCTTACTAATGGAGATCGGAAGGTGACATATCCGGGAGATTTGGTAAATTATAATACATATGGAGATGGATCTGCTTATCCGTGGATTGATTATTCCGGAGATAATCTCACTGGAAATGATTCTCAGGGCATGATGTTTAATGGAAAACATTACGATGAATATTTTATTGTCCACGCAGATCAGTTTCCGGAGAATAAAACAGACTTTACCATTTGTCTTACTATTTTTAGAGCGGTACAGCGCCTTCAGAATTTTGGTATGGTAAGTAATGCAACTATAATGATCTGTGATTATGATAATCCAGACGGAGATAAGTACGAATATAATCTGTCTGAGAATGAGAATTTTGAAAATCTGAACGCCGTAGAGATGGGAAGGCTTTATAAATACGGAGATGGATTTAAATTCCAGGCACTTGGATCAGGATATACCGGAGGAATGACAGAATTGTTTAAGAATTTCGGTCTTGACATTGATGAGGGAAGGGATTAATCATGAAAATTACATTTGGAGCAGTATTATTAATTGCTATTATTATTGCAGCGTTTTTCTTTTTCAGAAGTAAAACAGGGAAACGAGTAAAAACAAGAGCAACGGGTACAGCAACGGAGGCTATCATTAAAGATGCCTCCACCCCGGAAGGGGCAAAAGCTTATTATAACGAAGCTATTGATGCTAAAAAGGATCAGTATAATAAGGCAAATCAGATCTATACACAGATGCTTGGCAAGATCACTTCTTATGAGGAGCAGCTTCGAGCATTACAAAAAGAAAATATGCAGCTTAATTTAAACATTAACGCTTGTATCGATAAAGGCGATGATGAAGGGGCTAAAGTATATTTGAAGAAACAGCAGGATGCAGAAGATAAGATTGCTGTTTTAAAAGATACACTTAAAGAACTTAGATCTAATGCAACCGCTCAAAAGGAAATGCTTGACAGTGCGCTTCAGGCGGTAAATGATCTTAAGTCTGAAAAGGATAAGGCAATTCTTACTCTTGAAACGGCGCAGGTTACAAAATCCTTACAGGTTACTCCTGGCGCTTCAGACAAGGAAGAAGACAAAATGCTTGAAGTTGTTCGTGAAGGTATCAAAAAGCAAAAAGAAGCTGCAGACGGTACAAAGGCTGCATTTGATGCATCTGCAGATGTACAGCAGAAGCGCCTTGATAAGAAGATGAAAGACGAGGCCATTGATAAGAAACTGCAGGAGTTAAAAGCAAGGAAAGGAAAATAAAATGGTCGCATTAAATATGGGAACATTTGTTGTATGCCTCGCGCTTGCCTTTCTGGCAGGTATTCTGGTTACAAAAATTAAATTAAAGAAATAAAGGAGAAAAATTATGGGATTTACATTATTTGGAGAAAAATATAAATATGAAGTAGACAGTATTAATATTGGGATTTTTTGTCCAGATGGGACATTATTAATAGTTTTAAAACTTAAAGATGGTACATATAAATCAATTGATGTTAATCTTGGAGCAGAAAAATATAAGTCATTATGCAAAGAGAATGACATTACAAACAATGTGCCGGTTCTTGTTACACAAGAACATGTTAATAAATTAGATAAAGAAATAAAACCTAAATATGAATGGGGAAAATGGAAACTTGATTATTTTCGTTTTACAGATCCGTTCTGTTATGGAAGGAACGTATTATTGGATTGTATTGTTAGAACAAATGGAAAGAGAGTGCAGGTTAAATACAAGGGAATAAAAGCCAGTGCGTCTTGTAATATAGAAGCAGGGGATGAATTTAGTTATGAGTTTGGGAAAAACCTTGCTAAACGTAGGTTGATTGCAAAATTAATTGAGATATATGCAAATGATATAAGTGGTCAAAAGCACGATATCAAATTCAAAGAAAACAAATTAAATTAACTTTATGTATTGACAAACGAAACTTGATATGCTATACTAAATACATAGTCAAGGATGACAACAGCACAGAGGAGTGAAAGCTCCCTGTGCTAAATAAAAAGAAGAAAGAAATTTAATTATACAAACAATGGGCTATCGCCAAGCGGTAAGGCACAGCACTTTGACTGCTGCATTCGCTGGTTCGAATCCAGCTAGCCCAGCTTGAAAATTTAATTATACAAAAAGGAGATAAAAATGAGTAAAATTATTAGTACAGGTTCCACTTTTAGAATCTACGGAGATGATCTTGTAACACATAATCAACTTCCGGCACAAATTTATTCTATCAGATGTTCACAGATGACAGGATTTTATTTAGAGAAACATGCTGATATTGAGATCAATGAAGATAAAATATACGGTGTGCACATGGAAAAAGTAAATAAAGTATTAAATGCTTTTCCAAATTTCAATAAAAATCTTGGCGTGATCTTATCTGGAGCCAAAGGAATTGGCAAATCTTTATTTTCTAAGATTCTTGCTGTAGAAGCTGTAAAAAAAGGATTGCCAGTAATTATTGTTGATACATATATCCCTGGAATTGCTAATTTTATTGAAGAAATTGAACAGGAAGTATTAGTAATGTTTGATGAGTTTGATAAAACATTTGGTAATATTAAAGCTGCTGATGGTATGGCTAATCCGCAAACAGAGCTGCTTACATTATTTGATGGATTAGCTCAAGGGAAAAAGTTATATGTTATTACTTGTAATAATCTTAATACTCTGAGTGATTATTTGGTAAATAGACCTGGAAGATTTCATTATCATTTTAGATTTGATTATCCAACAGATTCTGAGATTACAGAATATATGAGAGATAAGTTACATAAAGAGTATTATGGAGAAATTAGTAAGGTAATTGCATTTTCTAAAAGAGTCAGCTTGAATTATGATTGTTTAAGAGCTATCGCATTTGAGCTTAATACAGGATTACAATTTCAAGAGGCAATTAAAGATATGAATATCCTTCATATAAATAATACCGTTTATATAGCTACTTTGTATACTAAAGATGGAAAAAAGGATACAGAAGAAAAGAGCCTTGATTTATTTGATAAGACTTCTAATCATAGTTTATATTTTACAATAGATGGAAAATGGTTCTATACAAAATTTTCTGGTGTTGATGTAAGATATGATTTTGACAGACACATTGATTTTGTTGATGGAAAAGATGTTGAAATTATTCCGGATGAAGACTATGCGGATCTTACAAAAGAAGAAAAGAAAAAATACGAAAATATTAAAATTGATCGTATCGTTTTTGCAAGAAAAGAAGAAAAGGGACTTCATTATAATCTTTCTGTATAAAAATTTAATTAAACATTCCGACGAATAAAAACTTTAGATATGTGGAAGTTCGGTTATAAGCATGTGGCTTTCATTTTACTTTTTACCTCTTATAACTCGTTTGAAGCAGGTCTTACGAGTATAAATAAACTGTATAAGGGTAAGCCAGTAGTAACCTTATACAACAAGCGGATATGACGGAACTGGCAGACGTAGAAGGCTCAAACCCTTCGGAGAAATCGTGTGGGTTCGAATCCCACTATCCGTATTCGGACTATTCTTACGGATTTACTTGATGGCCTAAATAGTAATGAGGAGAAATAAGTCCGAGAGGTTAACCTTTATATTATATAGCGTCTATAGGACATTAAAGAAGATTGAAAAGTTGGTGGAATACTGGAACCCAGTGATGAGGAAGCTGCGAATGTGTTGGTTGTATGGTTTGGACGCATTGAAAGGAAACATTTATATAGATGTGCTTTGTGCTAATGAGGTTGTGAGTGGGCGTTGGAGGAGGATCTGGTAGCAGATGTGTAATTAGTTACGAAGCGAAAAGTAATTGAGTCAGTGAGGTAGAAATAATGTGGGAGGGCTTTTGAGAGTGATGACGATCGTTCGTGTAACTGACACGATTGCATAAGCAAGTTTTTTACAGATATTGTTACATTTCTATATTGTGGGTGTAATTATAACGCCCACTACATGGAAACTTAGCTCAGTTGGTTAGAGCAACCGGCTCATAACCGGTCGGTCCTGGGTTCGAGTCCCAGAGTTTCCATTTCTCCTGACGAAGGAGTGACTTTTATAGGCTGTAGAGTTCCAATAAGAAACAAGCCGTTTCTAGTTAGGGCGTGAAACTGGTGTTTTTTTTGAGATGTTTTATAAGTAAAAATATCCAGCTTTAGAGAAAATGTAGTGAATTGAGCTGATCAAAGAACACATAATCCTGTTAGGACTGCAGCACGACAGGTCATGCATGAAAAGTGATAAGTAGCTCAGTTGGGAGAAAGAGCGCACTACAAAAGTGAGGTCGGTGGTTCGAGTCCACTCTTATCACATTTGTAATGATGACGCGCGGATCGTTACAAAAGAAAATAGTAACTACTGAAATGTATATTTAAGGAGGCAGTAAACATGACAAAATATGATTTATGTACGGGTGATATCGTTCTTTCTACAAAGGGAAGCTACGGTATTGTGCTAATCGGAACTAATGGAGATGATCAAATCAAATGGTACAGTAATAATAAAGGACAGGTTATTAACAGATTTAGATCTTTTTCTATGATTAACGAAGATCTTACATTTAAATATGATTTAGGTAATCGTATTATTAAGGTATGGAGAACGAAAGACAAACATTATCTTGGTGATAAAGCAATTACAGAATATAATGCAGCAGAATGTCATGGATTTGAATGCATCTATGAAGAGTTAATTAAGGAAGTAACTATGGCTGAAGTTGAAGAAAAGTTTGGCTGCAAAGTAAAAATTGTAAAGTAATAAAATTTAATTATACAGGCACGTATAAATGAGGAATAGGAAATAATATTTGAAGCACTATCTTAAAAGATCAGTGCATAGATGTCAGTGTGACAATAAACTGCAAAGTTATTCCACTTCGGAAAGCGAGGTGAAATAATGGAGCATAAGAAATTTATGGATATTCAACGTCTGAAAGAAGGATATGCAGATGGATTTGTACCGGGTGACTTAATTGTTATCCAGGAAAAATTCGACGGATCCAATGCAGCAGCTAGATATGATGCAGAGACTGGCAAAATGGTAGCTTTTTCCAGAAGACATACGTTGGATCAGAACAATACATTAAATGGTTTTTATAATTATGTGCAGGAGTTAAATCCTGAAGATTATAAAGATGTTCCGGACTATGTAATATTTGGAGAATGGTCTGGAGCAAGAAATGCGATTATTTATTATCCAGAAAATACTAAGAAATGGTACGTATTTGATATTTATGATGTAAGGGAAGAAAAATATCTTCCTCAGTCAGAAGTAAAGGCATTTGCAGAAACGCATGGACTTACATATATCAATACATTTTATGTTGGACCGTTTGTCAGTTGGGAACATGTACAAAGTTTTATGGATCATCCGGGATATGGAGAAATTCAAGAAGGTATTGTTATAAAGAACCAAACAAGATTAAACGATCCGAATAGCAGATTACCATTTGTAGTGAAAATCGTTGGAGATAAATTTCATGAAGTCGCAAAAATGAATCATGTTAAAAAGATTCAAGATCCACAAAAGTTGCAAGAACGAACAGAAGCACAGGAACTTGTAAAATCTGTCGTGACGCGGCGTAGAGTTGAAAAAGAGTTATATAAAATGCGTGATGAAGGAATCATCCCAACAGAGTGGTGTGAACAGGATATGAAAACTGTTGCAAGGAATCTTCCAAACAGAATTTATACAGATTGTGTAAAAGAAGAACCGGAAGTAGTTCGAGCAGCAGGACAATATTTTGGAAAATTCTGTTCCGTTATTTCGATGAATTACGCACGAGAGATTATTCTCGGTCCGACTGGAGCAAAGTAAGGCGAAAGGAGGACACGAATGGTGGCAACAGCATTTAGTAGATTATGTACTTCTTGTAAAAAAAGATTTGCATACAAACAAACAGACGCCATCTTTGATGAGAATGGATATGGATATTCAACCAAGCTTGTGAAATGCAAACATTGTGGGCGATTAAATGTGATTCGATATTTTGAAGATGACTCGATGAAATTAAACAATGATAGAAAATATTATGATTATGACATGGTATAGAATAGGAGAATAATAAATAATGGCAAAACAGAAAGAAAAAAAACCGTTAGATAAAAAAGGTTGGGTTCAGACATTTGAATTGATTGGAAAGGCATGTATTAAAGATTACACATTCAAAATTGATGAACATTCTAAGAAAAGCGACTGGATTTACAATTCTATTAACCTGAATGTTGACTGCGGTGATAAATACGGAAAAGTTGGCTGCGAATTAATGGGTGGTTATGGAGCTGGTAGAAACAATGTGATTTATGTTCATGGCAAAGATGAGAATGGTGGAGATGATTTTGATAACAGATACCAGATTGATTTTGATGATCGATTTGACGAGGATATTCTAAAAGATATTGGAGAGCTTTGCTTTATCAAAATTGGTATTGAGAAGGATACAAAAGGTGAAGTTGTTATCAATAAATTCTTACATGCATATGATGCAATTAAATATCTGTCTGAAGCATTGCAGGATGGTATGGAGATTAAGGTAAGAGGGCAGTTAAAATATACTGTATATGACAAACATGTACAAGTAAGAAAAGAAATTAACAGTATTTATCTTCCAAGGGAGAAAGAATTGAATACTTATGAAGCAGCATTTACTCAGTCGATGCTTCTTGACAAGTATTCAATCGGAAAAGCAGATAAAGATAAATGTGCGTTCCCGATAACGGCATACATTCTGGAGAAATTCAAAGAATATAATGGTAATGACTTGACTGAAGGTGGCGCCGTAAAAGGCGGAAAGTTTGTACCTTTGAGAAAGACATTTGAATATGTTTATGATCCGGAAGATGAAAAATCTATTGAGCGCGCAGGAAAACTTTTCAAAGTTAAGAAAAACGTGACATTGATTACTTGTCAAGGAGTATTTGTTGAAGGCGGTGCAGTGATCCAGACAACTGAAGACGATTTACCAGACGATATTAAAGAACTGGTAGAAATGGGAGCTTACAGTTTGGAAGAAGCATTAGCACTTTGTACAGAAAATGCTAGTAAAGAACGCAGGATGTTACTTACTAGACCAGTTATTAAGTTAGTTGGAGAAGACGGATCTAAGATTCCACAGATTCAGAAATTTGATTCTATGTATTCAGAAGATGATCTTGTATTAGATTATCTGATTGAAGCAGATGATGACGAAGAAGTGGATGAAGTAGAAGAAGATTCAGAAACTGATACAACGGATCAGGATGAAGAAATTGATTATGATTCAATGTTAGATTCGCTGCTTGATGATTAACTATAATAATTAAATTATACAAAGTACAGAAAGGAAACAAATACTATGGGATACGGAAAAAAGAATACAATTAAAATTGATCCTTTATCATATAATATTGGACTTATTGGGGAAAGTGGTATCGGAAAAACAACAATTGTTAAAGAGATGTGCGAGAAACTTGTAGGTGAAGATGGATATCGTTTTCTTGAGTGTGGTAAAGAAGATGGCGCTGACGGTATTAATGGAATCAACTATTTGAATTGTCCGGAATGGTCAATGGATTATGATGAAGAAACAAACAGTATTGGATTTGAAGATTTTGTGGATGATGTCGTTGAGAATAAATCCACAGAATATCCTGATTTGAAAACAGTTGTTATTGATACATATGATCAGCTTGTAGAAATTGCAAAGCCAGAAGTTATTCGTATGCATAATGCGGAGAATCCTGAGAAACCGGTGAAATCTATTAAAGCAGCTTTTGGTGGTTATATGGCCGGAGAGGATAAGGCAACAGAAATTGTTCTGAATAAGTTATGGGAACTGAAATCGGTTGGTGTTCATTTCATTATTATTGGACACGTTAAGCAGCGTACACAAGACGATGTAACAACAGGACAGACATATACTTCTCTAACAACTAATATGTCAATGAGAGATTTTAATGCAATCAAAACAAAATTACATTTTCTTGGTGTTGCTTCTATTGATAGAGAAATCGTACAGGAAAAGACTGGCAAGACTAAAAAGGAAGGTAAAAAAGATGTAGATATTATGAAAGGTGTAATTACAAGCGAAAGCCGTAAAATTACATTCCGTGATGATTCTTATTCTATCGATTCCAAATCAAGATTTGCTGACATTGTTCCGGAAATTGAATTTAGTTCAGATGCATTAATCAAGGCTCTTACAGATGCTATCAAAGCCGAAGCATCTAAAGGGAGTAAATCTGTTGATGAATTAAAGAAAGAACAGGATTCAGCTGCAGAAAAAAGAGCTGAAAAGATTGCGGAAGCTGAGGCAGAAGCTAAAATACAGAAAGAACTTAGTGAAATCACAGAAAAGATTAAGGCGTTCTGTATTGCTAATAAAGGTAAAACAGCAAAATTAAAACCACTTGTAGCTGCAGCTAAAGAAATGGGTTATGACAATCCGATGAAAGTAACAAATATTGATGACGCAAAAAAGATTCTTGAACTTACTGTTGCGTAAATAAATATTGATCCCAGGGCTTTTGCCTTGGGATTTCTAAGGAGAATAACATTGAGTAAGGAAAATAAAAAGGACACAACTGGTTGGAAAAATGAAGACTTCTTACAAATGTGTAATTGGGTTGAAAGAGAATTGATGGGGTATTCTGGGACGCAGCGTTTGCATAAGAACGCATGTCTAAGATTGCAGGGGCTAAGAAAAGGACAAAGTATGGCAAATAATTCTCATGAAATGTATGGAGAATATCCTATTGATGTTATTTTTAATACTTTTAAAGCGAACAAATATGTCATTTTAAAAGCAATAAAAGGGAAAACATTTAACAGCGAAGATCAGAAAATGGCTTACATTTGTGCTATTGTAAGCAGTCGAATTAATGATATGTACACCAGAATGAAAAATGCAAAGAAAAGCGAAGAGAAATCTGAAAAGATTGATATAGGAGCGCAAAATAGTGAAGCCGCTAAATATCAACGTCAGACGGAAGAGGTCGTAAATTCTACATTCGAGGGGATTTGGTAATTGACATCTATCACTACTAAGACGAAAGATCGCAGTAGTGCGAAAACAATGTCCCCTTTTGAAAAGGAATGTATTGAGACTATTAAAAAGGTAAATGAATATAAGTTAATTGCAGAAGCAAATGCAGTGTCTTCTATTTACAAGAACCCGGATTTAGTCAGAGACACTTCTTTGAAACTGGAAGATATAACAAATAATGCTTGGAGAGTATATTTTTCAATTGCGAACGATATCATCAATGTAGAACAAAAAAATACATTAGATGAAATTACAATCAATATGTATCTATCGAAACATTCAAAATTAAGTAAGAAATACGATGAATATGGTGGATATGGGAAGATTGAAAGTTCATTTACATACATCGAAGAGGCTAATTTCGATTCTTATGTGAATGAGGTAAAAAAGTGGAATGCTGTAATGAAATTAGCCCGAATGGGCTTTCCTGTAAAAGAAAAGTTAAGTAAATATGTCGATGCTAAAGCTGAAGATATATATAACGAACTTGAGGCACTTTTGAATCACACATTTATTAATGTGGAATCTGAAGTTAAAACTTATAATGCCTGCGACGGATTATTTGATTTGATTGATAAATTAAATGCTGGAAGTCAGGTAGGAATGCCACTTAAACATTGTGATATTTTGAACAGAGAAATTGGCGGCATTAATTTTAATGGAAACATTTATGGTCTAGGTGCCAATTCAGGTGTTGGAAAATCAACAACAGCAATCAACTATTTAATGCCTTCAGTGTTAGAACATAATGAAAAAATGGTCATTATGATTAATGAAGAAGATCAGGACAAAGTAAAGAAAGAGTTACTTGTCTGGGTTGCAAATAATTTATATAGTGCTGGACTACATAAATATATTTTACGTGATGGCCATTTTAGTAAAGATGTTTTAGATAAGCTTCGTAAGGCAGCAAAATATCTTGAAGAGTTAAAAGAACGCAGAAATATTACAATCGTTCCTTTTGAAAAATATACCGTCAAAGCAGCAATCAAAGTAATAAAAAAATACTCTAGCATGGGAGTAAGGCTATTTGTTCTGGATACATTAAAAGAATCATCTGATTCAAGAGACACAGAAACATGGAAATCTATGGAACGAGATATGGTTGATCTTTATGATGTTGTGAAACCAGCTGCTAAAAATGTAGCATTATTTGTTACATATCAGTTAGGGAAAGCTTCAGTAAAGATGAGGTATCTTACAAATAATGAAATTGGACAAGCAAAGAATATATTGGATGTATTTAGTGTGAATTTAATGATGCGTAAACCATTTGAAGATGAGTTTCCTGGTGGTTCACATGAGATTAAAGCTTATAAGTTGGCTGGGAAAAATAATTCCTCAAAGATTCCATATCATTTGGATCCGGATAAACATTATATGATCACATTTATTACTAAAAATAGATTTGGGGCTACAGACCAATTCCAGATAATCTCAGAGTATGATTTGAGTACAAATATGCACAAAGATGTTGCTATTTGTAATATAGCACAAGATTTTTAAGCGGAGAGTAAATATGACTGCATTAGAGATTAAGGAATACATTCAAAAAAATGGAAAAATACCTTATGTTTTAGAAAGCATTGGGTGTAGCAATATAGTATATCATGATAACAAGGATTATTATAGCTGCTCTAATGCGGTGGGTGGTGACTGTAACAATCCAGCCGCCATCAATATAAGAAATAATAAATATCTGAATTATCGAAATTATACCAGAGGAGTTGAATATGACGATGGTGAGGATTTAATTTCTTTAGTTCAGTATAATAAAAATATTGATTTTGCAAATGCAATGAAATATCTTCATAAACTTTTAGGATTGAAAAATTTATACAAAGGAAAAGAGGAGAAGAAAAAGCCGGATGATTCCTGGTTCGTGTTCTCAAGATTTGTGGTTAAGCGTAGGAAATGTATCGTAAATGACTTTGATCCTATGAGTGAAGATATTTTAAATGATTTTGTTCCATATATTCATATTGATTTATTTCGCGAAGGGATTGTAAAACGAACAATTAAAAAATTTGGACTTGGATATTCGTATAGATGGAGGAGAACAATATTTCCAATTAGATATTGGCTAGATGGAACTCTGATGGGATATAATGCCAGAAGTTCCATCGAAAATTGTTCTGAATTTGGAATATCAAAGTACTTTATAACACCTGGGATGCGAAAAGAAATTAATATATATGGATTGTGGGAAAATTATAAAGATATTCAGAAAGCAGGATATATTGTTATATTCGAGGCCGAGAAATCTGTTCTTAAAAGAGATAGCAGAATGGATCCAACCGGCGGTGCAATTGAAGGCCATGTACTTTCAGATGAGCAGGTGCGAATTATACTTGGTACCGGAGTAGAAGAAGTTATTATCGCGATGGATAATGATGTTCCAATAGAAGAGGTCTGGAATATGTGTGAGAAGTTTTACGGATTACGTAAAGTCAGCTACATTCGTGATAAATGGAAACTGCTTGGCCCAAAGGACTCACCTGCAGATGCGCCAAATAAAATATACAATTTTCTGTTTAAATGGAGAATTCCTTATGATGAAAGTAAACACAGAGAATATTTAAAGAGTTTGAAAAAATAGTTGAGATTAAGCTATGAAGAACTGCAGAAGATGTGCGAGGCACTTGGAGTCGATAGACTCAATTCATGGAGCCGTGTAAACTGCGTACACAATGGTCTCTATGAGTATTTTTTGAAGTATGTATTACATAAAAAAGAGGATCGTGATGATTCTATTTATAAAGTAACTGGCGGTATTAGTCATGATATTATAGAGCGATTTTATACTGAAGAATTAGCTTATGAAAAAATGGCTGAAGAGTTTGATGAAGGATGGATGATGGCATTTGATATTGCTGATCTAAAATTTGTTCGTGGAGATGGTGCCAGAAACAATAGTATTGCAACTAAGTATTATTATGATTTGAAAAATTTCTTTGAGACACACGAGAAGATTACTGATCATATTGATATTGAAAAGTTTGTAACCGTAAAGATTGGTGATGAATATTACCAGGGGTATATTGACGCTCTGGTGACAGATGAAAATGGTAATTATACTATATTAGATTGGAAGACAAGCAGCATATATAAGGGAGATAAAGCGAAAAATGAATGTGGGCAGTTGGTAATGTACTCTCTGGCTTTACATCAGATTGGAATTCCGTTTGAAAAGATCAAAATTGCATGGAATTTCCTTAAATATCAGTGTGTAACTGTTCAATCTAAAAAAGGTGTAAAGAAAGTAAGAGAAATCGAACGCTTTGAGCTTGGGGAGAAGCTACAGGCAAATGCAAAGATGTGGTTAAAAGAATTCGGATATGAAGAAAACATGCTGGAGTATCTGGATAAATTAGCTCAAACAAATGATATTACCTGTCTTCCACCGGAAGTACAGGAGAAATATGAATTGCATGATTGTTATGTATATGTTGACTTGACTCCGGAGCTGATTCAGTATTGGGAAAATTTTATTATCAATACTATGAAAATGATTCGTGATAAAGAAGCTACATATGCGGAGCTAAAGGCAGCAGGAAAATATGATGAAGCAGATAAACTTTGGTGGGAAGATGAAGAGAGTCTAAAAAAGCAAAGTTATTATCTTACGAATTTGTGTGGTTATTCCACTAAACTTTATAAACCGTTAAAAGCTTATCTTGATGCTCAAGATGCAAAGAAAAATGGAGATATTTTGGGTACGAAAAATAAGCAGGATGAAGAATACGACATTGATAACTTAGATTGGCTTAACGATTTATAAGGAGATAAAATGGGACAGTATACTATTTATCATTGCCACTCAAACCGTTCTCTTCTTGATAGTTGTACTGGTTATAAAGAATATGCAGACCGTGTATCGGAGCTAGGGTATAAAGCCTTAGCTCTGACGGAACATGGTAATGCCTACAATTGGGTTGAAAAAAAGATGTATATCAATTCAAAAGGATTGAAATACATACACGGAGTTGAGTGTTATTTAACAGCTTCACTAGAAGAGAAGGTGAGGGACAATTATCATACAATTCTTTTGGCTAAAAACTATGAAGGTGTAAAAGAAATCAATCTTTTGATTGATAAATCTACACAACCGGATCATAGATATTATAAACCACGTATTACATTTGAAGAATTTTTTAATATTTCAGATAATGTAATCAAGATTTCTGCTTGTTTGGCATCACCTTTGAATAAATACCCAAAGGATATCCAAAAGCAAATAGCGGAAAAGTCTGCAGCATTAAAGCAGGAACTGGCAAATAAAGTAGCTGAATTTGAAAAGCAAAAGAGTGATCAAAAAGCCATGACAAAATGGTTTAAACAGTTTGATGACTTTGAAGAAGAGGAGTTACCGTGGGTAATAAACGGATGTATTCCAGGGGATTCATATTTGCATTATATCGAAGCTCAAATTGATAAGTTGAAGCAATATTATGATAATCTGCTTGAAGAAGTTCAGCTTATGAATGTGACAGCGAGAGAGACTTTTTATAAGTTACTGGAAACATATGATTACTATGAAATTCAGCCGCATGATTTTCCAGAGCAGAAACGATATAACGAATTTTTATATGCTGCATCAAAACAAACAGGGAAACCTTTAATCGCCGGAACAGATACACATAGCATTGATTATTATAAAGCTGAATGCAGAAGCATTTTACAGAAAGCAAAACGTATCGAATATGCTGATGAAGATAAATTTGATCTGACATTAAAGACTTACGAAGAGTTGGTTGAAATGTTCCGCATTCAGAATTGCGATATTCCATTTGATGTGATTCTGCAGGCAATAGAGAATACAAATGTGATGGCTGATTCTGTTACTGATTTCGAACTTGATACTTCTGTAAAATATCCAAAATTGTACGACAATGAAGAGGAAGTATTAAAGAAAAGAATTTTTGATAAATTGCATGAGAAAATTGATGCAGGAATTATCAAAAAGGAAAAAATTCCAGAATACGTGAAGCGTATCAAAGAGGAAATGCGTGTATTTAAAAAGATTAATATGATTGGATTTATGCTCTTTATGTCCGAACTGGTATGTTGGTGTTGGGAAAATGGTATACCAGTTGGGCCATGTAGAGGATCTGTAGGTGGTTCTACTGTTGCATACATAACAGATATCATTGATGTTGATCCAGTTATATGGAATACAATTTTTTCACGATTTGCAAATGAAGATCGTGAAGAGGTTGGAGATATTGATCTTGATATTTCACCAGATCAGCGAGAATTAGTTTACAATCACATCATTGAGTCATTTGGATATGATAAGACAGCATATATTCTTGCTATCGGAACTGTGTCTGATAAAGGCACTATTGATGAAATCGGGCGCGCTTTAGATATTCCACTTGATGAGGTTGCACATATTAAGGAAATGTATAGTGCCTATAAAGATACAATTGAATCAACCGGAAAAAGAATTAAAGAAATCGAAGATATGATTCATTTCGATGAAATTAAACAGGCAGATAAAGAATCAGAATATTATGGCCTACGTCGTGATTATGAAAATAAAATAACTGAGCGTGACAAGGCTATAAAGCAAATGAATGATTTGAAAGATAATCAGTACAGGAAATTGTTCTATTATTTTGATGGAATTAACGGCACTCCGGTTTCTCAGTCAATTCATCCGGCAGGCATTGTAGTTTCTCCGGTAACACTTCCAGACAACTATGGAACGTTTTGGAATGATGGAAAACGTATTATGTGTATTAATATGGAAGAAATTCATGATGGAGCCGGTCTTGTTAAATACGATTTACTTGGACTAAAGAATCTGGAAATTATTCGAAAGTGCTATGAATATGCCGGACTTCCATATCCAAAATCACATCAGATTAACTGGAATGATAAGAAGGTATGGAATGATATTGTTCTTTGTCCTGCTGGTGTATTTCAGTTCGAATCGCCATATGCATACGAAATGCTTAAGAATTATGGCCCACAATGTATCAACGATTTATCAATGATAAATGCGTCACTAAGACCATCTGGGGCTTCATATCGAGATAGGCTGCTGGCAGGTGAGACAAATAAAAATCCATCACCACTTATTGATGAATTGCTGAAAGACAATAGAGGATTTCTTATTTTTCAGGAGGACACCATTAAGTTTCTTCAAAATATATGCGGGTTAAGTGGGTCTGCTGCTGATAACGTTCGACGAGCAATCGGACGTAAACAGATGGATCGACTGCAGAAAGCTTTGCCTGATATTTTGAATGGGTATTGTAAAATGTCTTCTCAGCCAAGAGAAATAGCAGAGAAGGAAGCAAGGGCATTCTTACAGATTATTGAAGATAGTGCAAATTATCAATTTGGGTACAATCATTCTACAGGCTATTCTATGATTGGTTACATGTGTGCATTCTGTAGGTATTATTATCCAGAAGAATTCATTGCTGCATATTTAAACTGTGCAAACAATACAGATGATATTCTGATGGGGACTGAATTGGCGAAGATAAAGAACATTGAGATAAAAAATATCAAGTTTCGAAAATCCGGAGCTGAATATACCGTAGATAAAGCGAATCATGCATTATATAAGGGTATTGCATCAATTAAATTCTGTAATGCTCAAATAGCAGATGATCTTCTTGAGCTGGCAACGAATCAATATAACAATTTTACAGAAGTTCTGGCAGATGTAAATACAAAAACATCTGTGAATTCCAGACAGTTAACGATTCTTATTGGATTAAATTATTTCGAGGAGTTTGGAAAAAATCAGTATTTGATGCAAGTATCCGAGATCTACGACAAATTTGCTTTGTGTAAGATTATCAGTAAAAAAAAGATGGAAAGTCTTGGCTTGACAGAGTATCTGATGAAGAAATATGCCGGGAAAGAGACTGCTTCTCAATATAGGGATTTGGATAATACAGGGCTTATAGCTGAATTATCTAATCGTTTAGAAAATAAAGCAATGTCTGTTATTGATCAGGTGAAGTTTGAAAAGGAATATTTACAATATGTCGTATATGTAAATCCAAAAGTAAATCAATGTTTTTACGTCGTGACAGATTATAAAACTTTCAAGGAAGTCAGAAAACCATATTGTGTATTACATAATATTAAAACCGGAGAGGATGTAAAAGCAAGAGTAACCAGTATAAAAGTATATCAGGATAATCCATTTGGTGAATTTTCTATTTTGAAAGTCCCACACTTTACAAAGAAAAAGAAGAAAAAATGTGTGAATGGAACATGGCAGGAAACAGATGAACTTGAAAATATACTTGATGAATATGAAGTAATTAAATAGGTGTGAATATGAGTAAAAAAGAAGTGAAATTTAATTGTAAAATCGTAAAGTGCATGTATAATTCGGAGGATTATAAGATTTATGCTACAGATGTAGATAAAAAAGAGTTTCCCAATATTAAACATAATAAATATGATAATGTTACTATTTATGGAAACGTACATAATTTAGTAGTTTCACAGTCGTATGAAATTACGGCTGTGGAACAGCTCGATAAATATGGTTTTGGGTATGATATTGTAAATGTGAGAATGGATAAGCCTAAAACTGAAGAAGAAGTTTATATGTTCTTAAGAGAAATTTTAACTGAGAACCAGGCAGGAGTACTTTGGCAGCATTATCCAGATATTATTGATATTGTGTTAAGAGGAGAAGCTGATACTGTTGATCTTGATAAATTAAAAGGTATCGGAGAAAAAACATTTGAAACTATTAAAACAAAAATAGTTGAGAATTATTGTATCTATGATTTAGTAATTGAATTTGGTGGAATTCTCACAATGTCAATGTTAAAGAAATTATATGATGAATTTAAATCAATCCCTAAAATGAAACAAGAATTGAGAAAACAACCATATAAATCTTTGACAAAAATATCTGGTGTAGGTTTTATTAAGGCAGATAGTATTCTTTTAGAATTGCAGAGACTTGGCAAGATCAATTTTCCGTTTGAATTAAAATCATCTGCGCAAAGATGTGCAGCATGTATGGAATATTATTTGGAAGAGAATCAAAAAGAGGGAAATACTAAAATGGATCTCCGCGATCTCAGAAAACAGGTTGTAAGACTTGTTCCTGCTTGTTCATCACATTATGTTGAATGTTTAAAGGATCCAGATATTTATTATAACAAAGATACTTTTGAAGTATCTTTAAAAGCCACACATGATACTGAAACTGCTATAGCTGCTATATTATTTGTAGCAAACTTAAAACCTAAAATATGGGATTTTGACTGGAAGAGTTATCAGACGTCGGGAGAGTATCATTTAACTGACGAACAAACCAGTGCATTGGAATGTATATGTAACAATAATATTATGATACTGAATGGTTTTGCAGGATCAGGTAAAAGTGCCACTTCCGCAATGATCATTAAAATGTTGGAGGATAACAATATTTCATATACTTTAATGGCTCCAACAGGACGCGCTGCAAAAGTGTTGAGTGATTATACCGGTAAGCCAGCGGCTACAATTCATCGTGGCTTAGGTTATATGCCGAAGAATAGGTGGGGATATGATAGTGAATGCAAACTCCCATTTGATGTTGTTCTTGTAGATGAATTCTCTATGACAGATATATTTCTGTTCTTACATTTGTGTGACGCAATTGATTTTAGCAGAACGAAACTTATTGTTGTAGGTGATTCAGCGCAGCTTCCATCTGTTGGGCCGGGAAATCTACTTTATGATATGATCAATTCATTTGTTATACCTACAGTGACTTTGAATCAAATTTTCAGGTACGCTGAGGGTGGGTTAATGAAAGTTGCTACTGATGTTAGAAATATGAAACCATATTTATATGATTTGAGTAATGGTATGGTAAAATTTGGCAAGGATTATACTTTTATTAATGCTAATAATGAACAGGCAGTAAAATGTGCAATTGGATTATATCAGAAGCTTCTTTCTCAATATGTTCCTGAAGATATTCTTGTTCTATCTGCTTTCAATAAAGGTGATTGTGGTACTATTGCAATTAATAATGCAATCCAGAAAATTGCTAATCCAAACTATGGATCAGAAAAATGTATCAAATCTGGAGATACGACATATTACGTTGGTGATATAGTAATTCAGATCAAAAATAATTATGAAGCAGAAGTGGATATGGGGGATATGAATATAGAAAATGCTTCTCAAAATGATGAACCTTCTATAAATAACACATTTATTCCTAATGGTATGTTAGGAAAGATTATTGATATTTATGACGAAATTATTCCATATACAAATGAACATAAGACAGGCGCTATTATTGATTTTGATGGTGTCAGAGTAAAATATGAAAAATCAGAAATGTCAATGTTGCTGCTTGGATATGCAATTTCTATTCATAAAAGCCAAGGAGGAAGTGCTAAGGTGACGATTACACTTACACCATCTTGTCATGCTTATATGATGAATTCTAATTTATTATATGTGGCATTAACACGTACAAAAGAAAAATGCTTTCATATTGGAGATAAAGACACTGTAAACAGATCCATTAAAAAGAAAGAGAATTTTAAGAGGAACACTTTTTTATTAGATATATTAAAGAAGTTAAAAATTAAATTAAACAAAAAGGAGAGCAAATGAAGTCAGAATTATTTAAAAACGAATTAAAAACAATTACTTCAGATGATATTCGTGATTTTGCAAAAGTTGTTTTGGACGATGCCCCAGACTATTTTTTCAAAGTTGCGGCAAGTTCTACAGGTAAATATCACCCGGCATACGCGCTGGGTGATGGCGGTTTAATGCGTCATACAAAAGCAGTATTAAGGATTTACAATTATATCATCGGATTAGAACAGTACCAGAATCAGTTTGATGAGAGATGGATAGATCTTGGACGTGTTGCTTGTTTGGCACATGATATTCAAAAGTCTGGTACTGCAGAAATATATGAAGAAAAGGCAAAGGATGGAAAAAAGGTGTTTACTGTATTTAATCATCCGTTGTTGGCAGCAGAATATATTCGTAATTATAAAGGATTATATCTCGAAGATGATGAACTTGAGATTATTGCTGATGCTGTTTCGTCTCATATGGGACAATGGAACACAAGTGATAGAGAAAGTATTGTCTTACCAAAGCCAAAATCACAGTTAGATAAAATTGTACATGTAGCAGATTATTTGGCTTCCAGAAAAGACATTGATATTTCTTTTAAAGATGATACTGATGCATATGATTTACCGGATATCGAGACATACAAATGTCCGTATAAGAAACATAAGGACGAGTTACTGGTAGACGTTGCAAAGACAGATCCTGAATATCTGGAATGGTTATCTGAGAATGTCAATATGAGAGAACCTATGAAAACATTCGTAAATGAACTTTTAAAAAACAAAACAAATTAAATTAACTTTTACTATTGACATCATAAGCCTATGGTGCTATTATAATGACACAGGGAAAACAAATTAAATTAACTCAAGGAGACATGTAGACATGAAAGTAACCCTTACAGAAATGCACTCAATTAGAGATGCAATCAGAACAATGTACATGAGCAAAAGAACATGGAATGAAGAGATAGAGCAGCAGCTCAAAGAAATGGTAGATCATTGCACAGATCGTTATGGAAGGCCATTAGATCTGCCAGAGGATGATGAATTAAAAATTAAATTCGACAAAGAAGTAGCAAAACTTCTTAAATGGGGACAAAAGCATATCACAATGCTGCGATTTGAAGATATTTCCGTTGTTGTAGAAGGTCTTCATAGAGGGGCAACTGATGATCTGGATTCCCACGCAAAGAGAATGGATAACAGGATTATTCGTAGCAGTACAAGGCTTGCAGATTACCATGAGGGAGAAGTTTCTGAATGGTACGAAGATAAAATTATCACATGGGATGAAGTATTAAAATATCTTGGTACGAAAATTCCTGGTGAGATTAGTTATTATGGTGATACTTATGTAAGGTCAAATAATGGTTTCATTAAAAAAGGATTAGAAAATAATAAAGATGTAAAACGTGGTTTATATCCACTGGCAATTCCCATGAATTTTACTTTCAAAATAAATATTACTGAATTAGCGCATATTTATGTTGAGAGAGGATCAAAAGATGGTGGCGCTCATGGAACAGCTGCACCGGAGCTTCAGATCATGATTGAAGATTTAATTAATCAGATTGAGTCTTGGTATCCGGGAATTAATAGAGAATTACTTTTAAAGATTGCGAGTAATAATGTATGAATGTATATTTTGCAAACGGAACTAATATTGTAGTTGGATGCGATAATGAAAAAGATAGTTATTATTTTTGCCAGAAAGATGGTAATGAGTGCTGCAAGAAAGATACTTGCAAAAGATTTCTTGATTCAGATGGCAATGTAAGCACAAGACTTTTTAAGATTATGTGTAATGATGAAAATCATCACATCTTATATATACCGGAAAGGAATGAAACAAATAATGCATAAAAAGTTAGTATTTTTATTTATTGGAAGAACCGCTTCTGGTAAATCATCGCTTGCAAGATATATATGCGAGACATTAGGACTTCGACAGGTAAAAAGCATTACAACAAGACTGCCGCGCAAAGATGAAATAACAGGATATGAAGATCATTACTTTGTATCTGAGAGTGAATTCGATGAAATTAAATTTAAAGAAGGCTTTGTAGCGTATACTGAAATTAACGGAATTAAATATGGCACTACATATAATGAAATTGTGAACTCAGATATTTATGTAATTGATCCGAACGGAGCAAAGTATTTGAAAGAACATTGCAAAGATGAATTTAAATTTATCGAGATTTATTTTTCTTCACCATTTGAATTAGCAAAAGACAGGTTCCTTAAAAGAGATGGATCAGAAGAAGAATTTTACTCCAGATATAACAGTGAAGATGAACAATTCACTAAATATGAAGAAGCTGAAGGGTATGACCACTTATTTGTGAATGATATGAGCTTTTCGAAAGCTTCAGAAGCATTACGTGACTTACTTAAGAGTGAAATGGAAAAGGAGAAATCGTTATGAATGTAGTTAAAAAGGATTTAACAGTTGAACCTTTTGACGATCAGAAAATTGTTGATGCCGTAAATAAGTCAGCATCACGAGTAATGGTCGAGTTAACAAATGATGATTATAAAAGAATCATAGATCTTGTTTGGGACGAGCTTATTGCTGATGATATAGATGAAAATACCACATGTACAGTAGAAGAATTACATAATGCAGTAGAATCCGCATTGGATGAATTTAATCCAAAGATTGCAAAGTCTTATAAAGATTATCGTAATTATAAGAAAGAATTTGTTCATATGATGGATGACGTTTTCACCAAGAGTCAGGCAATCCGTTATATTGGTGATAAGAGTAATGCCAATACAGATAGTGCGCTTGTAGCTACAAAGCGAAGCCTGATCTTTAATGAATTGAACAAAAACTTGTATAGAAAATTCTTCATGACAAGAGATGAATTACAGGCATGTAAGGACGGATATATTTATATTCATGATCAGTCTGCCAGACTTGATACTATTAACTGTTGCTTATTTAGAGTTGGAGAAGTTATGAAAGGCGGCTTCGAAATGGGAAATGTCTGGTATAACGAACCAAATTCTCTTGATACTGCGTTTGATGTTATGGGTGATATTATCCTGAGCACTGCTGCACAGCAGTATGGCGGATTCACAGTGCCGGAAGTAGACAAGATTTTGGAACCATATGCAGAAAAAAGTTATCAGAAATATTATAAAGAATTTTTTGAAGTTTTTGATTCCGATATTGATGGTGTTTATGTTGATGCTTTTTCAACATCAGAACATTTGATTGAAGAAAAAGCTTGTGAATATGCAACAAATAAAGTAAAACGTGATTTTGAACAGGGCTGGCAGGGAATTGAATATAAGTTAAATACTGTAGGATCATCAAGAGGTGATTATCCATTTGTAACAATGACGTTCGGTCTCTCAACCACAAAATTTGGTAAAATGGCTTCTATCACATTCTTAAATGTTCATAAAGAAGGCCAAGGTAAGGCCGGTAATAAAAAACCTGTGTTATTCCCCAAATTGGTATTTTTATATGATGAGAATTTACATGGACCAGGAAAGGTTAATGAAGATGTATTTAATGCAGGTATTGAATGTAGTATGAAAACAATGTATCCAGACTGGTTATCTCTAACAGGTGAAGGATATGTACCAAGTATGTACAAAAAATATGGTACGGTTGTTAGTCCAATGGGGTGTCGTGCATTCTTAAGCCCTTGGTATGAAAAAGGTGGAATAGAACCGGAGGATGAGAACGATAAAGCAATTTTTGAAGGACGTTTCAATCTTGGTGTTGTAAGCCTTCATCTTCCAATGATTTTGGCAAAAGCGCAGCGTGAAAGTAGAGATTTCTATGAAGTATTGGATTATTATCTTGAGATGATACGTAGCATTCATAAGAGAACATATGACTATATTGGTGAAATGAAAGCTAGTACGAATCCATTGGCATACTGTGAAGGTGGTTTCCTTAATGGTTATTTAAAACCAGATGAAAAAATACGTTCAATTCTTAAACCTATGACTTTATCATTTGGAATTACTGCTTTGAATGAATTGCAGGAACTTTATAATAAGAAGTCATTAGTTGAGGATGGTAAGTTTGCTGTAGATGTAATGAAATACATTAATAAAAAGATTACTCAATTTAAACATGAGGATGGATTATTATATGCGATTTATGGAACTCCAGCCGAGAGCCTTTGCGGGCTTCAGGTAGAACAATTCCGTAAAATGTATGGAATTGTGCCGGGAGTTTCAGACAGAGAATATGTGAGCAACAGTTTCCACTGTGGAGTGTGGGAAGATATTACACCGATTCAGAAGCAGGATTTAGAAAATAGATTCTGGGATCTGTTTAATGGAGGCAAAATTCAATATGTTCGGTATCCAATCAATTATAATCGTGAGGCCGTAGTTACATTAGTTAGAAGAGCCATGTCTTTGGGATATTATGAGGGAGTAAATCTTTCACTTGCCTATTGTGATGACTGTGGGCATGAGGAACTTGAAATGGATGTGTGTCCGGTCTGCGGTTCCAAGAATCTGACAAAGATTGACCGTATGAATGGATATTTGTCTTATAGTAGAGTCCATGGAGATACACGATTAAATAAAGCGAAGATGGTTGAAATCGCAGAGAGGAAATCAATGTAATGAATTATCACGATATTAAACATGATGACATGAACAATGGGCCAGGATTAAGAGTCACACTTTTTGTTTCCGGTTGTGATCATTATTGCAATGGCTGTCAAAACCCGGAAACATGGGACACCAAATCTGGAATTCCATTTGATAATACAGCAATAGAAGAGATTTTTAAACAGCTTGATAATGATTATATTTCTGGAATTACTTTTTCTGGAGGAGATCCGTTAAATGAAAATAACAGAGTTGAAGTTTGTAGTTTGATAAGTAAAATTAAATCAAGATATGGTAATTCTAAATCTATTTGGATTTATACTGGATACACTTGGAATGAAATTATAGAAGAAGCATTTCCTATTTTAACAGATATTTTGTTAAATACAAATGTAATTGTAGACGGTATGTTTCAGAAAGATTTGGCAGATGTAAATTATCATTGGGCTGGATCAACTAATCAAAGAGTAATTGATGTGCAGAGATCACTCGAAGAGAAAAAGATCGTTCTGTATAAAGATGGCATTAATAATGATTGATAAGCTATTAAAGCTTTGATATAAAAATTTAATTAAACAAAATACGGAGAAAAAGGAGAACTAAAAACATGGCAGAAATTACAATGAAATCAACAAAGGCAGAAATTATGGAAGCGTATAAGGCAGCAGTGGAGAAACTTGATACAAGAGACCGAATGATTGATGATCCTGCAAAAGAAGCAGCGAAAGCTAAAAAGGTAGAAGTTATCGAATCTGCAGATAAAACAGCTAAAGAAGATATTTTTAATCCAGAGATTATTAAGAAATACAATGATCTTACAGAAGCTATTGAAATTAAACAGCTTGAGTTAGATGAATTATATGGCATTGAGACAAAGGCCAACGCTATGGCAGCTATGATCAATGCTTATAAAGAGAAAAATGAAGAGTTAAAAGAGGCTCAGGCAGCGAAAGAAGCAGAGATTGAAGCTGAATTGGGTGAGAAAAAAGATACACTGAAAGCTGAAATTGAGGCACTCAAGCAGCAGAAACAGGAAATTATTGATTCTGTCAATGCAGAAGCTAAAGCAAGAGAAAATGAAATTAAATTAACTCGTAGTCGTGAGGAAGATGAATATACTTATAATCTGAAACGCAGTCGTAAAGCCGAAAATGATAAATGGGAAGATGAGAAAGCTGCTAGAGAAAAGATTTTGGAACTTAGAGAAACAGCGGCTCTTGAGAAAGAAACAGAACTGAATGCAAAAGCTGATCATGTAAAGGAATTAGAAGCAAAAGTCGAAGAAATTCCGACACTGATTGCAGCAGCAACAGAGGAAGGTATTAAAAAAGGTAAAGCCGATGCTGATAAATCAAATGCGTTTGAGGTCAGAGCACTTAAGAAAGATGCTGAATATCAGAAACAGCTTCTGGAAGATAAAAATGAAAGACTTACAGAGGATCTGGCTAATGCGAGAGCAGAAAAAGTTGAATTACAGCAGAAACTTGACGATGCATATGCTCAGATGAGAGAACTTGCTGCTAAGACTGTAGAATCTACCGGTGGAGTTAAAATTCTGAACGGTCAGACTCAGCAGAATAATAAATGATAATTTAATTATACGGTATGCGTAAGAAAACGCATACCGTAGTAAGGAGAATTATATGAATCCGGTATTTATATTTTTAGTATTAGTTGGAGCTGTAGTTTTATGGTTTCTATTATCTGCACTGTTTTATCCATTTGGGAGATTCTTACATAGAATCTGGAAAGATGCAGCAGATGAAATAAATAGAGAAGAAAATAAAGAAAAAGATAAGGAGAATGAGTAATGAGAAAAGGATTTTTAGGTGGGGTTGGATTAGCAGTAATAATTGTAGCAGGATTAATTTGTGTAGCAAAGTGTACGGTAAGAGTTCCTGCTGGTTATGTAGCTGTAGAATACAAGATGAACGGCGGAATTTCAAATGATACTCTTCCACAGGGATGGCATTTGATTTCACCTACAGTAAAAACATCACTGTATTCAATTGGTATTGAACAGTCTTATCTGACTTCAGAAGATAAAGGTGATTCACCAAAAGATGAGAGTTTTAAAACACCTACTGCTGATGGAAAACAGCTTCTTGTTGATTTGGAATTCTCTTATAAGTTCGATCAGGATCAAGTTGCTGATGTATTTACAAGATTTAAAGGTCAGTCCGGTGAAAGTGTAAAAAATACTTTCATTAAACCAAAGATGAAAGCGTGGACACAGGAAGTAACTGCTAAGTATCCGGTAACAGATGTATTTGGTGATAAACGCCAGGAACTGAATGAAGCACTTGACAAATACTTGAAAAAGAAATTTGAGCCATATGGAATTATCATTGATACTGTAAACTTTACTTCGATTTCAACCGATGATGAAACTCAGGCAGCTATTCAGAAGAAAGTAAATGCACAGCAGGAACTGGAACTTGCAAATATTGAAGCTAAGACTGCAAAGGTACAGGCAGATAAAGATAAAGAAGTTGCTCTTATTGCAGCAGAACAGGATAAAGAAAAGGCCGCTATTGAGGCTGAACAGGCGAAGATCACTGCTGAAGGTAAAGCGGATGCAACAAGAATTAAAGCGGATGCTGAAGCAGAAGCAAATAAGAAAATTGCTGAGTCTCTTACTCCAGAGCTTATTGAGAAACAGAAAATTGATAAATGGAATGGTGATGTGCCGAAGGTGCAAGGTGGAAATGCAGCAACAATTGTTGACGCAGGAGACTTAACATCAGGAACGGCAACTGTAAAAGGAGAATAATATGACGGGAATTTTACTTATTATTGTGTCATTATTGGCATTAGCTTTAAGTTGGATCGTAACATGTGTAATTATAAAATTGATCACATTATGTTTCGGGGTCGCTTTCAGCTGGTTGATTGCTACAGGAATTTGGCTTGTATTCTTATTACTGAAATCAGTATTTGGGAAATAAGCAGATATGGTTAAGTTTAAAACGTATGAAGGTTATTTATTAAATATAATTAAATCAGAAGAGGAGAGTGAACAAATGGCAAAATTAACAGGGTATTATGCAGTAGCAGTAATTGAAGAAGTAACTTGTTGTTGTAAAAAAGACTATTATTATGCAGTTTTTGATGACGGTAATACATATAAGGCCGGGGACCAGGTTTTAGTAAGTGGTTGTAATAAGGATGTTCTGACTATTAAAGAAATTTTAACAGTACCGGAAGCAGAAGTAAAATATAATAAAAATATTACTGCTGAAATTATCTGTAGAGTTGATACATCTGCATATGATCAGCGTATTGAAAATAGAAAGAAAGCTGAGAAGCTTAAAAAGGATATGGATGCAGTGATTAAACAGATGGATGTAACAAAGAAATATGAAATGTATGCGGCTGAGAATCCGGAACTGGCGGCCTTGCTTGATCAGTATAAGGAGTTAACGAAATAATGATTAAAACGATATTAAAAAATATTGTGTTTTTCATTATCAGTGTGATATGCATGAGCGTTGTTATGAATAATGTTGTTCCGGATGGTTATTGGCCTTCTGCAATATCATTACTTATGTTAAGCGTTAACTACTTCATTTGGGGGTTATGCCAATAATCTGGGTAACCGGAGATACGCATGGGGATTGGATCCATAGAGTTAATATGGATTCTTTTCCCGAACAGCGTGAGATGTCGAAGGACGATTATGTGATAATTCTTGGAGATTTTGGGATATGGAGAGATTCACCGCAGCAAAGGTGGTATCTGAATTGGCTTGAAGAGAAGCATTTCACAACACTCTTTATTGACGGAAATCATGAGAATTACGATATATTAGATTCTTATCCGGTAGAAGAATGGCATGGTGGTAAGGTGCATTTTATTAAACCATCGATAATTCATCTTATGAGAGGACAGGTATTTGATATAGACGGATTAAAATTCTTTACCTTTGGAGGGGCTGCCAGTCATGATATTTCAGATGGAGTATTAGAGATTGACGATCCAAGAGTAAAGGAATGGAGAGATGATCCAGATAAAATGTACCGAATCAATCATATTTCATGGTGGGAACGAGAAATGCCAAATCAAGAAGAGATGGATGAGGGTATAAAGAATCTGGCAGAACATAATAATAAGGTAGATTTTATCTTAACACATTGTACAGCTTCTTCTACAGCAGCATTATTATCACATGGACTATATAAGCCGGATAAGTTAACAAATTATCTGGAAGAAATAAGGCGCAATGTTGATTATAAGCGTTGGTTGTGTGGGCATTACCACGACAATAAAGCAATAACAATAAAAGATATAGTTATATATGAACAGATTGTGAGGATCGCATAATGGTAGATATATCAGAACTTACAGAAAGTGTTAAGGGTTACATTGAAGGATTGCAAGCTGTATTACAAAGAAAATATCAAATTTCAGAAGAGAAGGCTTTAAATATGATTACTTCTTCTTATATTATGGATTCTCTTATAGATTACCCAGAAGAGACGTTACATGATGATATTGAAGCACATGCAGATAATATATATGAAGACCAAGTATCAAAAACAGAACGGTTATTGTTAGAGGCCGGATACGAGGGAACGATATTTTTTACAAATCCATCTTATGAAGATGCGTTTCTTGGTATTTCTTCTGATGATAGAGCAATATATGATTACGAAAAAATGGTTGAATCTTTAGTTAACCATGAGGATATGACAGAAGATGAGGCTAGAGAATTTATAGATTACAATGCGACGTTCTATATTGAAGGTGGACCAATTATTTTGTATAGACTGGAGGAATAGTCATGCCGGAACGTAACAGAGGATATTTGAGAGAACAAAGGTTAAAAAGTATTAAAAAGAGACGCAGATTAATCAAGGGCCAAAAATATTCCGGAAGATATCTTGGAGAATGGATTGATGAACCTGAATTTAAATCTGGTATATTAGCAAAAGGTCATAATGGTTGGCTTGGTCGAGGTGGCACTGCAGTAAAAACTAATACTCGTAAAGGACATGCCTCATATCGACATAAAGGTGCTTATGGTCCAGCAGATAATTATTCAAGACATGATAAGCAGCAAGTTGAAGATGGAGCACAGCAAATTAAAGAATGGGAGAATAAAAATGAAAAAAGAGAAGAAGAAAGTTCTGATTGTAATTGATGTGCAGAATGATTTTGTGACAGGAGTTCTTGGAACACCGGAGGCACAAGCTATTATACCAAATGTAAAAAAGAAATTTGATGAATATAAGAATAATAAGAACTATGTAATCCTTACAAAGGATACTCATCATTCAGATTATGCAGATACTTCAGAGGGCAGAAAACTTCCTGAACATTGTATGTATGGTACTAAAGGTTGGGAAATTGTTGATGAACTTGATTATAAAAATCTCGATAGTTTTATGGTATGTTGTAAATCTACTTTTGGATTTGATGACTGGGATTGGGAAGAAACATTTGATATCGTATATGATTCTTCTTTATTAGATATTGAAATTATTGGCATATGCACAGATATCTGTGTTATTACGAACGCTCTTTTGATTAAAACTTATTATCCAGAGGCAAAAATCACAGTTGATGCATCATGCTGCGCAGGATCAACACCGGAAAAGCATAAAGCGGCTCTTGATGTCATGGAAAGCTGCCAGATTAATGTAATCAATAGAAATTAAATTAAACAATGGAGGGAATTAAAATGATGAATAATTTTATGAATGGAATGTTTGGAAAAATTGGTAGTGGAATGTGTAAGTTATCCATGAACGGTAATATTGCAGTAAAAACTTCTAATGGATATAAGAGCTACAATGTTAAATCCGGAAAGCTCACAAACTGCGGCAATTTTGTATTTCCTGGAGTAGATGAAAACTTTTTCTTCGTCATTCCAACAAATAAGGTGGCTAAAGGAGACATCATCCTTGTAAATGGCAAACCTAAGTGCGTCATCGAAGCAGATAAAACAAAGATCACTGTAATCAATTATGAAGATTCTACAGTTGAAACAATTCTGCCGGAGCGCCATGTATTTATGGGCAATACTTATTTCTATGGGAAAATTGTATCTATGTTCGGAAGTAATCTTGGAAAAGATAAGAATAGTGCAAATAAAATCTTTAAATACATGATGATGTCTCAGATGATGAATGGAGCGGCCGGTACCGGAACTGGAACAGACAGTAATCCAATGAACGCTATGATGCCATTTATGATGATGAGTGGCGGTATGGGAGATGTATTTGACGGTATGTTTGATTTTAGTATTGATGATACAGATGCAGAAGATAGTGAAGATGATTTAGAGGAGGATGAATAATTATGGGATGTGGAAGTTGGGATACTAGAAGTTTTGTAAGTTATTCAACATCAAAAGGATATGACACTGATTCACGAGGAGTAGTTACAGGAAGTTATTCTAATCAGGAAATGTTTAAAGCAAAAAATATTGATGCAGCACTCGATCCTAAAGGTGTCATTAGAGAATGTTGTGATAATGAAGAGCATCCGAATACTTTACCAGTTATTTTAGCTTTGGATGTCACAGGATCTATGGGACAGACCGCAGTAGAAATTGCAAAAAGACTTAATGAAATCATGACAAAATTATATGGTCAGATTAAAGACGTAGAATTTATGATTATGGGTATTGGAGATTTGGCTTACGATACTTATCCAATACAGGCATCACAGTTTGAATCCGATATTAGAATTGCGGAGCAGCTTGATAAAATCTATTTTGAATTTGGCGGCGGAGGTAATTGTTTCGAGTCATATACTGCTGCTTGGTATTTTGGATCTCGTCATACAAAACTTGATTGTTGGAATAGGGGTAAAAAAGGCGTAATTATTACTATTGGAGATGAACGTCTTAATCCGTACTTACCAGTATCAGGACGACGCTCTGGATTAGGAATTACAACTGGCGATACGCTTCAGGCCGATGTAGAAACTAAAGATTTATATATGGAAACATCTGAGAAATTTGATATTTATCACATTAATGTAAATCATCGTGATGGATATGACCAGAGAGGAATAGTTGAGTCTTTTTCAGAGTATCTTGATGATAATCATTTTAGGACCATTAATCGTCTTGATGATATTGCAGATGAAATTGTAAAAATTGTCGTTGCAGCTGACGAAAATAATGAACCTGCAGTAGTCTCATCCACTGTAATTTCTGCAGAGACAGATGAATCAGGAGCTATTGTTTGGTAAGGAGAATAACTTATGAAAGATATAAAAATTGTCATCGGAGCAAACTTTGGTGACGAGGGCAAGGGTAAATTAACAGATTATTATACTAAAAATGCAGATAACTGTATCGTTGTGTGTTCAAATGGCGGCGCTCAAAGAGGACACACAGTATTAAAATCAGATGGAACCCGGCATGTCTTTCACCATTTCGGCTCTGGAACATTAAACGGAGCAGATACTTATTTACCGGAGGATTTTATTTTAAATCCTCTGGTATTTAAGGAAGAATGGGAAGAGTTAAAGAAATTAGGATGGGAACCTCATGTGTATTTTCATGAAAAATGTATGATTACAAATCCTTTTGATATGATGGCAAATCAAATTATTGAACGAAGTCGTGGTAACAATAAACACGGAAGCTGTGGAATGGGGATTTATAATACAATTCAACGCTATAAAAAACATATTAATTCATATTCATTGTCATGGTCATATTATATGGATATGTTTAGACATATGGGAATTACATTATCTGAACAGGAAGAAGAATTATTTCATCCCGTAAAAAATCATGGGCTTCGAGATCATTACTATAAAGATCTTGATTTTATGATGTCACATGTACATTTTGTAAGTAATGATCAATTACTTAATGGATACGATACCATAGTATTTGAAAATGGGCAGGGGCTTCTTTTAGATCAAAATAATACTGAATATTATCCGCATCTTACTCCATCTAATACTGGCATTAAGAATCCAGCCAGAATTATAAAGTCTGTAAATTGGACTGATGAGATTAATATAGAAGCTTGTTATGTGACACGTACATATATGACACGGCATGGAGCCGGTGCATTTCCAACTGAATGTAATAAGGAAGAAATTAATCCTGACATAAAAGATTTAACTAATGTTCCAAATCCGCATCAGGATACTTTAAGATATGGGAAGTTAAATGTGGAAGAATTACATGAAAGATGTCAAGCAGACATAAAAACCTCTGGAATCCCATGTCGGAAGACATTGGCTATGACTCATATGAATGAATATTGCGAGTCTAATATATCTCTTTATGAAATACATAAAATATTCAAAGATAACTGGAAATTAAAATTGTTTGAACGTGAGGAGAACTAAATGATTAAATTAAACGACGTAGAAATCAAACTTGATAAATATCCGGATGGAACATTCTTATTTAAGGATATTCCTCCTATTGGACCCAAAAACCTTATTGAATGGTTTTTTGAGTCAATGGAAGAAATGTCAGCAATTATTTATCTTACTCAATATTGTAAAGATCAGGGTACTGAAATTTATTTAGATATGCCATATATTCCTGATGCACGTATGGACAGAGTAAAAAAGAGAAAAGAAATCTTTACACTGAAATATTTTGCTCAAATTATTAACTTGTTGAATTTTAAACAGGTAGAAGTTTTAGATCCTCACTCTGATGTATCTGCCGCATTATTTAATAAAGTACATATAGAATCCCCAAATCGAATGATTGAGGATACTGTTAAGAAGATTGCGAGTAATAATCTTATGATGTTTTATCCGGATGCTGGAGCTATGAAAAGATATTCTTCAGCAGTACATCTTCCATATGCTTTCGGCATTAAGAACAGAGATTGGGAGACTGGAGAGATTAAAGGTTTAGATTTATCAGGTGAAATTGATCAGTTACCAGGTAAAGACATTCTTATTGTAGATGATATTTGCAGCAGAGGCGGGACTTTTTATTATAGTGCTAAAAAGCTGAAAGAGGCCGGTGTAGGTAAGATTTATCTTTATGTTACTCATTGTGAAAACACTGTTTATGATGGAGAGCTTCTGAAAAACAATGGACTGATAGAGAAGATTTATACGACAGATACGATTTTGACAAATCTGGAAAGTCCTAAGATCGAACTGGTTGAGAGGTTTAGATAAGGGATACAAATATTAATACGATTATTCTTGTTAAGGGTAGAAAATAATGGGTAAAATATGTCCTTCGTCTGTGAAGAAAGGGTGAGAAAAATAAGTTTTGTAACAGAAAATATTAATAAAAATTTACATAATATGGATATGCATGATATATGTGGATTCAAATATAATGAATATCGGTTAAAAGCAAATATTACGCATGAGATAAAAATAGATGAATTTAACAAATGGTATGATTCTTATTGTGGAAAATGTAAATATATGTGTGAAATCTGCATGTATGGAGAAGAATAAATGGATGGATTCCCAGTAATTATATACAGAAGATGTGGATAATATTTTAAGAGAATATGAAGTTGATAAAATCATAAAGGAGATAAGAAAGTATGGAACCAATTATTAGTCCTTGGTTGATTTATTTTGCTAGTAGAGCAGATAATCTAGTGACATTTTTTGGAGTGATCGCAGGAATATGCGGATCTATTGCTATAGGTGCTTTATTTGCCGGATTAGCCGGATATAACGAACCATTTAAGTTTAGAAAAACTATTAGCAAATCAATTATCGGATGTGTTGTAATGACTATTATTACAATCATGACACCTAATACAGAAACAATATATACAATGGCAGTTGTAAATGAAATCACACCAGATAATATTCAAACAATTGGCAAAACTGGTAAAGATGTAGTTGATTATATCACAGATCAGATTGATAAAGTTGTAAATGACAATAAGAATGATGATACAGAGGAGAATGAAAAATAATGAATACAATGGCAATTTTGCTCTCAGACACATATAAACAGATCCATAATAAAATCTATCCGAAAGGATTGACGAAATTAGTATCTTACTGGACCCCACGAAGATCAATGCTTAAGAATCAGAACAAAATGGTATTCTTTGGTTTACAGGCATTTATTGAAGAATATCTGATTGATTATTTTAATAAAAACTTTTTTGAATTAACAGCAGCAGAAGTTGAGCATACATATAAATACAGTATGGATATACAGTTAGGAAATAGTTATGACCTAAAGCCTATTATGAAACTTCATAAATTAGGCTATCTTCCAATTCGGATTCGTGCTATTCCGGAAGGAACATTGGTACCAATGGGTATTCCATGTATTGAAATTACAAATACACATCCAGATTTTGCTTGGGTAGTACAGTGGATCGAATGTATCCTGCAGGTTGAACTCTGGAAACCATGTGCTCATGCAACAATTGGTCATATGTATAGAGAACTTGCAAATGACTACTATAAAATGACTTGTGATGACTTTTTAAGACCTGAAATGGCCTGCTCAGACTTTGGTATGAGAGGAATGTCTTGTATGGAAGAGGCCGTAAGATGTTCATCTGCTTGGTTATTATCATTTGATAAGACAAGCACAATTCCTGCTATTGATTATATAGATACATATTATGATGCTTGTTGCTGGACTGAAAAGATTGGAATTGGCGCTGTATCAACAGAACATAGCTGCATGGCTTCAAACTTTGCAGTAGACGGTGATGAAATTACATTTGTAAAAAGACTGCTTACAGAATTATATCCTAATGCATCCTTTAGTATGGTATCTGATACATATGATTACTGGAACATGATTGATAATATTCTTCCGGCTTGTAAAAAAGAAATCATGCAGCATAATGGTAAACTTCTGGTTCGTCCAGATTCCGGAGATATGGTAGAAATTGCTGTAGAGACAATTGAAAAGCTTTGGAATACATTCGGCGGAACAGTAAATAGCAAGGGATATAAAGTGCTTGATCCGCACATTGGAATTATCTATGGAGACGGATGTACTCTCAACAATGTAGAACAGGTATGGGAAGAACTGAAGAAAAAAGGATTTGCTGCAAACAATATTGTATTCGGAGTCGGAGCATTTTGCTTCTCAGCAGTTATAGAACCCGATGGACATATAGTTGTTGTAACTAGGGATATGTTTGGTATTGCTATGAAAGCTACATATGGAATTGTTAATGGCGAGCCAATTATGATTTATAAAGATCCAAAAACCGACACGAGTCATTTGAAAAAGTCTCATAAAGGGTGTTGTTGTATATATCACGATGACAATGGAGAGTTGCAATGCATGGATGGATTTAATGATGTATTTCGTGACGGAGTATTAAGAACTGTATTTAAAGACGGTGAAATGTATCATAAAGAAACATTTGAAGACATTAGAGAAAGACTAAACGGAGGAAACAAAGATGAGTAAAATTACAGATTATTTATTAAAAGATGATGTAATTGTAGTAATGGACGTAGATGGAGTACTTGCTCCGTATGAGTTCTCTGAATTAAGTCATAGTATGACTGATGATGAATGGGATAGACTTGTAGCTTCCGGTGAGAATCCGTATAAAGATGTGCGTCCGATTAAATTAATGCAAAAGTTTATTCAGAAGAAAGGTATTGACAAAGTATATGCTTGTTCAAAGAGTCCTTCTAGTGAGATCCCCGGCAAAAAAGCTTTTATCAAAAACAACTATGATTTACCTGATGACAATATCTATTTTGTTGCAAATAAAAATACAAAATTAATAATTCTTGAAGAGTTACAAGCAAAGTTGCATTTAAAGCCGTCTCAGATTGCAATTGTAGAAGATACAGTGAAAACTTTGGATTATATTCGTGCACATAGCGATTTTGTAACCGTACATGTTTCATCATTTATGGAGTAAAGAGGAGTAAAGAGAATGAATTTACAAAGTATTAGTAGATATATAAGTCTTATATTAAGACATAAGCCTGAAGTTATTGGTATTACTATAGATGAACATGGTTGGGCGAATGTAGAAGAACTGATTCAGGGTATCGCTAAAAACAATCCTGGATTCAACAAAGAAATTTTAGAGGAAATTGTACGGACTGACAATAAGCAGCGATATTCTTTCAATGATGATAAGACATTGATCAGAGCGAATCAGGGACATTCAATTCCGGTAGATGTAGAACTGGAAGAGAAAGAGCCACCTAAAATTCTTTATCATGGAACTGGCGAGAAATATATAGCGTCTATCGATCAAAATGGATTGATTCCTAAAAGTCGTTTATATGTTCATTTGTCAAAAGATGTTGAAACCGCCAAAGCTGTCGGCAAGAGACATGGTAAAGAAGTTGTTTATTCTATCAATAGTGAACAGATGTACAAAGATGGATACAAATTTTACTTATCTAAAAATGGAGTTTGGCTGACTAAAAAGGTTCCAGTGAAATATTTAATGAAGGAGGTATAAAAATGAGTAGAACATATTTTACTGATTCAGTTTCAGATCTTTGTCAGGGGATTATTGATAAAGTAGATACTTATGAAAAACGAATTAAATACTTAGGAGAAGAAAACAAGAAGCTCAAAGATGAGCATTATAAAGATTCTGAAATGCAGAGAATGGAAGCAGAACTGAAAAAAGCGAAAGAGGATCTGTATAGAGGATTTCCAATTTCAGAAAAAGAACAAGAGAAAATCAGAGAGTGGGAATTAAAACATGATGCTGAGAAACATGGTCTGAAAACTTCTAAACAGAGAGCAATGGGGCATGGTTGCATAGGCGGCTCTCTTACATGGTGCTTTACACCAACATCAATCGGAACTATTGGAGAAGTGATTTGCTCCTGTGGCGAGAAGTTTACATTTCAGGATTTATAGGAAAAGATTTATGATTAAAATTATTGAAGGTAATATCGTTAATGCAAAGACAGATTTTATAATTCATCAGGTTAACTGCCAAGGAGAAATGAACACTGGAGTCGCTAAAGCATTAAGAGATTATGATGAAGGCATTTATAAACACTATAGAAAGTTTTGTGAGTTTTGTAAGTTCGAGTCGGAAGAACTACTCGGAACGTGTGATGCATATTTATTGAAAGATAGAGGTCAAATTGTATTGTCTTTATTCGCACAAAATAAATATGGATATGATGGTAAACAGTATACAGATCTTGAAGCTTTTAGATATGGTCTAAGATATATTTCGCAACATTTTGGAGTATGGCGTGAAAAAAATGGACTAGAAGGAAAAGATCTTTGTAGAACTTCAGTAGCACTTCCGTATAAGATTGGTTGTGGAAGAGGAGGAGCTGATTGGGAAGTGATTTATAAAATCATTGAAGAGGAACTTAAAGATTATGATGTGGAATTATGGAGGCTGGATGAATGAGCGAGGCGATGAATATTATTATAGCCGGTTCACGAAATTTTGATGATTATCGTTTGCTTAAGAAAACTGTGTCAGATTATATCGAAGAGAATCAAGTTAATAACACTCAGCAAATTAGAGTTATCAGTGGTGGTGCAAAAGGTGCAGATAGGCTTGGTGAATGTTATGCGTTTGATAATGGTTACTCCGTTATAAGATTTCAAGCGTTATGGGGAGTTTATGGAAAGTCTGCTGGCCCTAGACGTAATAATGAAATGGCAAAATTTGCATCAGAATCAGGCTCTGGTACGTTGATCGCATTTTGGGATGGTGAATCGCGAGGTACAAAAAATATGATTGATACTGCCAGAAGATATGGATTAAATGTAATTGTAGTTGAATATGAAAAAGATTCGGAGGAATTAAATGAACAGAAAAGATAATACATTAGAAGGAATAGGTGCGTTTACAGTAATCATCCTTGCGATTTTCACTCTTGTTATTAGTCCGGCATTATCATTTATGTTTGCTTACATAGGTGGATGTATACTGAAATTTTTTGTAGGAGACGCATTGGTTAATGGACTAAATATCATATTTAATACAACTAGATTTACGAAACCAATGATCCCTGTTATTTGTGCAACAATTGCAACAATTGGTAAATATTTTAAAACAACAGTCGATATGTCAAGACATAAAGGACAGTAGGAGTTTTATATGAGAGAGTACCATATTTATATACAACATACAAAATGTGTAGAAGCTCATTTTAATTACATCATATACAAATGGCTCCCATGGGAATACGTAGGATATGTAGAAGGGACTAAAGAGCTATATACATACTTTAAATCAAAGTTTCCATATAGTATAAACAGTATTGATTTTTACAATTCATTTAACTATTTTGATGATGAGCATTTTAGAAGAGATAATAATTGGGATTTTATGATTTGCACTCACGAATATCACAGATATTTGATTATTGATGATTATGGTAATGTACGAGACTTTCATCAGCTTACTAAGAAATATAAAAAGAAATACTATCGTACATATCATAAACATCATGGTTGGAATATTCATTGGGCTTCAACAGTGCCGGATCAGCGTAAAAGTATTACACCAGAAGAGATTGTAGAAATAAGAAATGAATATGGTATTACTCTCAAGCCTATAAAACCAAAAAGAAAAATAAATTCATGGGATTATGAGAAAGGATCCAAAGTGTCTGGTTGGAAGATGCAGAGTAAGAGAAGAAAACAATGGAAACCAATGGAGGGCATTTAAAATGATTAATAGTTTTACTGGAGATTATTACTTTTTAAGTAACTTTTATATGGCACCGGTAAGTTACAACGGATGGGACTATACAAATAATGAAGCAGCTTTTCAAGCGCAGAAAACAAAGAATCGTAGACTAAGATTCCAATTATTTTCTGAAGCTAGCCCATCAGAGGCAAAGGCAACAGGTAGAAAGATTGATTTGAGATCAGATTGGGAAGAAGTAAAAGATAAAGTAATGTATGAAATCGTACTGGCTAAATTCACTCAGAATCCAGACCTTAAGGAAAAGTTACTTGCTACAGGTAATGAACATTTGGAAGAAGGAAATACATGGGGAGATACAACTTGGGGAACTGTTAATGGTATTGGAGAAAACAGGCTTGGTATAATTCTTATGAAAATAAGAAAGAAACTGCAGGAGGAATCAAAGTGAAAAAGGCAGCTACTATATTAATTCTTCTGCTTATCAGTGTATTTATGTTGACTGGATGCGCTAAATGTATTGATAAGAAAGAAGAAAGTGTAAAAGTCAAAATTGTTAATGAATACTATAAGCCGAAAGAAGTTCATTTTACAGGTATGATTAATCATGTTCCACAATTTCAGACAGATTATGCCGAGTATGAAATTACGGTAGACTATAACGGAGTGGAATATTCTCTTAGTGATGAAAGTACATATCGTAAATATCATGGAAGAATAGGACAAACAGTGTCTGCCGTATTGATTACAAAGACGTATGATAATGGCAATGTTAAACAATATATTAATCGTTTGGGAGGATTATAAGATGAAATATTACAATGGATATTTTAAAGAACTCAAGAATGAAATTGTACAGTGGATCAGAGACTGGTTCGATCAGAATGGTCCCGGCTGCAATGCAATTGTAGGAATCTCTGGTGGAAAAGATTCTTCTGTAGTAGCAGCGCTTTGTGTAGAAGCTCTTGGAAAAGATCGTGTAATTGGTGTACTGATGCCACAGGGTCAGCAGAAAGATATTTATGCTGCGTACAAGCTTTGTGAATTTCTTGATATTAAATCATACGAAATCAACATTGGAGATACGGTTCGAAGTGTATTGTCAAGACTCGAAAGCTCAGGAATCGAGATCAGCGAACAGACAAAAATAAATCTTCCGGCACGTATTAGAATGTCTACATTATATGCTGTCTCTCAGTCTTGTAATGGAAGAGTAGCAAATACATGTAATCTTTCAGAATCATATGTCGGTTATGAAACCAGGTATGGTGATTCGGCAGGTGATTTTAGTCCGTTAGGAAAATTAACTGTATATGAAGTTAAAAAACTTGGATATGAATTATTGCTTCCTACAGAACTTATTGAAAAGATTCCAATTGATGGATTATGTGGAAAGACAGATGAGGACAATTTAGGATTCCCATATGAAGTTCTGGACAGATATCTTCGTACAGGAGAGATTGACGATCTGGCTGTAAAAGCTAAGATTGATTTAATGCATAAACGATGTCTCTTCAAATCAGAGAAGATTCCGGTATTTAATCCTGAATTAAAAGTGGAGGCAGAATAATGGAGAACATATTTATATCATTCTTGTTAATCGAAATTCTTTTCACAACAATTTTAATAATTAATTGTGCAATTGATGAATTATTACCAATAAAAGAATATAAAAAGTGGTCCCAAAATAAAAATTGGTTCGGTAAGATATATATATTTCTTACAGTTATATTTACTATTCCTGCAGCAATTATTATATATATCGCTTTTTCCATTGTGTTCTTAGTAACATTTATTTATACACTTGGAATTAAAGAGGAGAAGAAATAACATGAAACCATATGATGTTGGGCTTGTTTGTGGGCGTTTTCAAACGTTCCACAAAGGCCATGAAAAACTTATTGATACTGGGTTATTGCTTTGTGATCGGATGCTTATTCTTGTTGGCAGTGCACAAGAATGTGGGACAAAACGTAATCCTTTGAATGTTAATACTAGAATCAAGATGATACGTGAAGTATATGGTGATGATCCAAACATTATGATTTATGCATTATCAGACCTTACTGATGAAAATGATATCACACCAGATTGGGGTAGATATCTTCTTCAAAATGCAGATCGATATATTTATAAAAATCCAGATGTAATGATTTATGGTAATGATGATAGCCGGAGTGGATGGTTCGACAAGAAAGATTTAAAGAACACAACCGAATTAATCATTAATCGTGAAGAATTACCCATCTCTGGGACCATGTTGAGAGCACTTATGATACAGGATAAACGGCGAGAATGGATGACTTTTGTTAATCCTAAGTTACATAAAATGTATGATGAAATTCGTAGTGAACTTATGGAAAGCATAAAGGAGAATTAATGGAGGAAGCAGATATGACACCAGGAAAGCCGCAACAATTGCCTTACGTATCACCACCAGATAAAAAAACGTCTCAGGAAAAATCTGGTAGTAACATTGTTGTTGAATGGATGTCAGCAATAAAAGAAATTGCAGAAAATGGATATGCCTTGCCTAGCGCAAACATTCATTCGAAAGATGAAAAATTTCAAAGGATTATTGGTATGTGTAATGCAGTTATTATGGTATTAAAGGAGAATTAATATATGGAATTTACAAAAGCAGCAGCATGGATTTCAACTGCATTAGCAGTAATTGTAGGCATTGAAGTCACGCATTCAGCATGGTGTTTATGGGCATTTTTGTTACCTTTATTAATGAGTTAAGACAATATGAGGAATGAAGTTTTAAATGGCAAAATATTTAATGAAATATAAAGGTACTTACAGACTAAAAGCTGCAATAGATCAAAGTACCAATGATTATCCCAGAGATGATTCTGGAGGAATAGATCCAAGTTTTGATGATATTTATATTAAGTGTTATGGTGGTGCTCAAATATATCATTATGGTTTTTCTACTCTTGTAGCTTATATCCCATCTATAGGAAGAGGACACAATATTTTAAAAGCTATAGCTAATGATATTGGGTTACCGGAATATGAAACTTATGAAGAATTATATAAGGCACTTGAAGATGAAGGAACTGTACGAAGTATCATGGAAAACGACAAAGAAATAGAGTTTAAGTTCCATGCTCGTAAGTTAGAATACATAGCACTTTTTCTTAAACCTGCGATTGCAGGAGCTGATATTAGTCCTTTCTCGACTAAGAACTTACCCAAGTGTAATTACCCTATTCCTGATGAAGATTTAGCAGAATACAACGCTATTTTGGATTCTATGGACAGTAAGGATTACTTGTTAGTCTCTAGGGTAACCGATGCTTTTTTGACCAATAAACTTCAAAAAAGTAAGCAGTATAGGACAATTGATTTGAAAAAAGATATGAAGAAAAAATGTTTAAAAACTAAAGAATATATCCATTCATTAGGCGAATGGAATGAATATATTGAATATTTAAAAAAGGAGATTTGTAAATGAAAAGAATAGCAAAGTTTGAAAAAGTGAGCTTAGAAGAATTCATGAAAGATTGGTGTGATACATTCGAATTAGACGCCTCTGATGCTGACACGAGACGTGAAATAGAAGGCATTTATGGTAGTATTGAACTTCCTAAAAGAGCAACAGTAGGAAGTGCCGGTTATGACTTCTTCACACCGCTTACACTTAATATGAAACCAGGTGAAACAGTAAAAGTGCCAACTGGAATTAGATGTAAGATTGATGAAGGATGGGTACTGAAATGCTATCCAAGAAGCGGCCTTGGATTCAAATACCGTCTGCAGCTTGATAATACAGTAGGTATCATCGACAGTGATTACTATGATTCTGATAATGAAGGTCATATCTTTATTAAAGTTACTAATGATAGTAAAAGACCATGGAAAAATCTTAATGTACTTCGCGGAGAAGGATTCGCTCAGGGTATCTTTGTTGAATATGGTATTACTATTGATGATGAAGCAGCAGGAGTACGAAATGGTGGATTTGGAAGTACAACAGAGAATAAGTAGAGGTGTGAACGCTTATGAAGAATAGAGAGAAATTTGCTAAAGAGATTTTGGATATTGCTTGTAGTGGTAGGAGTATAGCAGTAACAAAAGAAAATAAAATCGCTTATTGTAGTAATATATCATGTGAATCATGCATGTTTGATGGTTGTGGCAAACATATTGGACGTTCACAGGCATGTTCCGATCGATTACGTGAATGGGCTGAATCCGAATATGTAGAGAAAAAACCTACAATTACATCAAGAGAAAAGAGCTTCCTTGATGCCCTTCTCCTTCTATCTAATTATTATATTGCAAGAGATAAAGATAATTCACTTTATGTTTATTATGACAAGCCAATACGTGGTGAGAAATTGTGGGTATCTAATTATCCATGTCATAATCCGCCAAAAGATATGTATGGTAGTATGTTTGACTTTATCAAATGGGAAGATGAAGAACCTTGGAGTGTTGAAGACTTGAAGAAATTAGAGGTGAAGGACGTGTAACTATGCTTACAACAGACAGAGAAAAAGCTATATGCGAAAAATATAGCGCATATGATAAAAATAATCGTGTCCATTGTGATGAGTGTCCACTTATTAAAGGAGATCCTACTCAACATGACTTCCGGTGCAAAGCGAATAGTCATTATAATAGACACACTCGTGAATGGGAATATGATGATTAAGAAAGGATAACTATGAAAATTCGACTAAATAATTCAGCAGACGCTACGACTGTTGTATCTATTGCAAATAAGTTTAAAGATTGCGATATTGATGGTAGTATAGGACGATACATTATAGATTTGAAATCTATATTAGGAGTATTATCATTTGGCCTTCCGAAAGTAATTGATGTTACAGTAAGAAGCGATGATAAAGCTTTAGTTAAAGAATTTGAAGATAGTATAATGTTCTGGAGGTGCGATGACGATGGATGAAATGTTAACTCCAACAGATATACAAAAACATCTTAAAATAGGACGTAACAAAACATATCAGCTTATTCAATTAAGTTCTTTTCCTAAAATAAAAATAGGAAATACATACAGAATTCCTAAAGAAAAGTATCTTAAATGGATATCTGATAATATACGTAAAACAATATTTTTATAGTAAAAAAATGGGAGCTATATCGAAATGATATAACTCCCTTATTTTTAATCAAGTAAATTTATGACTTCTGATTTATGTTTATTCATGATATGCATATATATGTTATAAGTTGTGGAAACATCTTCATGTCCAAGTATCTCTGATATTACCTTGATATCTACAGGTTGGTTCTGTTCCCATCCTTTCTGCAAGAGCATAGATCCGAACGAATGCCTAAGATCATGCAGGCCGAAGCCATTAGATTCGATGCCAGCTCTCTTGAGGATTGCTTTAAGCGTCCTGGTAAGAGTTGATTGTGATGGCGGAATATTGTTCTCAGTTACGAATATATGATCATCTCCGGATGCTTTTAAGCCGGGAGAGACAGTTTTAAGCCAGAGCAGCTGTTCTTTTGCACGATTTGCCAGAGGAATGACTCTGATTGACTTAGGACGCTTTGGTGTATCTATGAGCCACTGATATTTGCCATCTACTTTAATACGCTCCATTGTCTTATCTATGTTAATGGTATTATTCTTAAAATCTATATCTTTCCATGTGAGAGCATAAGCTTCTCCTATACGCATGCCAGTATAAAGAACTAACAGACAGAACCTGGCATTACGTCCATAGATGTAATCACCTGTCCTTACGCCTGGCAAAGCAGAATCTGCTTTCATAAGAGCCGTCTTATAAAACTTCTCAGCTTCTTCTAAAGATAAGAAAGAGTGTTCTTTCTTCTGTACTGCATATTTTGACTTATGCGGCATCTTAATCCCTTTTGCAGGATTCTCTGTGATAATGTTACAGGATACAAGATAGTCGAAAACAATATTGAAAAGAGTGCGTGTCTTTTTAACAGTGCTCTCAGAATATTTCTTCGACATATTTGTATAGTATGTTTGAATGACAATCTTGTCTATAGCAGCCATCTGTACATCAGCAATCGGATTAGTTTTAATATAGCAGCGATTTGTAGACTGAAGAGTAGCATAGTTATTTGTCTTGAAAGTCGGCTCCAACGTCTGCAGGATATTATCTATACATTCCCCAAGAGTCATCTTACGATAATCTTTTTGGTTAACCCTCATACTCTTAGCTTCAAATTCTTGTATCTTGCGTTTTACATCAGCTTTTGTCCTTCCTACAAATTCTTTCCGGCTTGTCATACCATTATATTTCTTACGGTACCTATAGTATGTAATGTCATTCTTTGTTACAGTATCCCATGATCCTGAACCTTTTTCCCTTCTTGCCATATACATCCCTCCGTTGTACAAAATTACACTAATTTTACTTACAAAATAAAAAACTTTACTTTTTTCCAAAATTATGATAATATGAATTATGTGTTAAGTAAATTATAGCATAAGGATAAGGATGAAGCAATAATTATTTCCCCCTTATCAATGCGGAAAATGAAATATTCCCCCTATTTCCCCCTTATGAATTAAATTTAATAGGGTGAAAAGGGTATAAACTAACACGACTAGGTATCAAGTTTGACAACTGAATATCTCTTATAAAGTGGCTTTAAAGCCAGTAAAATCAATACTTTTCAGTATTTACAAAGGTTTCAAAAGATTGATTTTCAAGATACGCGCCTGTAGCTCAGTGGATAGAGCAGTGGTTTCCGGTACCATGTGCGGGGGTTCGATTCCCTTCAGGCGTGCTGCCTGGGACGTATGTACAGTTCCGGTGCGTTGTATCACAGGAGTTATCAGAATCGGGAACTGTCAGAAATCGTATGCGGCAGTGAACGGAGCAAACGGTAACTCATAAGGAGGACAAGAACTTGGATGATTTTAGAGAATGGTTATCAGATAATCTCCGGTATTTTATGCTGGGTGGAGCTATTCTGATAATTGTGGTTGTCCTGTTTTGCGGCATTCGAGCCTGTTCCGGAAGTAATAAGGGGAATTCCGGAGATGAACAGAAAACCACATCCGAAGACCAGGGAAATGTTCCTTCTTCTCCGATAAGTGAAGGGGAGTCTGACGAGAAGAAAGAAGACGCCAATCCCATGGAAACAGCAGATGCAGATGTTACTGCATTGATCACGAGCTATTATCAGGCTCTGGGGGAAAAAGATATTGCAACGCTGAAGACTCTGGAAGATGATTTTACACCGTCTGATGAGTCAAAAGTCACAAATTTGAAAGATTATATCGAAGGGTATGAAGTAGGCGATGTGTACACGAAGAAAGGTATGACAGATGATTCTTACGTGGTTTACGCCTGTTTCTCGTATATCTGTCAGGGCGTTGAGACCAAGGCCCCTGCACTGACTCAGTTCTATGTATATAAGAACAGCGAAGGGAACTGGGTGATCAATAACGGAGCTTTACAGGATTCTGAGATTTCCGCATATATGGAAAAACAGTTATCAGACAGTGATGTTTCAGCTCTTATAAAGAAGGTGCAGAATGAACTGGATCAGGCACAGCAATCTGATCCGTCTCTTGAAGAATTCCTGAATGGTCTTGGGGAGGAAGCAGGTGTGTCAACAGAGGCAGAAGATGGCACGATGCTTACTGCTTCGGAGGAATGTAATGTACGCGCAGAAGCCAGCACAGATGCTGATATCCTTGGCGTGATCTCAGCAGGTGATCAGGTTCAGAAGACAGGTACTGATGGTGAATGGGTTCAGATCGACTACGACGGTCAGACCGGATACATCAGAGGAGATTTACTTGAATAAAATTGAATATGGAACGTAAAAAATACAGGCGGTTATCCTTGTGGTAACTGCCTGTATTTTTACGTTCCGTTTTTCTGACATTGTTCTTGTCAGCTTCTGCTGGAGATTTTGCTGTTCTTATTACTTTTCGCAACTTCCGCAAGGGACTTACTTGATTCGATTAAATTCACCGTATGTAACTCCTGTCGATAATTCTGTCTGATGCAGGGAAGCCAGTTCGTGCACTGTTACAAGCTGATAGCCTTCTTCGATAAGCTGCGGGATCAGGATCTCGGCTGCATCTACAGAGGTGCTGAAGATATCGTGCATCAGAATAATGGAACCATCTTTTACATTATTCATGACTTCCTCAACCGTAGATTCCACATCCTGCGTTTTCCAGTCCAGAGTGTCAATGGACCACAGAATCATCGGGGTTCCCACAGTTGATTTTACAGTATCATTAACAGATCCATATGGCGGGCGGACCACCGAAGCTCCCTCACCTGTAAGATTTACAAGCTGTTCATCCACTCTTGCAATTTCTGAACTGATCTCATCCGAAGAAAGAGTCGCCAGATCCTTATGGTCATAAGTGTGGTTTCCAAGTTCACAGCCCAGTTTCTTCATGCGTTTTACTTCGTCCGGAAAACTGGCAATCTCAGTACCCACCATAAAGAAAGTTGCCTTTGCATTATTTTCTTCCAGACAGTCCAGAAGACGGTCTGTAAAAGAACTGGGACCATCATCAAAAGTAAGGGCGACCGACTTCTTTGCCGTAGATGTACCGGACTTGTCAGAGGTGTCTGACTTACCTGAAGATTTCTTCTTCGAGGATTTTTTCTTTGGTGTATAATCTTTCAGAGAACCATCTGTATCCAGTTCATAAGTTTTCTTATCTATTATCACAGTCCCTGTCTGCAGAATGCCATCCATATCAAAATAATACCGCTTCTTTCCGATATCTGTCCAGCCTGTCTGCATAATACCGGTCTCATCCATATAGTACTGTTTCCCGTCTGTATCTGTGAACCATCCTGTGTATGGCTTATCATCTACCAGAAACATCCAGTTACTTCCACTGGAAGCCCAGCTGCCCTCTGATGCCTCAGGCGAGATATCAGTGCTTAATGCAGGACCGCCCGGAGAAGCTTCAGATGAATCTGAAGAAGTGCGTCCAAACAGTTTCCCGGAAGAAGAATCCGTGAAATTATCATTGCTATCAGTCAATGTTTCCTCAGAAGTAAACTCCGCAGAATCCTGATCTTCTGACACGAAAGCTCCGGTATCGCTGATGGCATCTGCCTGTGAAGTCACAGCGGAAGAACGGGTGAAAATTCCTCCAAGTATCAGACACAGAATAACAGAAAGTGCGATCAGCCACCGGTTTGTACGTGGTAAATTATCTGACATGAAAGCCTCCTTTTTGATAAAATCAGTGACAAAAAAGATATCCTGTCATTCGATATCATACAATAAAATCTGACAAAATACAAGGCGATTCCCCATTCCTGCCCTTTTGAAAAAAATTCCAGAAAAATTCCATCAAAATTTCACCGTTGATAAGATGTACAAAAAATTATATAATAGAACAATGGACGAAAAAATCAGAATAAACAAATATTTAAGCGAGGCAGGCATATGCTCCAGACGGGAAGCCGACCGGATGATCGAAGAGGGAAGGATTACGGTAAACGGAAAAAAAGCAGAAAGCGGTCAGAAAGTCAGCCTGGAAGATGAGATCTGTGCAGACAATATACCTGTCCATAAAAATGAAAAAAAAGTACTGCTTCTTTTTAACAAACCCAGAGGGATCGTGTGCAGTACAAAGCAGCAGTTTGAAGAGACGACGGTAACAGATTATCTGGATTATCCTCTGCGTGTTTATCCTGTGGGCAGACTGGATAAAGAATCACAGGGCCTTCTCCTTCTGACAAATGAAGGAGATCTGGTCAATAAGATCATGCGCGCCGGAAACTATCATGAGAAAGAATATTTTGTGACAGTGAATAAGCCGGTGGACAGGGAATTTGTCCGAAGGATGAGCAAGGGAGTCCCTGTTCTTGATACAGTGACCAGACCATGCAGAGTGGTGCAGACAGGAGAATGCAGCTTTCGGATCATTCTGACACAGGGACTGAACCGGCAGATCCGCAGAATGTGCCGGTATCTGGGATATGAGGTACAGAAGCTGAAAAGGATCAGGATCATGAATCTGACTCTGGACGGGATCAGAGAAGGCGAATACAGAGAGATCACAGCACAGGAATGGGAAGAACTGAACCATTTACTGGAATCTTCCACAAGTGAAACAGTGATCAGAACAGGAGAACAGAATGGAAACAGCAGCGATCATGCGAATGAAAGAGCTGGTGCAAAAGCTGGACAGGGCAGCAAAGGCGTATTACCAGCAGGATACAGAGATCATAAGCAACAGAGAGTACGATCAGATGTACGACGAGCTTCAGGCTCTGGAGAAAGAGACAGGCACTGTTCTGGCAAACAGCCCAACCTTAAGCGTAGGGTACGAGGCAGTTGACCAGCTTCCAAAAGAAGAACACGAATCCCCCATGCTGTCTCTGGACAAGACTAAGGACAGAGAAGTTCTAAGGGAATTTATCGGGGAACACAAAACGCTTCTGTCATGGAAGCTGGACGGACTGACGATCGTTCTTACCTACGAGAATGGAGAACTTGCCAAAGCAGTTACACGTGGAAACGGTGTGACAGGAGAGGTTGTCACCAATAATGCCAGAGTATTTAAGAACGTTCCTCTTAGAATCCCATATCAGGGAAGACTGGTGTTACGCGGGGAAGCGATCATTACCTATTCGGACTTTGAACGGATCAATGAATCCATAGAAGACGTTGATGCGAAATACAAGAATCCGAGAAACTTATGCAGCGGTTCTGTCCGCCAGTTAAACAATGAGATCACAGCCCGCAGGAATGTGCGTTTCTACGCATTTACGCTGGTAAGCGCCGACGGGGTTGATTTCCATAATTCAAGAGCCCGGCAATTTGAATGGCTGAAAGAACAGGGATTTGATGTAGTGGAATACAGGACAGTCACAGCTTCAACGCTGGATGAAGCCGTGGAATATTTTTCAACTGCGATCACTGAGAATGATTTTCCGTCGGACGGACTGGTTGCTCTTTATGATGATATTGCATACGGAAATTCCCTTGGAAGAACAGCGAAATTTCCCAGAAATGCTTTTGCATTCAAATGGGCAGATGAGATCAGAGAAACCCATCTTCTGGAGATCGAATGGAGCCCGTCAAGAACAGGGCTGATCAATCCGGTGGCTGTTTTTGAACCGGTTGAGCTGGAGGGAACCACTGTGAGCCGCGCCAGCGTACACAATGTGAGCATTCTAAAAGAATTGCAGCTTGGTATCGGGGATACGATCACTGTATATAAAGCAAATATGATCATTCCGCAGATTGCAGAAAACCTCACACGCAGCAGTAAACTGGAAATTCCGGATACCTGCCCTGCATGTGGCCATGGAACACAGATACAGAAGGTAAATGATGTGGAGGCACTTTACTGTACAAATCCTGACTGTGCCGCAAAGAAGATCAAATCCTTTGCACTTTTTGCAAGCAGGGATGCCATGAACATTGACGGACTGTCAGAAGCAACACTGGAGAAATTCATTGCAAGAGGCTTTATTCATGATTTCGGAGATGTTTTTGAGATTGGAAAGCATCGTGATGAGATCGTGGAGATGGACGGATTCGGGGAGAAATCCTTTGAGAACCTGATGACCAGCCTTGATAAAGCTAAGGAGACTACTCTTGCGAAGGTGATCTACAGCCTTGGAATCGCCAATATCGGTCTTGCCAATGCAAAAGTGATCTGCAGGCATTTTGATGATGATCTGGAGAAGATCCGTCATGCAGATAAAGAGGAGATCAGCTCTATTGATACCATCGGACCGGTAATTGCCGGAAGTCTGACTGATTATTTTTCAGACGAGGATAATAACAGAAAACTGGATCATCTGATGAGCCATCTGACTGTTAAGAAAGAAGAAAAGACAGGTGAGCAGATTTTCCGGAACATGAATTTCGTTATCACAGGAAGTGTGGAGCACTTTGCAAACAGAGCACAGGCAAAGGAATTTATTGAGTCTCTGGGAGGCAAGGTGACCGGATCAGTAACATCGAAGACGAACTACCTGATCAATAATGACACAACTTCCAATTCTTCAAAGAATAAAAAAGCCAAAGAACTGGGAATTCCGATCCTTTCTGAAGAAGATTTCCTGAAGATGGCACAACAATAAAATAATAAGAACAGGAGATAAGATAATGCCAATTAAAATACAGAGCGATCTGCCAGTAAAAGAGATTCTGGAAAAAGAAAATATTTTCGTGATGGATGAGTCACGTGCATCCCATCAGGATATCCGCCCCATTCAAATCCTCATTCTGAACCTGATGCCTCTGAAAGAGGAGACAGAGCTTCAGCTTCTGCGTTCCCTTTCCAACACACCGCTGCAGGTAGATGTCACCTTTATGGCAGTACAGAGCCATGAAGCGAAGAATACATCTGTGAGTCATCTGAATAAATTTTATCAGACATTTCCGGAACTGAAAAATAACAAATACGATGGAATGATCATCACAGGTGCTCCTGTAGAGCAGATGGAATTCGAAGAGGTAGACTACTGGAAGGAACTGGTAGAAATCATGGACTGGACAAACACCCATGTTACCTCCACCATTTATCTGTGCTGGGCTGCACAGGCAGGACTCTACCACCACTATGGACTGAAAAAACGCAAACTTGATAAGAAGATGTTTGGTCTTTTCTGGCATAAAGTGATGAACCGTAAGATTCCGCTGGTACGCGGATTCGACGATATGTTCCTTGCACCTCATTCCAGACATACGGAAGTTCCCATCGAGGATATCCATAACTGTAAAGAGCTGACAGTGCTTGCTGAATCCGATGAAGCAGGGCTTTTCCTTGCAATGGCAGACGGCGGCCGCAAGATCTTTGTAATGGGACATCCGGAATATGATCGTGTGACTCTTGACGGTGAGTACAAACGTGATGTCAGCAAAAACCTGCCCATCGAAATCCCGGAGAATTATTACGAAGACAACAATCCGGAAAACAGACCGCTCCTTATGTGGAGAGCACATGCGAACAACCTGTATACAAACTGGCTGAATTACTATGTCTACCAGTCAACTCCGTTCGACCTGTATGGAACACCGGATTTTGAGCATATTTAGGGGATTTGCAGGAAATACTGATTTCACGTATCTTACCGTATTTTTACATAATTTCACGCGAAAATGGAGTAAAAATGAGGTCAAACATGTGAGAAAATGGTGTCAAAACTGAGCAGTACAATGCAGATACAGTAGTGACACTGAAAGATTTTCCGAAAATTTCCATGACATTTGCAGAGATGTTTGAGAATGTAGAATAATCAGTTGAGATAAGAAAGGACACAACAATCATATGAACATAGGAAACAATATAGGAAATATCATGAAGATCACAGGCGCATGGAACACCTTTAAGAGCAATCATCCCAAGTTCCCGGCATTCTGTCAGGCAGTTTCACGCAAAGGGCTTAAAGAAGGAAGCATTATTGAAATTGCGATCACCACTCCTGAGGGAGAGAAGATAGAGACAAACCTGAAAGTAAAGGACAGTGACCTGGAATTACTGAAACAGTTGTCTGACCTGAAAATGTGAAAAAGTTTACAAAAATTTTATTTGAATAACAGGTATAAATCTGCTATAGTATTCTATGTTGGTTAAGTTGATTATTATTCGTTCCCATATATAAGAATGATAGGTTCTCAAAAGAAAGAAGAGGAAGAAAATTGCGTAAAAAATCACATATTTTATTAGCAAGATACCTTGCGGATCAGATGCAGACCACAGTAAGCCTGCAGTCTCACAGAAAGGCTTTCTGTCTGGGCAGCATTCTGCCGGATATCAAACCGTCCTTTATCACCAGAAGACACGAGTTCTACGGAACATTTGAAGATGTCAAGAACCGGATGAAAGAACTGGCAGATATCAGACCGGATGAGAGTAACCAGAGAGTTTACTGGCGGCGGTTCGGCGAAGTGATCCACTATATGGCGGATTATTTTACCTTTCCTCATAATAAAACATATACAGGAAGCTTCAGCCAGCATAATCATTATGAGAAAGTACTTAAGAACAGACTGAAAGAATGTATACAGCAGGGAGAAGCACATGCATATCTGGAACCGGCCATCCGCTTCGCAGATTTCTCCACCCTGATCGATTATATCGAAGCTACTCATGAGAAATATCTCAACAAGCTCCGCAGCGTGGAAGAGGATATCCGCTTTATCCTGAATATGTGTTTTCAGGTAGTGCAGGGACTGATACAGATCTGCATTGGTAATAAGAACTTTGCAGGAGCCATTCAGGCAGCCTGACAGAGATACGCTAAGAATACAGGAAGGCTGTGTGGAAATCATATCCGCACAGCCTTCCTGCATTCTGAAACATATCTTCCTCACTGCTTGTTGCTTTTCGCAACTTCCGCAGGGGGACTTACTTGATTCGGTTAAAATGTGACAAAAAAATGAATTTTGGTCAAATCTGGAATTTACCTGCCCTGAGCTGTTGATTTCAAAAAATGATTATGCTAGAATAAAACAGGTTAATATTTCGGGATAATTCACTTATGAAATAACATAATAATGTGAAAAGTAATTTAGACAGTATGCCCTTATAAACAGGGGGTAAGGACATGCTCACAGTAAGAAGGGAGCAATTTAGATATATGAAAAACAAGTATCTTACCAGATTCTTATGTCTGACATTGATGTCAGGAATGGCATTATCCGGTCCTGCGTCCGTATTTGCAGCAGAGGATACTGCTGCGTATACAGCAGACGGTTCTGATTTCAGCGATTCCGGTGATTTTGATTCAGGATCAGAGGATCCGGCGCCGGCAGATCCGACTCCTGCAGAGCCAACACCTGCGCCGGTAGATCCGACACCTGCAGACCCGACACCTGCACCGGTAGATCCGACACCAACAGATCCGACACCAACACCTGCAGAGCCAACACCTGCACCGGCAGATCCGACTCCGACACCAACAGATCCGACTCCGACACCTGCGAATCCTACACCAACACCGTCTTCACAGATTACGAAGGCAGCCCAGGATGTGATCGACAGAATCAAAGAGTTGAACGCACAGACCATCACGCTGGAGAAGAAAGCCACTGTTCAGAGCATCCGCACTGCATATAATGCCCTGTCTGATACAGAGAAGGCACAGGTTTCTAATTATAATCTGCTGGTTCAGGCAGAAGCGACTATTGCTCAGTTGGAAGCGCAGAAGAACAATGCGAATACGAATAATCCATTTACGAGTAATACCAGTGCTGCACAGACCGGAACTCCGGTATATTATGCGTCCAATATCCACGCAGGTAAGGATTTCTATCTGGACAGCCTGAAGAATAACTACAATCTGACCTTCTCAGATGATTTCGCTTCTGTTATGGATGAGATCGAGAAGGAATATAAAGAGAAGAACAAAGTAGCAGATGCCAGCGATGTAAACGGCAGCAAGACCACCACATCTGCAGACAGTCTTCTGGTAAGAAACTGGCAGGATATCCTTGCAGTCTATGTATATCAGCAGAGCCAGGACGGAAAAACAGAATTTACCCTGGATTCTTCCTGCAAGAAAGACCTTGCGAAAATCTTTGCAGAGATGAACCCGATCGTAAGGGACAAGCAGGATATCACTCACGTTACATACGCTAATCGTAAAATCAACTACTATATTAAGAAAAATAAAATCGCAAAAAAGGATCGTACGATCCTTAAGAAATATGTGGAGACAGACTGCAAACTCCTCTGCGCGGTAGTAACAGCTGCCAACGGTTTTGTCCGCGAGAGCGTAGGAGATGATGTTTCCGAGGAAAGAGTAAATGTTATCTCCGCAGCCTATTCACTGGTTGGTAAAGTCGGTTACTTCTGGGGCGGCAAATCCACAGTGATCGGTGAAGATCCAGGCTGGGGAACCAGCGAGAAGGTATCAGCCGAGGGAAGCAAGAGCACTGGAACCATCCGCGCATACGGACTGGACTGCAGTGGTTTTGTCACCTGGGCAGTGATCAACGGATATCAGGATAAAGCAATGCAGGAAGCTGTAGGCGACGGAACTTCCGATCAGTGGGAGAAAGCAAACGTGGTAACTGAGGCAGATGCACAGCCCGGAGATCTGGTGTTCCAGAAAGGACCGGAAGCAGGAAGCGATAATCATGTAGGTATTCTCTGCGGTAAAACAGACGCAGGTGACTGGATCGCAGTACACTGCTCCTCCGGCAAGAATGGAGTAACAGTAGGCGAAGCATACAGTGCAAGTTTCCGTTACATCCGCCAGCCATCCTTCTACCCGACACAGGAACAGGTTCAGGAAATGCAGAGCAGCAGTACGGTAAGCATAACAACAGGTGATGCAGCAACTTCCACAGGAACAGATATCTTTTCTGCAAATGTGACAGTAAGCAATACTCTGCAGGATGCGATGAAGTCAAATACTTCCGACTCAACAGGATTCACAACATCAGAATCCACTGAGAAAACTTCCATCCTTCCGGATAAAATTGACCTGTCAAAAGAGAAAGTCGCTGTATTTAAGGCAAAATAAAATGTATAAAAGAAGAGAAAGTCATACAAAAAAGTCTGGCTTTCCCTTCTTTTTTGTTTGTGTGTAAACTTTTTTTAGCTGTTAACTTAAACGGTTAAGCAAAAACTGACGAATTTGCTTATTGGACTGCGGAATATGCTTCAAAAGCGAAAAAAATATCCGAAAATATGGAAACAAAAATTGACAAAGTGTACGAAATATGTTAACTTTAAACCAATAATATAATGTCAGATAAAAAAAGGAGAAATTCCTTCTTTTTTGTTGCTGATATTACAGTAAAATCTGAAGATGAGACACCAACAGATGATTTGTTCTGTAAACAGTGAACACACTGTTGTGTCCGGAAAAGAGATACACAGATGGCATTAAGACGTGAGAGAATGAGGCTTGGTGACATGCTCATCAGGCAGAATGTACTGACTGAAGATGAATTAAAGAAAGCCCTGGAATTGCAGAAGGGAAGCGGCAAGAAGATCGGTGAAGTTCTGGTAGATAATGGCTTTATCACTGAGGATATGATCGTTCGTGCCCTCCAGATGCAGCTGGGGCTTAAAGTCGTTCAGCTGACAGGCGTGACGATCCCGAAAGAAGTCCGAAACCTGGTCAGTGTAGACATTCTTAAGAAATATACCTGCATTCCTTTTGAACTGGATCCCTATAACGCCAATATCCTTCATCTGGCAATGGCAGATCCGATGGATATGGCTGCAATCGATGACATCTCTATCGTGACAAACCTGCAGATAGAGCCTTACATTGCTACAACCAGAGATATTCTTGCGGCAATCGACAGATGCTACGGCGCATCAGAGACACTGGATGCAGCCAGACGATTTACTCAGGAGAGAGCTCAGCTTCGTGGAGGAGCAGCAGACGACGATACAGATACGGATGTAAGTGATGCACCTATTGTGCAGCTGGTGCGTTCCCTTATTGAACAGGCAATCCGCCAGAGGGCCAGTGATATCCATATCGAAGCTCTGGAGAACAAAGTCCGTATCCGTTACAGGATCGACGGTGCACTCTATGAGCGTATGGTATATGATAACAGCCTTCTTCCTGCGATTTCCACCCGTATCAAGATCCTTGGAGGCATGGATATCTCAGAGAAAAGGAAACCTCAGGACGGACGTATGTCCATTATGGTAGACAGACAGGACTATGATATCCGAATTTCCTCTCTGCCTACTGTACACGGAGAGAAGATCGTAATGCGACTCTCTTCAAAACTGAACCTGACACGTAACAAGAAAGATCTGGGACTTCCACCCGATGAGATGGAACGTTTCAACCATATGCTGGCTAGTCCTTTCGGGATCATTCTTGTAACAGGACCTACAGGAAGCGGTAAATCCACTACCCTGTATACCGCATTAAGCGAATTAAATAAAGAAGCAGTCAATATCGTAACAGTAGAGGATCCTGTGGAGGCAGATATTGAGGGTATCAATCAGGTACAGGTCAACAATAAGGTAGACTTGAATTTTGCCTCAGCCCTTCGTTCCATTCTCCGTCAGGACCCGGATATCATTATGATCGGTGAGATCCGAGACAGGGAGACTGCTGCTATTGCAGTACAGGCCTCCATAACAGGACATCTGGTTGTTTCTACATTGCATACCAACAATGCAGTAGGTACTCTGAACCGTATGGCGGACATGGGAGTGGAGAGATATCTGATCGCAGATTCTGTTGTAGGAGTTATCGCACAGCGCCTTGTGCGTAAGCTGTGCAGCCACTGTAAAAAAATGCGTCCTGCCACCTCTGAGGAGAAGAGAGTGCTGAGGATGAACACACAGGAGAATGTAAATGTCTATGAACCCTGTGGCTGTGATTTCTGCAGCCATACAGGATATTACGGGCGTATCGGTGTGTTCGAGATCATGGAGGTCAATGACGAGATCCGTGATCTGATTGCAGAGAATGGCACAACAGAGGAACTGGAACGTGCAGCCAGAAACAGCGGTATGCGCACACTGAGAGAGAATGGTATCAACTATGTGCTGAACGGTACCACCTCTGTGGAAGAGATGCTTAAGGCATCTTATGAATGATTGAGACTTATAGATTATTAATTTTACGACTATTAATATAGAAGGAATTCCTGCGGAACCGGAGTTCTCCGGAGATTCTCAGGGAGTTACGAGGCAGATTAGGAAATATGTATAATTTAGACGAAATACTGATACAGTCAGTGAAGGTAAAGGCTTCCGATATCCATCTGACAACCGGTCGGCCGCCAAGCTACAGGATCGATGGCGTACTGACCCCTATAGAGGGAGAACGCCTTACTCCGCAGATGCTGGAAGATATTCTCATGCCCCTGATGGATGTCCGTCACAGAGAAGAATTACAGAACAATGGACAGACGGACTTCGCATATGCCATCTCAGGTGTGGGACGTTTTCGCGTAAATGTGTTTAAACAGAGAGGAACACTTGCTTCCGTTATGCGAAGCCTTCCTTTCAATATCCCGGAACCTGAGGAGCTTGGTATTCCTGCAGAGGTAGTGGAGATGACCACGCGGAAAAGAGGTCTCATTTTGGTAACAGGACCGACAGGAAGCGGGAAATCAACTACACTGGCTTCATTGATTCATGTGATCAACAGGAATTATCCTTACCATATTATTACATTGGAGGATCCCATCGAATATCTGCACAGACATGATAAATCTGTGGTAAACCAGAGGGAGATCGGCAGTGATTCAACGAATTATGCACAGGCACTGAGGGCTGCACTCCGAGAAGACCCGGATGTGATCCTGGTAGGAGAGATGCGAGACCTGGAAACCATTTCCACTGCCATCACAGCGGCGGAAACCGGTCATCTGGTATTTTCCACCCTTCATACTATCGGTGCGGACAAGACTATCGACAGAATCATCGATGTATTCCCGCCAAACCAGCAGCAGCAGATAAGGATCCAGCTTGCCTCTGTATTAGAGTGCGTTGTATCCCAGCAGCTTCTCAAGAAAGCAGACGGAAGCGGCCGTGTAGCTGCACTTGAAATACTTTTTGCAAATAATGCAGTGCGAAACCTGATCAGAGAGAGCAAGACCTATCAGATCTCATCTGTGATGCAGACCAGCAAACGTGCAGGAATGCAGATAATGGATGATGCACTGTATGACTTATATATGAGAAAACTGATCGATGCTGACAATGCAGTGACATATGCCCAGGATCCGGTCAGCATGAACAAAAAAGTCAGCTTTGACTTCTGACAGAAACCCGATCTGGCAGACATCCTGAGCCTGACTGACAGAAAGAAGTGATAAGATGCCGGGTTTTACCTACGTGGCAGTAGATAAAAGAGGAAAAGAGAAAAGAGGAAGTATTGAGGCTGACAACAAAGAGAAAGTTATAGATATCCTGAAAAACGACGGGCTGATCCCAGTCTCTGTAAAAGAACAGGGCGCCCTGAACAAAGAGATAGATTTCTCCATAGGAAAGAAAGTAAAGCCAAGAGATCTCAGTGTATTCTGCCGTCAGTTCGTCAGCATCACCCAGGCAGGTGTTCCAATGAAAGAAGCCCTGCAGATGCTCTCAGAACAGACAGAGAACAAATGGCTGAAGCGTGCCATCTCAGAGGTACTTCTCAGTGTGGAGAAAGGAAATACACTGGCAGACTCCATGAGAGGCCAGTCAGATATTTTCCCGCCAATGCTTATCAATATGGTAGAGGCAGGTGAGAATTCCGGAAGCCTGGAGATGGCTTTCACACGAATGGCAGTACAGTTTGAGAAGGAAGCCAAGCTGAAGGCAACCATCAGAAAGGCAACCATCTATCCGATCATTCTGATTATTGCAGCGATTGGAGTTGTGGCTGTTATGCTTCTGTTCGTTATTCCGATCTTTATTGATATGTTTGCAGATCTGGATGTGGAGATGCCGGGAATTACCATGTGGGTTATGAATACCAGTGAGTGGATGACAGAACACTGGTATATGATCCTGGGACTGATCATTCTGGTGATCGTGGCATATAAGATGATCTACAGGACAGAACAGGGCAGACTTGCCATCGACAGGGTCAAGATGAAGATGCCGTTGTTTGGCAAGCTGACAGTGAAGACAGCCTGCGCACAGTTTGCAAGGACAATGAGTACGTTGCTGTCCTCGGGTATCTCTACTATCGATGCGTTGGAGACAGTGTCAAAGATTGTCAATAATATTCATTACACAAATGCACTGCTGAAAGCACGTGAGGAAGTAATGAAAGGTATTCCGCTGTCAGAACCGCTGACTGCCTCAAAAATTTTTCCGCCTATGGTGTGCCATATGACTGGGATTGGTGAGGAGACAGGTAATATTGAGGATATGCTGGAGAAGCTGGCGGATTACTATGATGAAGAGGTGGAGATGACTACCCAGAGTGTACTGGCGGCTATGGAGCCGTTGATCATTGTGTTTATGGCGCTGGTGGTTGGTACGCTGGTAATCGCGGTGGTTTCACCGATTGGGGCTATGTATAATGGGCTGGATAATCTGTAATGAAAATTTAATTATACAGTGCATATAGATTATGGCCTAAAATGGATAAAAAGTAATTAAATTATCTTGGATATCTGATTGATTGGGTAATCAAAGGATCATTTGCGAGTGGCAACCGCGTTAAAAGTTGCTGAAATAACCAAATTTGGATGTATCACAGCTTGCATAGGGGCTGTGTTCATCATAGAAATCATGGAAATGTCGTGTTTTCTTGTAAGATATGGAAGGGGGCGCGTGGAAAAAGCGGGATTTTAGTGATTTAATTATACGGTAAGGGAAAGGCTGAGATTGTCTGAAGGAATATGCTGTCAGGTGGACGCTCCGGGATGTAAATATATTTATCTACGGCTTCGGAGTCAGTTATACTAGGCATTCGGAAATCTGCTAAAAGCATTCTGCGAAAATCTCATAACTCGCTTCGCTCAGACAGTGAGTTTTTTCGCAGAATAACGCAGATTCCCAAACGCCAAGTATGACTAAGTCTCCTGCAGATGTAGATAAATATATTTACATCCCGGAGCTGGTATTGGCAGTGACTGGATTCCTGATAACGGGAAGGTTTTTCCTGAACTGGAAGTGAGAAACAAAATTGTAACATGAAAACTGAATAACGAGTTTATAAACATAACTCCCTCCCTCCTGGAAAAGCGATTTTTACAGGGGGGGGGGTGGAGAGCCCGTCAGGGTTCTCGCTCGTTGAATCAATCACTGGATAGTGACATTCGTGATGACAGCAACAGGAGAGTTATGTATTCATCGAAAAGTTGAATATATTGTCTGGCATGTATGATGTGCTGCTCTTGTATCTTTCGACACGATATGACTCTATCCGGATTGAAATGAATTAAATTAATTTTGAAGGAGAATGAGTTATGTTTAAATTTCTGAAAGACAGAAAAAAGAAAGATAACAAGGGATTTACTCTTGTTGAGTTGGTTATCGTAGTTGCTATCCTGGCAATTCTGGTTGGATTACTGGCACCGCAGTACACAAAGTATGTTGAGAGATCAAGAAAGGCTGCTGATGCATCCAATCTGGATAGTATGGTAACAGCTGTAAAAGTTGCAACAGCAGATCAGCAGTATTCTGCTATTATCCCAGCAAGCGGTACAATAGATGTTGTTATAACAATGACTAAAGATAAAACAGAAGTGAAATACAACGGTGTTGATATAACAGCTAAAAAAGGTTCTGATGGAAATGATATTACTCAGACAGACGGAGCAGTAGCATTAGGAAATGCTTTTAAAGAATATGCAGGAAATGAATGGACTGCAACTACATTAAAGTCTAAAGCTTGGAAAGATGATCAAGGAACTGTGACAGCGTCTATTTCTGCAACTTGTACAATTAGTACATCAGGTTCGGTAGAAGTTGAATATTCACCAGCTAATGTGAAAAATACTTTAAAAGAAACAAATAACTAGTATTTATAAGAACGTTAACTTTTCGATGAATGCATAACAATTCTTTGCTATGCATGAACGAAGTTACTATCTCGGTATAACGAATGTTAAGGAGATAGTACAATGTTAAAATTATTTAACAGAAAGAAAAAAGATAACAAAGGTTTTACATTAGTAGAACTTGTAATTGTAGTTGCTATTCTTGCAATTTTAGTTGGATTACTTGCACCACAGTATACAAAATATGTTGAGAAATCAAGAAAAGCTGCTGATGCAAGTAATATGAATGAACTTGTAAAAATTGTTCAGACATTTGCAGGTGATACTGATAATGAATTGCCAGCGGATACATATACGATTACTATTGGTGCAACTAAAGATAAAACGGGTATCAAAGCAACAACAGGATCTGTTCCAACTAACTTAACAACAGAGCTGAATAATGCATCTCCAAATTGGGCAACTAATTTAACGACAAAGTCAAAAAAATGGAATGCTGGACAGTCTTCTGATATCACAGCAGCAATAGAAGTTAAACCAGATGGTGGTGTTTCTATAACATATAGTCCTACTGATTTTTCAACATATATGTCTGCAAAATAAAGTTTTTATACTGAAGGGAATTAACCTATGCTATTTTTCCTAGAACTCACCCCCTACATAATAATCTTCATATTCGGAATCACCATCGGCAGTTTCCTGAATGTCTGCATCTACCGAATCCCCCTTGGGGAGTCGATAGTGACGGCCCCCTCCCACTGTATGACCTGTGGGTGGAAACTGAAGTGGTATGATATGGTTCCGGTTTTTAGTTGGTTGGTGTTAGGTGGTAAGTGTCGTAACTGTAAATCAAAAATTTCAGTACAGTATCCGATCATAGAGGGTGTCAATGGCATCCTCTATGTGATGATATGTGCAGTGAATGGCCTCGAATGGAGCAGTGTGATTTATTGTTTCATGGCGTCAGCCCTTCTGGTTCTGAGTATCATTGACTGGCGTACTTATGAGATTCCGTTTGGAATCAATGTATTCCTGTTCGTACTTGGCATAGCAATGACAATCCTTGACAGAGGAAATCTTGTAGAGCATCTGATTGGAATGATCTGTGTCAGTGGTCTGCTGGGGATTTTGTATCTGTTAACTGGTGGCAGAGCTATTGGCGGGGGAGATATCAAGCTGATGTTTGCCTGCGGCCTGATCCTTGGATGGAAGCTGATCTTGCTCGCTTTTTTCCTGGGATGTATTATTGGTTCAGTGGTTCATATCATTCGTATGTCTGTAAAGAAAGCAGGACGTATGCTTGCGATGGGTCCATATCTGTCAGCGGGGATTTTGCTGGCTGCTTTATGGGGCAATGCATGGATCAACTGGTATCTGTCATTACTGGGATTGTAAAATTTTAACTGGAAATCGAAAAGTTTTTCAGTTAGAAAAATATATTTTAGCCGTGAGTTAGAATGTATTTTTGTAACCGAAAAATACGAGAGCAGCTGTTTGAAAAAATGGCAGGCTCTCATACGGAGGAACGCACAAATGGCGAAAATTTTAAGCATAGAAGTAGAGGCATCTCAGGTCAGAGTTGCGGAAATCGAAGTACGTGGTAAGAAAGGCAGGATTTTTAACTGTTTCTGCATTCCGGCACCTCAGGGAGCGGTGGAAGATGGACAGATCCGGGATACCAAAAGTCTTGCAGAAGTTTTGAGGGAAGAACTTTCTCAGAGAAAGATAAAGACAAAAAAGGTATATTTTGCAACTGGTTCTACCAGAATTGCCAGCAGAGAAGTTCGGATTCCGTTTGTAAAGACAAACAGGATTCAGAGCATCATTGAGGCAAATGCTACAGATTATTTTCCGATTGATGTAACGAAATATATCTTATCTTACAGCGTAACAGATGTAGAGACTCAGAAATCAGAAGATGGAAAAGAAGAAACCAAACAGTATCATCTGATGGTTTATGCGGCGCCGAAAGCGATTTCTGCAGCTCATAGTGAATTTGCTGAGAATGCCGGACTGACAATGGCTGGCATTACCTATACAGGTGACAGTGTTTATCATGCTGTCAGGGGAGAATATGCGACAGGAACACATATTCTGGTGAAGATTGAATTAAAAGGAACCAGCATCAGCATTATCAATAATGGCGAACTGGCTTTGCAGCGTAACATCAACTATGGTGTAGACAGCGCTGTTGAGACAGTGAGAGCTTTTCCTGAATTCGGAGACAGACTGGATGTGGGAGAAGCGCTGGAAGTACTTTGTAATAGAAGATGTATCAATTCTGCCCTTGACATGATGCCTGCAGATGAAATGACTTCTGATGAGGACAGAATGCTGGAAACAGCCAGAGCAGAAGTAACAGAGAGCCTGAGATATATGATCGGAAATATTTCACGAATCATGGACTATTATATTTCCCGCCATACAGATGCGACTTTTGAAACGATTGACTGCTGTGGTCTTGGTGCGCAGGTGCAGGGATTGATGGAGCTTCTTACCAATGAACTCGGTCAGCCTGTAAAAGTTCTGGAAAAGGTGGAGAATTTTGTCCTGCCGTCCAGTGCCGAGAATGAGGGCGCTTACCTTTATGCTGCGGTTATGGCACCAAGTATTTCAGGCGTAAACCTGATGGAAAAGACCAGCAGAAAAGCAAAAGAAAAGAAAGATACTTTAAGCGGCGCGATCGTTATTTTTGTAGTTGGAGCTGTTGCGGGCGTTGCACTGACAGCTGCGGGATATGCAAATCGTATTTATCAGCAGCATGAGCAGGATCGTCTGAATCAGAGGATTTCAGAAGAGAGTTCTATAGAAGATATTTACAATGCTTATAATACAGCGAAGTCACAGTACGACAATTACCAGAATATGTATCAGTACACAAATACTCCAAATGAGGGACTTAAGAACTTCATTGAGGAGATGGAGGAAAAAATGCCTTCTGATATTACGGTGGAGAGTTTCAGCTCTACCGGAAGTCAGGTCAGCTTTTCCATGCGTGTAACCAGTAAATCAGCAGCAGCGAATACGATCATGCAGCTTCGTACTTTTGACAGTCTGGCAACTGTAACTACGACAGGAATTGATGAGGCTGAGGACGGAACTGTTTCTATGAGCGTAGCGTGTACCTACGCAGATCCGGCACCACTGGATCAGAGCACAGAATAAGGAGGCAGATTAGAATGGACATGAATATTTCTATGCGAGATAAGAAATTACTGCTGATGGTTCTGGGAGTAGGAATTTTTGCCGGAGGATATTTCTTTGGATATCGTCCGCAGATGGAAGAAGCGGAGAGTATCCAGGCATCAAATGTACCGCTGCAGGAGCGTTTGAACGACTTGCTTGATCTGGCAGAGAACAGAGAGTTTTATCTGGAAGAAACAGATTCAATTAATGCAAAGATTGACGAATATACATCAGAATTTCCGGCAGATATCCGTTCTGAGGATGGAATCGTACTTGCACAAAATATGGAAAGTTCTCTGGATATGAGCATTTCCAATGTAGGACTTGGCACCAGAGAATTTATCGCAGCTTTGGACGGAAGTACAGAGGATCCGCTGATTGATATGCCTGACGAAACTTTATCAGAGCAGGCAAATGCCCAGACCCAGTCTCAGATCGATGAGATCGAAGGTACTGATACACAGGGCGAGAAAGATCTGCAGAATGCTTCTGATGCAGAGGCTGAGAACGTAGCTATGACTCTGACTACTCCAGTACTTTACCGTACACAGGACAGCATGCAGTTTACAGGCACATACGCAAGTCTTAAGGATATGGTGGATTACCTCGCAGACCAGGTTGGCAGAATGACATTAGATAATGTAAATGCTTCCTTTGATTCCACAACTGGAAATCTCACCGGAAGTATCACTGTAAACCTCTTCTCCATGGCAGGAACAGGTAAAGCTTATACAGAACCAGATGCAGGAAGCGTTGCATACGGAACCGATAACATCTTCGGAACCATCGAATCCGGTAAGAAGAGTAAGAAAAGCAAAAAAAGCAAGAAAAAAGCAGCAGAAGCAGAGTCAGCACAAAGTACAGACAACACCGCAGACCAAAATGCTTCCGGCACTGGTGCTGACGGCCAGACGACAGACAGTCAGGGAGGAGAAAATACGCAGGATGCAGCAGCCCCTGCTGATACCGCCGAACAGGCACAATAAAGGAAAGTATGTTAGAGGGGAGAAATACAAGGCCCCTCTATCTGTGTTTTTATATAGAAAGAAATTCCTTTGAGATTTTTTGATTATATTAGATAAAAATCTGGTTGACAGATAGATTATGGATATCCGATCAATTAATAAAATAACTAGTGACATAAGAGAAGGGAGCATACAGTTGGACAGAAAAAAGAATAAGAACTCAAATGCAGGTATGACACTGCTGGAAGTAATCATTGCAGTGAGCATCTTTTCCATAACTGCGATTGTGCTCCTTCAGAGCTTTGTGACTTCCAGCAGGATTAATAAGAAATCGAATTTGTATCTGGAAGCAACGACTGTAGCACAGAACATTATGGAGGAAATCAAAGCGAAGAAATTTGCAGAAGTTTCACTGGCATTCAATTATCCTCTGGACAGCAGCGGCTCTTCCAGACTGACATTCCTGGATCCTCAGAAAAGCAGGATCAATAGCGGTGCTGCAGATGAACTGGGCGTAAGGGAGGTACTGGCAGCCAAAGACAATAGCGATTCAGTAGTATATAATCCAGTGCGAAAATATACAGATGGTGTAGATGAAACGAATGTAACGGCATCTGTAATATCTACAGATAACGGTAAAACTTATAAATTCAATCCAAGAAAAACTGGAGACAATGCTTCGAAATATTACTTTGAACTTACTAATGTAAATAATAACCATGAAACATTCGATGCACTGGTGACATTTGACGGAAGTAAGGATTCCGGATATAAGAAAAAAACGTCCACGAACAGCGAAGAAGGGAAGAATGATTATCTGGCGCCGAATATATCAAACCTTGATACGGATTCTAATGCACCGTTCATTGTAGAAAAGCAGAAATATTTAGATGCATTTTCTGGAAACGATGGGTTGATAGCGAAACAATTTAAATTTGCACATGATAAATGGGAGAGTGAACTGAACGCAGCATGTGGAACTGATACTGATGCAGAAGATTATGAACAAAAAAAAGAGGCATTTATTGCACAGCATAAAGAACCTCTGGCTTCAGACCTGAATGCGGAAGAAGTATTTAATAATGCGCAAAAAACATTATTAATTACGATTGATTATGATAAAGAGACTGAGAAGGTAGAAGTAAATGCAAAATATACGATTGATGCACATGGCTATGTTTCGTCAGTAAACCCGGAATATGGAAGAATGGATTTATGCCCGTGTGGTGGAGACCCGGATCAAGAGAATAGTGATCCAACTCAAAAATATTTTTGCTCAATTGTAAGTAATCAGAATATTTATACATCCAGCGCAGATAAAGTATTAAAGAATATTTATATTTTTTATTATCCTAATTATAAATCTCAGAGTAACGTAAAACCTCTGGATAAAATTATAGTGGAAAATTTGAATAATTATCCTGTGAATTTGTATATTGCAAAACAGCAGGATGAAAACAATAAAAATTCTATTCTGACAGATGAAAATAAATATCGCATGTCGTTAGTTATAAAAGAAAATCCGGAGACTTCGAATTGGAATACGAGTCCAAGCTTATATAAAAGCCAGATAAAATTACGTACAAATCTTGATTACAATATAAGTGATATTTATGATAAATTAGACAGACCGAAAATTAACCAAATGAGTTTAACTTATCAGGACAATTCTACACCAGTAAGGCATGTTTCTGGTATAGCTGCAAAGAAAATAGTTGATTATAATGGACTGGATGATAAAAAACTGGAAGATCGTATATATACAACCAAGGTTGAAGTATATAAAGCAGGTGCAGCAGAAAAAGGATTTCCGAAAGAAGATCTGGTGGTAACATTAGATGGAACAAAAGAAGATTAGCTTTTTTCAGGAGGCATAAATGGATAAACGTGTAACAGAAAAAAAAGAATATAATAAAGGATTTTCACTGTTTACTGTTATAGTCTCAATAGCTTTTGTGGGAATTCTTGGAATGCTTGTTCTGTATATGGCGATTGCCAATTTTCATATGAAGATCACCGATTTAAAAGGAAAAGACAGTTTTTATACAGCTGAACGTGCGATTGAAGAAATTCGAGTCGGTCTTCAGGAAGAAGTTGGAGATGCTATGTCTGAAGCCTATATAGAGGTCCTTGAAACATATGATCAGTCAGGGAAAAGCCAAGACGAAGTTCAGGATGAACTGCGTCAGAAAGCATTTAGACAGAGTTTTTATGATAAATTATATGATAAAATACAGGAAAAGGTAGGGCATTTAAAAGCAGATTATGTTGATCTTACTGTAGGTGATAATGAGTCATTGGAAATTGTGGAACCGACGTTGTCTCCGGCTGTAAAGCTTAATAAAGATGAGGTAAAGAAAAGTAGTAAAGTAACTTTGAAAGATTTAAAAGCAGTTTATGTAGACGAAAAAGGCCGTGCGTCTATCATAAAGACAGATATCCGGATGGGTATTCCAAGTGTAAAATTTGCAACTCCTTCTTCATTACCGGATTTAATGGGAATGGTTGTTGTAGCTAACAGCGGAATTATATGTGAAAGTGACCCTATAAAAGACATAAAATTGACAGGAAATATATATGCTGGATTACTTGATGATAGTGATGAAGGTTTTCCTAAAGATAAAAAAACAAGTCTTTTGTTAAAAAATAATATAAATTTATCTATTATTTCTGCTGATAAGTTTGTATGTGAGGGAGATATTAATCTTGCAGCGGGAAGCTCATTTACAAGCAATGCAGGTGTTGAATTATGGGCGAAAGGTCTGACGATGACATCTTCGACAGCAAGTTTGCTTGGTGATACATATTTTGCAGATGATTTAACAGTTGCTTCAGGAAATGGAAGTTCAATAACTATAGCTGGAAATTATTATGGTTATGGATCAGTAGAATCTGCTAAAAAAAGTCATTATAAAGACCAATATGAGAATTATAGTGATAAAGATTTAAGTAGTGCGATTGTTATTAATGGAAAAGCAACAAAACTTGATATGTCAGGCGTACAAAAGCTTATGCTGGCAGGAAAAAATTATATTTCTCCAAATGAGACATCAAATATTATGACTGGAGAAAGTGTTACTGTAAAGGGAACTCAGCTGGCATATTTAGCACCTACAGAAATTTTGGGAGCTGATTCTGCTGATACTTCTGGTTATACGAATCCTATGACATATGAAGAGGCAGTAGCGAAAGGTTTGGCAGGGAATGCGATTCCTGTTAAATGGGATACTCCTGTGGAAGTATGGAATGGAAAAACTTTGCGGGATATTGGGGTTGATTCAGAGAATCCGATAAAACAAGTATTTTATCCAGATAATGCAAGTGGAACAGTTGTTTATTATTATCTTAATTTTACTGATGAAACAAATGCAGCTAAGTTTATGAGGGAGTATTATCAGGAAAATCCAGACATAAAGAAGCAGATGGACAAATATTTGGCATTCTATTTTAATGGTGAAAATTCGGGTATTTATGTAAAAGACAGTGAAACATATTTACTTTATGTCACAAACGGAAATATTCTTTCTTATTCCGGCGAGGATGAAGAGGGAAAAATGTACAGTGCAACACATCCGAAGCTGACAAATAAACTGATACAGGATCAGGTTGATTATCAGGATGAGTGGTTTGCACTTAATCGTAAGATGGTTAGCAATTATAATGATTTGGAGACAAGTGTATCGGATTCTGATAATACAATACCGCCACATAATGAGGCAGATCCATCAAGTACCGTATTTGATAATTTGGTAAATGAGGAGAAGCTTAAAGCGTTTGTTCAAAATGAAACTGGACAAAAATATCAGTATCCCAAAGGTGATTCTCCTAGTGTGATCATGTGCAATAATGGAAGTCAGGGAACAAATACAACACTTGAGATTACAAGTAAAGAAGCAGAAAGCGTCAGACTGGTTGTTTGCACTGGAGACGTTGAAATTGCAAAAGATGTGCAATTCAGAGGGATTATCATGGCAAAGGGAAAGATTATAATGAATCCGGGCGTACAACTGGAAGCTGCACCACTGGAAGCAGCGAAAGTATTTCAGTCACAGATTGAAGATGAAAATTCAAATGGACAGACATTAAAAGCACAGGATTTCTTCTGGCATGGAAATGAATATGTACTTGGAAATACTACGAATGATATTCAAAATAAAGATGGAGAATTAGCAACATATGATCTGGCAGATTGTGTAACTTACAGTAACTGGAAGAAAGAATAAAAGTTAAAAAGAGGTGGAATCAGAAATGCGAAAGAAAAATAAGGGATTTACATTGGTGGAAATGGTTGTAACAGTGTCTATATTTGCCATACTTCTCGGAATTCTGGTTCCATCTTTAAATTCTATTATTGGATTTCGTGTTCAGAGAGCAGCTAATTCTATTGCATCTGCGCTGGACAAAACTAAAATTGAAGCATCTAACCGTCTTGTGGGCGAAATGAGACTTGAAAAACGTGCAAATGGATATTATATAAGCTATATTCTTGATCGTGGAAAAGTAGACGGAAAAGAAAATATTAAATGGAACGAGGATGAAGAAAAAATTGCTCCAGCCAAAACTCTTATCAGTTATAAGGTTGAGAATAGTGATGAAGAAATTCCATTAAATGTAGGAGACAGTATTATTATTACTTATAAAAGAGAGACTGGAGGATTTCTGCCTTTACAGAATCAGAACGAATCATATTGGAATGATCTGGATGTAGCCGGAATTTTGGAAAAAGGATTTACAGGGGGAGATTACTGTAGTCAGATCATTATCAGCGGGGGCGGAAGAAAAAGAATAATTAACCTTTTTAAAGATACCGGGAAATATGAAATTCAGGCAGGATAATAGATAAAGGAGCGGTAACATGAGCAAGCATAAGAAGCAAAACGTGAAAGAAGATAAAGGTTTTACATTAATAGAAATGATTGTAACAGTTGCTATCATTGCAATTTTTTCTGGTGTAGTTTTGAATCTTATTATAAGTAGTTCAAGTTCATACCGAAATACATCCAGCAACGCAAAAGTTCAGATGGAAACACAGGAGACTTTTGATAAAATAGAGGATATGATCATTAATGCAAACCGCAATTTATATTATTTTACTGCCGACAAAAAGGCTATCAGTAATGATATTAAGGGAAAAGGCGCAGAAAACAGTTCTGGTGGTAAAATATTTATGGTTTCAGCTGGAGATGATTCAGAGCCAGATAGCCAGACAGATGATGACGAAGATGTAGCGGTTATGTCTGCAAGTAATACCGATACAGGCAATACAGCAATAGATTTGGGAAATACGGAGAATACAACAACAGTATTAAAAAATGAAAACGACAGACAGTGCATTGTCTGGGAAAAATCAACAGGTGAAGTTAAATATGTTCATTATGTAAAAGTGGAAAATAGCTGGAAAAGAATATCTCAGGAAGATGAAATTCTTGCAACGGGAATTCTGGATTTTCGTGCAGATATTTCAAAAGCTCTTAGTGATAGGATTGTCCGCTTTCAGCTGACAACTCAGAACGGTACAAAAACAATTGAAACACTTCACAGTGTAAGTCTGCGAAACGAGTTAGGAATTTCCGAGCAAATAGACATTGATCCGGAGATAGATCCGGTAGAACCAATACCAACTGAAACACCAACACCGGAACCAACGAAAGAACCAACACCAATTGAACTTAAAGCAGATATTGACTCAATTTTAATTGGTGCAGGAAATACGGTAGATTTAAATAAAATTATAAAATGGACGTTGCGTTATGATGATGGAACACAGAAACAGTCGGACTTGAATTTAAATTGGAAATCTAATAAAGACTTTGGTAATATTACATCAACGGGTAAAATTATTATTTCTTCAGATGCCGGAACTGAATCAAGTGGAGAATTAGAAATTACAGTTACGGACATAGATTCTGGTATATCTGGAACAGTGAAAGTTCGTATTGCCAGAATAGATATAAACAATCCTGAAAAGGGTGGAACCTATGCGGTAGGTGATGATAGGTCGCTTTCATATGTATACATGGAAGGCGGAACAAAAGTTGATAATGTAAAGGCAACAATAAATACGATACAAAAGCCAGAAGGTACTGAAGATTATAGCGGAGAGGGTCAGTTTGAACAAATAGATATTGGTACTTGGAGTGTCAAGGCGGAAATTGATTTATCCAGTAGGAATGGGTATGGTATAGTTAAAGATCAGAACACATTTTATGTTGGTGATAGATTGACGGGAGACGGTGAGATTGAAATTAATCAAACAAAATCTATTAATACTATTGTTGCTGGATTTGATTATGAATGTGCGCCTTCAGTTAATTGGGGATTTAATTTCTGGCCAAAGAATAAAGAAGATGCATGGGAGAATTATCGTATAAATTGGAGTCTGTTAGGTAAACATCCGGGAGTTAATATTACGCAGACAAGTAACTCGAAAGCAACCATTCATGTTGATTCTGCCATATTCTATAATGGGCAAGAAAAGAAGGATTATATTCCCTCAGGTTTTACTGTTCAGGCAGAATATATTCAGTATGCTAGAGGAGATGTGAATCAAACAACACCGATATATACAAAGGTTTCTACTAAGCAGGTGAATGTGGCTTATGGTATACATCTGATACCTACACAATCAGTAGCTTATGTAGATGAAGCTTATGCAATGAATATGCAGTTGCGGGTTTCAAAATGGGATGGAAGTAAGACAGTTATTCCTGTTTCAAGTACTGGAAATGGTGTTAAGGTAACATGGGAAAAAAGTGATGGCAGTGTGAGTGGTATTGTAAAAACTAATGCAAAAGGGCAATGGACATTTAAAGCTCCATCTGGCGTTGTAGATAAATCAATAATTGTAGGCGCTCATTTGCAAGAAATGGGAGGTATTTTTTGCTCGAAGACAACATTCTATTTATATGATACATTTACTGTTAATGTTGAGGCACCACCATTAACTGCACAAATTATACCTGATGGCGACGAAACGATAGAATATGGTGAAAATCAAGAACTGTATTTAAATATTCTGGATAAGCGAGACGGAAAAGCGGTAAGTAGAAATGTTACTTGGTCATTTGTGAATAATAACGAAAGCGCAGGAAGTTTATCAAAATATTCTACTGGTTCCGGAGAAAAGGAAACGACAGTTTTCTCTGCTAAGAAATCAGGAACATATACTATAAAGGCTGTATATGAAATAGTGGCAGGTAAATCAGTAACATTGCAAAAAACAATTACTGTCAGAAAACCAGAAGTGGAATTAATTATTCATGGTGATACAAGTGGATATAAAGGAGATTCAAAACAATATTGGTTAGAGGCTAAAATAGATGGAAAAGCAGTTACAGATTTGGATGTTGTATGGTATCAAAATAGTAAATGGGAAACAAAACTTGGAACGACAAAATCCAATGAAGACAGTAAATTTACAATTCAATACGGACTTTATCAGGGTAGTCCGTATAAATTACTTGCGCTTGTAAATATTGCTGGAGAAGAATATGAAAGAATGCAGGAGATTACCTTAAATGAACATCAATATGAGGCTATAGTAAAAGTAAGAGATGCTAATACGAAACAGGAGTTGGATACTGTTAATAAAGGCCAATATGTTGAAGTGTATATTCAGGCTACGATTGATGGGAATTTAACAGAAGAGTATGATGTTAAATGGGAGTATTATGGCAATAAAGAAGAAGATAAAGTGAGCATCGAAGACAAGGTAATGAAATGTACGCCTGCAAAGATAGGAGATTTAAATTATCAGGCTGTTGTTACTGTTGGAGATAAAACTTTCTATCTGAAAACTCAGATACCAGTTGTTGAATAATATAAATCAAAAGTCACAGATTAACTTTTAAAGTGTTTGTGGCTTTTGCACTAAAGTCTATTCAAAATACCTAACTTTTTAATATGAATCCAGTTGACAGTTAATATACGTTCTGCTACACTAAAACCACATATCTGGGAAAGTTCTAAGGTCGTTCGGTCAATCTGATTCCACGTATGAAATGAAAATAAATATGGTGGAAACAGTGTGACGGCACATATAAATTCTGATGAAATTATGCTGTTTCCTCCCTCATAAGGAAAGGAGCATATATATGCAGAATGAAAGAAAAAAGCTGGAAGACTTGAACCTGTTGGATGATTTTCTCTTTAATGCCATGATGACATATCCTGAAATGGGAGAGGAGTTTACACGAAAGATTTTGAAACTTTTGTTTAACAAAGAATTTCGGAATCTGAAAGTAATTGCACAGAAATCTTACGGAGGATTAAATACGGATTTACGGGGAGCCAGATTGGATGTTTATGTAGAAAGCGATGACAGTGCTGAGGAAGAAAAAGCGAAAGCACAAAAAGAAGCAGCAGAGGCATTAAAACGGGTTGAAGAATTAGAAAAAGAGTTAGAACGGACAAAATGAAATGAGAGAAGAGGGACTGAGGGTTTTACTGGTCTTACTTCATAATAAAAGAACTTACATTGTAAAAGCAGTTGGATTTGAGAAAATTTATTCTTAAATTCAGCTGCTTCTATATTCTGCTTTGTCTGTTAGATTAATGATAACAGATTTTCGAAAACTAAAAAGATTTCACAATTTTTACCATGCACCCACATTGAACTTGACAATGTTTTGTGATAGGCTATAAGAGTGAAAAATTACAAAAAAATATAGTATGATTTTACTAAGGAGAATCAAGAGATATATGAAGATTAAGCATAAGAAAGTGGCAGCATCAGGAATAGCAGTTGCTTTGGCGGGTGTTCTTGGAGTTGGGGCATTATTACAGACCAGCGTTTCTGTACAGGCCTCTTCAGCCATGATGCCCGGTATAGAGGAAATCGTAAGTGAAGCATCCGCGGATAAACCGTTTAAAATTCTTGAAATTGTAGACAATACACAGGATGCGGAAATTGGATATTACGTGTCCGGGCAGGAGCCATATATTAAATTGTATTCTTATACATATAAGTACAAGGACGAGAATAATACTGAGCAGGAGGAAACAATCCATTTTCAGACGTTGGAGGAAGGGTTGGAGAAACTGCCATCTGACACTCTGCGCAAAGAATTTGCACAGAATGTAAAGATAGATGATGGAAATATTTCCGGAGAAGGGACAGGTATTAAAAATATTCAGAGTATTTGTTATCAGGACGGTAGCACCGGAGATGCAGGTGATTATCCGCTTTCCTATAGTCCATATGTAGAGCAATATTTTATTTCTTCTGATGAAGAAAAGAGCGGAAATTGGACAAGGATTGATTTCAAAGATGCGAAAACTGATAAGAGCAGAACAGATACCGTAAAGATCAACGGAGAATATCGGGAGAATTCTGCAGGTACTGGAGATTATACCAAGCAGGAGCAGACGTATTATCCTATACGTGAAGATTCTGATGATAAATCCAAAACAGATAAATATCGTGAAAATATCCAGAATTTTTATTATGCAGATGGTGGAGAGGCAAATGCGCCTTATTTTCTTGAGTTTGAAGAAGTAGATAATGCAACGGTAAATGCAGCTTTTGATGCGAATCATAACAAAACAAATGGAAATAGTATTCTGTCAGAGTACAACTATGAAAATGGAGAATACGGTTATTATGAGAATGTTTACAGTGATCTGACACAAGAAATTGTCGAAAATATTACAAAAGGCACGTATACATTTCCTGGAGAGAACCCTGAGATAGATTTAAGTTCAGCGGTTCAGATTCCCAATATAACGAGCACTACATCTGTAAATGCAAGAACTTTCTCTGATGGTACAGGAGATTTTTCAAGTATCAATGAACAGAATCCAACTGATACAAAGAGCAATAATGCAGACCAGACCAATATTTCTGCGGATAACAGCCAGACAGCGGATGCTTTTTCGTCAGGGGATTTTTCAGATGGTGTTTCTGCAGATGGAGATATTGGCAATAATGACACCGTACAGACACAAAATGTTTCCGATACAGGAACAGATTCAGACTTTGATGCAGGGGCTAATCAGAATGCAACCACAGATCCTGCTCAGACAGATACAGCTCAGGCGACTGCTATAATAGAGAATGATAAGATAGAGCCTATTATAGCCTATACACAGAAAACAGATGGAAATGTAACTGCTATAGATGATTCAGTGGGTAAAAGTGAAAATCCGAAAGTATACTATGGCAGAACCATTGATCAATATCCGTATTATCAATATACACTGATCAGTGATATGAGGAAGGTTATTACCTGTGCAACGGAAAATCAGGAAGCGGTAGATAATGGTACATTTACGCCTGCTGCTGAAACAGATCCGGAGAAAAGAATAACTTTCCAGGACAATCAGTACTGGTATTGGACAGTAGAGGCGAATGGAACTGTTGAAAGAAACCCGATTTCTGTGGTTACTCAGCGTCAGCCGGTTTCTTACGATGATATCCGAGAGATTCCTCAGGGTTTGGGGTATAATTATTATTATAAAGTAAAACAGGCATATTTCTGCTGTAAAAAAGGAACAGAAACAGATAATGATCATACATATGAATATTACGGATGGTATTCACCTTCCTATCCTGATCAGAATAATGTATATATCAAAGTGTCAGATGGTGACGGAAAAGTTGCGACCCATTATATTTCAGAGGCAGAGTATAAACTTACACCCGGAATCGGAAACTATGATTTTGTGCCGGATGAAACGAAAGACCAGAAATCAGTAGAAGTAAATCATATGTATTATCAGGGTGGATATAAAAATAATGACTGGTTTAAACGTTATGTATTCCACCTTACTGAAGGTGATGAGAAATCTAAGGAACAGTTTGACAAATTTAATATTGAGGTTGATACGATTTCTGCGGAGGATTTTAACAAAAAATATGGAATTGCCACAACGAGCATGAATGGTACTGAAGCGGTGGATTCCGGACAGGCAGCAGATTCAGCACAGTCGGATGGTACAGATTCGACAGAGCAGGTTTCAGAAACTGGGCAAATTGAGAATACAGACCAGATGGATGATACCTCTACTATTTCGACAGATGGACAAGAAACAGAAGCAGACGGCAGTGTATCTGAAGTTGAGTCGATGGTCAGTGAGGCAGGAGTGGAACTTGTTTCCATAGAGAATGAAATCAGTGATGGAACATCAGCAGAGACCATAGCTGATGAATTCCAGGATGGAACGGATACAGAGACTCCGAATGTAGATGATGTTATATCTGATAACAGCAGTGCTTTTTCAGCAGGTGATGCATCAATGGTTGAAACAACAAGAGAGTTATTGGAATATGGTCTGGTTTATATAAATGGACAAGTTGATACACAGGGAATTCAGAACATATACAATAATTCTATTCCGTGCATTATTAATACGAATAAATTAGGAGACGGGAATACAACACTGGCAAATGCAGTTTCTTCTTATATTATAAAAGAAGATTCAGATGGGCATTATGTAAATACATATATGTATTTCTTTAAAAACAAATTTCCAGACTCAGATCAGGCAAGTTTAATTAATTCGAACTTTCATACAAATTTTAATCCGGATGGACAAGATAACAAGATGGAAGTAGAAGGGTTTGAAGAAATTCTGGAGTATATTGAAAGTGAGAATAAATACCGGCAATTAGGACAGACAAGCAGCATAAGTACTACATCCACGGAGGAAGAAGTATCAGATGGTACAGATCAGCTTTCGTCTGGAGATGTTGAACTCTTGGAAAAAGATTTGAGTCAGGCAAGGGTGATTGAATATATTATTAATTATAAATATAAAAGAATTACAAATAGAAAACAGGATATAAAAGTTCTGGAAATCATGCCTGACGAAAATTGCAGCCAAATTGATGATAAGACGGTTGTCAATTGGTTATCTGATAAAGAGGCAACTAAAAACGAAAAACAATATGCAGAAAATGAGTCAGCAGATGCTAATTGCTGGCATGGAAAAAATAATTCAAATATACGGAATCCAGACTCGCCTAATAAGGCAATAGATAATAATCCGGATACACTATGGCATTCAGCATGGAATAGTGATAGTGAATATAGTAATTGCAAAAATCATGAACATTATCTGGAGGTAACACTGAAGAAAGAATCAACAATAAATGGATTTGAATATACAGGAAGGAAGAATGCTGATGCGGGTGTTCTGAAAAAATATAGGGCGGAATTTTTTGATTCAGAAGGTAATTTAATTGGAAGTACGGGAAGTAAAACACGTTCGACAGGTATTACCAGGGATAATTATTCAACAATAGGAAAAGTTACATTATCTTTTGGGCAAACATTTACAGAAGTAAGCAAGGTAAGGATATACTTTTCTGAAACATTGGATACAGATGGATTTGCATCTTGTGTACAAATTAATTTCTTTTATGATCCATATGCAGTTTACCCTGAAATTACTCATATGACTGCTTCTGAATTTGCAGGTCATATTGATGATATTGGTTCAGAGTATGATATGATATATATAAGTGATGCGAAGACAGAGGCAGACCATTCTCTGATTACAGGCGGTGGAAATCTTAGATATGTACATGTGGGATCTGCTGTCAGTATAAAATCTAACGACCAACATCTTCTTAAATTATTGGGACAACTTGATAAGGATTATTTAAGTACGGATAGAACAAAGTTTGCTCCATATTCTACATATAATGAAAATGGTTCGGGATATTTTCGTGGTTCAGGTAATGATATGACGAAACAGCAGTACAATATGTTGATGGAATTTGTTAAAAGCGGTTATCCGGTTGTATTTGCAGATGGACTTGTATCAGGAAAGAAAGCAAATTCAGAAGAAGTTGATGCGTCTTCTTATTACAGCCAGTTTATTACGGATGCGTTGGAATATAATAATAATGTGTACACAAAGAGTGAATTGGATAACGAAGAAAATAAAGATATTTATTTCTTTTCTAATTTAGCAAAACCTGTAATAGATTTTGATGTAAATGGCAGACCTGTAGAACCGGAACGTTTGAATAAGAGTGTTAGTGATGGAACAGAGAATCATTATATTGAGGGTAAACTTGAATATACATTTACTGTTAAAAATGATTCAGATTCATCTCCAGCGACTACTTCATATGATTGTAATCTTTATCTTGATTTGAATTTTGATGGAAATTATTCTCGTAATGAGAATCAGAGCAAATATATTGAAATTAAGGATTCAGATGGCAATGTGTTATCACGGAATGATAATGCACAGTATGAATTAAAAGTTGGAAAAAAATATACTCTTACGCGAAAAATTCCATCAGATTATTTTAAAATTATTGCATGGAAACTTGAATTAACTAATAACAGAAACATGTATATTCATACTTCTGAGACTGGATATGCAAAGCAAAAGGGAGATTCAAAGAATAAACAAACCATAAATGTAATACAGCTCGTACCTGACAGGTGTACATGGACGTTGGAAGGAAATACGGATTTTGATACATATATGAATCGAGTGGAAGATTTTCAGCTTAATTTAAAGACTGTTTATGTAAAGGATATTAATGATGGAATTTATAAGATGGATGGAAAAACTTATATTAATTTAGCTGATATGCTAAAGGACCAACAGATGCTGATTATTGGATTTGCGGATGTATATAAAGATATAAAAATAAGTGATGTACAGGCCATTTTAGATTTTATTCGATCAGGAAGAAGCGTTATATTTTCTCATGATACAACATCTTATGTAAATTATAATTACAATGAAATGAATAAAAGTATACCAAAGAATAATTATAATAATTTAGAAGGAGCATATAATGTTCCTTACGATAATTACCTTCATAGTACTGCAAACAATGTAACATGGGGCTTATCCTTAAATACAATTCTTCGCTCTATTACAGGTATGGATAGATATGGAATTACATCTGATGAAGACATTAAGGGAACGAGTGTTGGTACTCTTTTGAAACAGGGAAATGCATTACATGATGGAACATCTGTAAATTTTGAGGAACTGATGAAGCTCGCTGGTGATATTGCGTATCAACAGAATGATAAAACAAGTAGTTATGCACAAACACAAGGATATACAAATGTGCTTCTTTTGAATAAACTAGAGTCACATTCTTGGAATGCAACCAAAGTTAATGATGGCGCTATTACACAGTACCCATACAAAATTAAAGATAATATTTCAATAGCAGAGACACATGGGCAGTATTATCAGCTTGCATTGGAACAGGACAGAGATATCAATGGAATAAGTGATGGATGCAATGATGTAGTGGTATGGTATTGTCTTCCAAGAGGAGCATATGGAAATTCTACAAATGATGTGCGCAATGATTATTATTTCTACAGTAAAGGTAATGTTATTTATACGGGTGCCGGACATAGTTCGATAAGTAATGCAGATGAGATACAGTTATTTGTTAATGCAATAGTTGCAGCAGCAAATGTTACAGCGGTAAAACCGGAAGTGTCTTTTGTTAAAAGTCTTAATCCATCGGCAGAAGTGGAGAATATCAGATATTATATGACTGATCAGAAATTATGGACGAATACTGACCAGAATACATTAGAAAAAGATATGGATTTCTATATCAATGTTAAAGATTACAATATGGTCAGTGCGGATTTAAATCAAGATGATCTTGATAAGCAGGAAATTACGATGCAGTTCTATATTGAAGATGACAAAGGAGAAGTACAGGACGGTAGTGGAACAAATCAGCGTCTGTTAGACATTACAAGACAAATACAAAATATCACAGAATATGGAGGAAATGAGAGTGGAATTAATGTTTCGAATGATGGCATGTTCCATACTCGAAAAAATAATGCCTTTGGTTTTTCAGTGAAAAATATTGAAGATTATTTGCATAATTCTTCGAATAATGATTATAAGAGTTCGTGCAAAATATATGCCAAAATATCCAGTACAGTATATCTGTACAATGTTCCGAAAAAACAAACGGTATGGACATCTATTGACTTGAAACAACGTCAGCTTTTTGATTTAGACTGACCTGATATCTTTACGATAAAATGGTTTCATGGTATCATAAAATAATGATACCGTGGAACCAATAAATAGACTCCCTGCTCAGTTGGAAACATTGCGTTTCTGGTCTGAACAGGGAGTTTTACTATTTTATCTCCGGATTCCCGACAGTTCATCCTCAATCCACTTATCCGTATTAAAGTTACTGTCAAAGAATTTAACAATCACACCATAAGGTTCCGTATCGCTGTTAAAAGCATTGGCTTCATCCGTATCAACGTGCATTGCCAGATGATAACTTCGATGTACTCTGACCACTACATCTGCGTAGATTAGAGCACGTCCATAGCTTTTGGTCAGGACGAAGACTTCGTCGTTGTCTTTTACATGCAGTGCCAGAGCCTCGTCGGGTGTCATATGGATATGGCGTTTAGCGACAAGACCACATTGGGGTCGCACCCTCTGTCGGGAAAATAAAGAAACGAAATTTGTTTAAAAAGTTTTCTAAAGAAAGTATAAAATTCAACTAAGTCACAGACTGGCACCCATCCAGCCTGCGGCTTTTTCACCCACTATTTTTGAGTTGACTTTTTGGCACATTGCGCATATACTAACAGTAGCTAAGGAATGTGGTGAGATTCCTTGAAGCAAAACAAAAGCCCTCAGAGTGCCAGCTCTGGGGGCTTTCTTGCTCGTTACGGTGAACTATTCCGTTTAGACTGTTGCTGTCTATCGTCTGCTGTCCAGCCATTTGCATATGTAGTAGCTAACTACGCCTGCTATAACAGAGACAAGAAATGTGGTGAGAATTTCTTCTATTACTGGCGGGGTCGTGATATTGGGGTCGCACCCCTCAAGGACTGTTTTTGAGGCGCTCCCTTTATGAAATTAAGAAATTAGGAAAAAATATTATTGTTGTACTGCATGATGAGTAAGTGGTATAATAATACAAGTTTATATTGCAGAAAAAAGCTGTTGTTCGTGAGAGGCTGGGAATAATGATTGAGTGGAAACAAATGACGATGCAGGAAGCAGAGAATAAAATGGAGGTGCTTCGGGAGATTTTTGATGTAGTCCGTCTCCTGAAAGGGAGTGATCTGCAGGCTGCCGGAATGGAAAGTAAGCTTGCAGGAAGAGAAAATCTTTGCCAGTGTTATGCTTTCTGGAATAAAGATAAAAGATGTGAGAATTGTATTTCCCTTAAAGCACTGGAGGAGAAGAAACAGACATCCAAAATTGAATTTCTTGATTCTGATATGTATCAGGTATTTGCAAGGTATCTGGAGATTGACAGTGAGCCTTATGTAATGGAAATGCTGAAAAAGCTGGACGAAAACACACTGACTGATGAGGAAGGATATGAAAAACTGACGGAAAAGCTGACTGTATATAGCGAAAAGCTGTATAGGGATGTGCTGACAGGGGCGTATAATCGCAGATATTTTGAGGAAAAAGTCAAAAATATGTCTTTGAATGCCGGAGTTGCAGTTATCGATCTGGATGATTTCAAATTGTTCAATGACACTTATGGTCATGATGGAGGAGATCTGGTACTGACAACCGTAGTAAATGTAATTCGACATTATATCCGTCGCACGGATATTCTGGTGCGCTATGGAGGAGATGAATTTCTGCTGATCCTGCCCGGAATTGAGAAGGAAGTCTTTTCACAGAAGCTCCGTATGATCCAGGAGAAGATCCATGCGACGCATATTCCGGGTTTTAATCGTCGGAAGCTTTCAGTGAGCATTGGTGGAGCTATGTTTACCCATGGCAGATTGGAGGAAGCAATCACCAAAGCAGACAGACTTATGTATATGGCCAAGGGACATAAAAATATAGTAGTGACCCGGTGGGAGCAGAAGCAAAATACAGACAAGATGGAAAAAAGAAACCTGCCTCAGCTTCTGGTTGTTGATGATTCTGAAATGAACCGTGAGATACTTAAGGAAATTCTGGGAAAAGAATACCGGATACTGGAGGCCTGTGACGGGGAAGAGGCTCTGAAGATGCTGGAGCAGTATGGACCTGAAATCTCATTGGTTCTGTTGGATATTATTATGCCAAAAATGGATGGATTTGAAGTACTCGCCTATATGAACAGAGATAAATGGATCGAGGATATACCGGTGATCATGATTTCCAGTGAAGGATCAGAGAGTTATATCCGCCGTGCCTACGAACTGGGGGCTTCGGATTATATAAGCAGACCATTTGATGCTAAGGTGGTATATCAGCGGGTTATCAATATGATCAAGCTTTATGCCAAGCAAAGGCGTCTGATCCATTTGGTAACAGATCAGATTTATGAAAAAGAGAAAAACAACCGTATGATGACCGGGATTCTCAGTCAGATTGTAGAGTTCCGAAATGGTGAAAGCGGGCTTCATGTGTTGCATATTAATATTCTGACTCAGCTTTTGCTGGAGAAATTGATGCGAAAATCAGAGAATTACGATCTTTCCTGGTCTCAGCAGCATATGATCGCCACAGCTTCCGCACTTCATGATATCGGTAAGATTGGAATTGATGAAAAAATTCTGAATAAACCCGGAAAGCTTACAAAGGAAGAATTTGAAGCCATGAAACAGCACACGATCATAGGTGCCCGGATGCTTGACAGGCTGGAAATGTATCATGATGAAGAGATGATGAAATATGCCTATGAAATATGCCGCTGGCATCATGAACGTTATGATGGAAAAGGATATCCGGATGGCCTGAAGGGAGAAGAAATCCCCATATCTGCCCAGGTGGTATCACTGGCAGATGTGTATGATGCCCTGGTAAGTGACCGGGTATATAAGAAAGCATATTCTCATGAAAAGGCAATGGAGATGATCCTAAATGGAGAATGCGGAATATTTAATCCTCTTCTTTTGGAATGTCTGGTGGAAATTCAGGATAAAGTACGCAAGGAACTTGGTATTAAAGATATGAATGAATGTCTGGAATATCTGGAAGAGAGAAACTGATAAAATCCCCCTGAAAAGAGCCTAAACTCAGCGATGAATGGGTGTACATTTCTGTAGATCTGAATGGATTAAAATGGGAAGACAGAGTGATCAAGTTGAACGTGCCGCCTGCGGCAGTGGGAAATCAATAAATTTCTATCAGATCGGAAGGATGCAGAGAATGTTGCGGCTTTGAAAAATAATAAATGGTCATTACAGAGATCGATTCATGAAATGCAAAAATATTTTGTGAAAAATTTTCCTGAGTATCTTGACAGGGAATAAATAATCCTTTATAGTATAGCACAGATTTGGTGTGTTACTGGACAGGCAGGCATTAACCGGTCATAAATGTTATTTTTTAATGTTTATGGGGGTTAGTGCCTTTTTTTGATGTATTTTATGTGGTAAAACGCGGAATAATCATATGTCAGAAGGTTTTAATCTCCCGAAAACAAGACGGTTTATTCGCACGAATAAGGAAAAGGAGACAAAAGAACATGAAAGACAAGATTTTTGGAGTTTTGCAGCGTGTGGGAAGATCCTTTATGCTTCCGATCGCAATTCTCCCTGTTGCAGGTTTGCTGCTTGGTATCGGCAGTTCCTTTACAAATGAAACAACTATCGCTACCTATGGATTGCAGAAGATTCTGGGAAGTGGAACATTACTTAATTCTCTTCTGATCATTATGAACAAGGTTGGAAGTGCTGTATTTGACAATCTGCCGCTGATCTTTGCTGTTGGTGTTGCCATTGGTATGGCAAAGAAAGAGAAAGAGGTTGCTGCTCTTTCTGCGCTGATTGCATATTTCGTTATGAATGTGGCTGTCAGTGCCATGCTTCTTATCAACAATGAAATCACAGCAGACGGTCAGATAGCAGCAGATGTACTGGAAGGAACCATTACTTCTGTATGCGGGATCCAGTCTCTGCAGATGGGTGTATTCGGCGGTATTATCGTAGGTCTTGGTGTTGCGGCACTTCATAACCGTTTCCACAAAATTGTGCTTCCGAATGCGCTGTCATTCTTTGGCGGCTCAAGATTTATACCGATCATTTCTACGATCGTATATATGTTTGTGGGAATCCTGATGTATTTTGTATGGCCGGTAGTTCAGAACGGTATTTATGCTCTGGGCGGTCTGGTAACAGGAAGTGGATATCTGGGAACTCTGATTTTTGGTATTATTAAACGAGCACTGATCCCCTTTGGGCTGCATCATGTATTTTATATGCCATTCTGGCAGACAGCAGTGGGCGGAACTATGGAAGTTGCAGGACAGGTGGTGCAGGGCGGACAGAATATCTTCTTTGCACAGCTTGCTGATTCTGCAAATATAGCACATTTCAGTGCGGATGCAACCAGATATTTCTCTGGTGAGTTTATCTTTATGATTTTTGGTCTTCCGGGAGCAGCGCTGGCTATGTATCGCTGTGCAAAACCTGAGAAGAAAAAAGCGGCAGGCGGACTTCTTCTTTCCGCAGCGCTGGCATGTATGTTTACTGGTATCACTGAACCGCTGGAATTCTCATTCCTGTTTGTAGCTCCGGCATTGTTCGTAGTTCAGGTGATCCTGGCAGGTGCGGCTTATATGATCGCACATATGCTGAATATTGCAGTAGGACTTACTTTCTCAGGCGGTTTCCTTGACCTGTTCCTCTTTGGTATCCTGCAGGGAAATGCAAAAACAAGCTGGCTGAGGATCATTCCGGTTGGTATTATTTACTTTATCCTGTATTATGTAATCTTTACATTTATGATCAGGAAATTTAATTTCAAGACTCCTGGACGTGAAGATGATGATACAGAGACAAAGCTTTATACAAAAGCTGATGTAAATGCAAGAAAAGAAGCCGGAAAGACAGCCGGTGCAGCTGCAGCAACCTCCGGTGATCCGGTAAGTGAACTGATCACCAGAGGCCTTGGCGGAAAGAAAAATATCGTAGATGTTGACTGTTGTGCGACAAGACTTCGTATCACAGTTGCAGAGCCTGAGAGAGTTCGTGATGAACTTCTGAAACAGACAGATTCCAGAGGAATCGTGAAAAAAGGACAGGGCGTACAGGTTATCTATGGACCTCATGTAACTGTTATCAAGGCGAAGCTGGAAGAATATCTGGAAACTGCTCCCAACGAATTCGCGGATGAGACACCGGATAATGTACAGGTACAGGAAAATGCTGCAGCAGGACAGAACAGTGCAGAGGTTGAGGACAAAAATGCAGGTACAGCACAGTCCTTGGCACCTGTAAAAGAAGAAAAGATCAGAAAAACAGCAATCATTTACAGCCCTGTAGACGGAATCGCAGCAGATCTTTCTACTGCACCGGATGAGGGATTTGCAGGAAAAATGATGGGTGACGGTGCAGTGGTGACACCAACAGAAGGTACTGTATATGCACCTGCAGACGGTGAAGTTGAGTTTATTTTTGATACAAAACATGCTATAGGTTTCCAGACAGATTCCGGTATCCCTATGCTTCTTCATATGGGAATCGACACTGTAAAACTGGAAGGAAAAGGCTTCGAAATCCTGGTAACAGAGGGTCAGAAAGTGAAAAAAGGTGATCCGATGATGAAACTGGATTTGGAGTTCTTAACTGCTAATGCTCCGTCTATCACTTCCCCTATCCTTGATACTGAACCGGAAGACAACCAGAGGATCAGACTTCTGGCAAACGGTGAGATCAAGGCCGGTGAACCGTTGTTTGCGGTGGAGACACTGGAATAATATTGTTATCAAAAAACAGTTGGATGATCAAAAGAGATGACATCTTGATTATCTGACTGTTTTTTTACCCTTTTTGCAGGGGGGATCTGGAAATCAAAAATGTAACAAATTTGTGTGACGGGTAGGATTCTTATTCAAAATATGGTAAACTATAGCAGTCTTATGACCAAAGGGAAAATTATTATAATGGCAATAAATTTTTATAGAGGGGATTACGACAGAGATGTACAGAGTTAGCAAGGTATTAAATAATAATGGTGTTATAGCCATTGATATGGATGAAAATAAGGAGTATGTGATTCTTGGCAAGGGTGTTGGCTTTGGAAAAAAGGTCAGCCAGCGTTTTGATAAGCCGGAGGGATGCACTACATATCGTCTGGAACAGGAGACAGAGCGTGGATCTGCGAAGGAACTGGTAAAGGGAATAGAGCCGGAGTATCTGGAGATTGCAGATGCAATTCTGACAGAGTCACAGAAAGTGTTTGGAGATTCCATAGACAGAGGGATTCTTTTTCCACTTGCTGACCATATTTCTTTTGCAGTCGCAAGAATCCGCAGAAATGAGCAGATCAGCAATCCGCTGACAGAGGATATCAAGGTTCTTTTCTACAGTGAATTTAAAGTTGCGGAAACACTGAAAACAATTCTGAGAGAAAGACTTCAGATAGAGATTGATGATCATGAGGTTGGATATGTGGCATTGCATATTCATTCTGCAATTGGTGACGAGAAGGTATCTGTTGCCATGCAGACTGCGAGAGCAGTGAGAAAGTGTATAGATATGATCGAGAAAGCAACAGGTAAGCCAATCGATGTACTGTCACTGTCCTATAATCGTCTGATGAACCATATGAAGTATATGGTAGCGCGTGCATCTACAGGAGAGAAGCTGAATCTGGACATGAATGAATATATGTTGGATCAGTATCCCCAGGCCTATAAGGTTGCCACTGACATCTGTAAAAACCTGGAAGGATGTATTGGACATAATCTGGATGAAACCGAGACAGGATATCTGGCAATGCATATCCAGAGAGTGTATAAGGATGCGGTATGATAATCAGTAAAGAAAGAAATTCCCTGCCCGGCCGGAAATATTTTATTTCTGGTCTGAACAGGGAATTTTTTATAATTTTGGCAGAGTATCCTTATATTTCACATATTCACCTTCGGTAAGTAACTTTTCATATGCATTGTAAGCGGCTTCTAAAGTAGAATATTTTTTTCCTTTTTCAAGAATATTCTTAAAAGCAGTACCAGAATTGAGGTGATTCGAAATTGCGATATATTCATTTGTGGGGCTGCCAGGATTGCGATCACGACTACAAGTTCAATCAAGGTAAAACCTTTGTCTTTTCTTTGTATATATTATACCTGTAAATAAAAATGTTAAATAATAGTTATGCCAGGGGTAAAATATATACTACTTTACCCCTTAAGCTTTTTTAGCATGATAGCACAGAATCGGTTACTGTGCAATATTTGCGAAAAAAATATTTCATTACAGGCATAGAGCGATCGTATGAATCATTTTTTCTACATCCAGTGGTTTGGCCAGATGTGCGTTCATGCCACAGCCCAGTGCGTGGCGGACATCTTCTGCAAAAGCATTGGCGGTCAGTGCAATGATGGGAATGGAAGAAGCGTCGGCCCTGTCAAGCTTCCGGATCTGGCGTGTGGCTTCGTATCCATCCATCAGAGGCATCATAATATCCATAAGTATCACATCAAATGTCCCCTCAGGGTGACTGGAGAAAAGTTTCACAGCTTCCCTGCCATTGGATACTGCAGTTACCACAGCACCCTCCTCTTCAAGGAGTACCTGTGCCACCTCTCTGTTTATCTCATTATCCTCCGCCAGCAGGATCTTTATGCCCTGGATGGAGTTTCGCTCAGCTTCCGTTTCAGAAGAGATATCAGTTTCTTCTGCCTCTTCAAATGGCAGTGTGATCACAAAAGTACTTCCGATACCCGGAGTACTGGAAATCTCAATGGTACCGCCCATCTGCTCAAATAGCGCTTGAACAAAATCGCTGCGCGATGGCCTGCCAAGGCTGTGGCGCAGTTTTATTTTT